>Ga0182027_10007180_pt1 | contig 16503 bp, 10 predicted proteins | sample 712E1DmetaG_FD_121300 | JGI IMG/M metagenome (GOLD analysis project Ga0182027, IMG submission 121300) | Permafrost microbial communities from Stordalen Mire, Sweden - 712E1D metaG (Illumina Assembly) | ecosystem: Environmental > Terrestrial > Soil > Wetlands > Permafrost | place: Sweden... | reverse complement strand
GGCGGTAGTCTCGAATCCTACCCGTGCAATGAACTCGCCTAGTGCCTTGGCGCTTCTCCAAGTGCAAGACACCCTCACCGCATTGCACAAACTCGCAACGAACTACCGCCGGCTGATGCCCCCCACCACCCGCGTCATCGCCATCAGTGGCGCCAGTGGCAAAACCACGACCAAGGAGATGATCGCCTCGGTCCTGGGGCAACGGTTCAATATAGTCAAAACACCGGCCAATCACAACAACCACATCGGCACGCCCTTGAGCCTGTTGGCTTTGGATCCGTGCCATGACTTCGGTGTGTTCGAACTCGGATCGAATCACCCCGGCGAAATGCGCGTGCTGGCCGAACTGGTACGGCCCGATATCGGGGTCGTCACCAACATTGGCCTGGCGCACGTGGAATATCTCGGGGACGAAGCCGGGGTGGCGCAGGAAGAAGGCACGCCCCTGGAGTATTTGCCCCGCAACGGCGACGGTCTCGCGGTGATCAATGCCGACGATAAATGGAGCACCGAGCTTCGAGCCCGGACGCGGGCCACGGTGGTCACGGTGGGAATCGAAAAGTTTGCCGACATCCGCGCCAGCGAGATCAAAATCAACGGCGACGTAAAATTCCGTCTCAACATCGCCAAGAAGCGCGAAGACGTCGTGGTGCGGTTGCGGACGCTGGGGCGGCATCAGATTTATAACGCGCTGCAGGCGGCGGCGATCGGTTACATGCAGGGGATGGATCTCGACGAGATTCGTGAAGGCCTGGAAAGCGTCGAATATCCGCCGATGCGGATGCAGGTGGAGGAACGAGCGGGCATCCGTTTCGTGAACGATTGCTACAACGCCAACGTGCCGTCGATGCAGGCGGCGCTGGAGATGATGCGCGAGACCCCGTGTTTCGGACGCAAAGTCGCCGTGTTGGGTGACATGCTCGAATTGGGGGAACACACGCGCAACGCCCATCTCGATATCGGCGCGATGGCGGCCAACAGCGGGCTGGGGATGCTGGTGACCGTGGGGCAGTCGGCGCGTTGGATCGCCGAAGCCGCGGTACAGACGGGGATGGAAATGCATCGCGTGTTGCCGTTGGGCAGCACGTCGGAAGCCGCCGAGTCATTGCGATCGCTGGTGAAGGAAGGCGACCTGGTGTTGTTGAAGGGATCGCGCCGGCTGCAGTTGGAAAAGATTTTGGAGTCGTTCGAATCAACCAGGTAGCAGTTTGTTTTCGCCCCGACTGAAGCGGGGTTGTTGGTAACAAGGAGGAGATGTTTTACTATCTGAGCGAGTTGACGGGGTGGTTTTCACCGCTGCGCGTGTTTCAATACACGACGTTCCGGGCCGTGTGTGCCGCCATCACGTCGCTGCTGATTTGCATCGTGTCGGGGCCGTGGATGATCCGCAAGCTGGCGGAACTGAAACTCGGTCAGCCGATTCGCGGCGCGGAGGATCTCGGCGAACTGGCGCAGAAGCACGGCGAGAAGAGCGGCACGCCGACGATGGGCGGGATCCTGATTTTGTGGGCGGTGGCGGACGCCACGCTGTTGTGGGCGCGTCCGGACAATCCGCTTGTATTGCTTTGCCTGGCGACCGTGCTCTGCCTCGGTTCTGTCGGTTTTCTCGACGATTACTCCAAGATCACCCGGCACAGCGCGAAGGGGATCAGCGCGCGGGCCAAACTCCTGTCGCAATTCGTCTTCGGGCTGGCGATGGGCCTGTATTTGATCACGCAGCCGGCCGTCGGCAAGGTGGCGCGAGAGTTTTGCGTGCCGTTTTTGAAGACGCCCCTGGTGGTGGATATGGGGTTGCTCGCCCTGGTGTGGGTGGCCCTCGTCATCACGGCATCGTCGAACGCGGTGAATCTGACCGATGGGATGGACGGGCTGGCGATCGGCTGCATTCTGATTGTGGCGATGACCTTTTCGGTGATGACGTTCGTCGCGGGCAACGCGCGGCTGGCGGGCTACCTCCAGGTGCCGTACGTCCCGGGCGGCGCGGAGTTGACGGTGGTGTGCGCGGCGCTCATCGGCGCGAGCCTTGGTTTTCTGTGGTTCAACTGCCACCCGGCGCAGGTGTTCATGGGAGACACCGGCTCGCTGGCGATTGGCGGGCTCATCGGCGCGATTGCGCTGATGGTGAAGCAGGAACTCGTGCTCGTGATCGTGGGCGGCATTTTCGTGATGGAAGCGGCCTCGGTGCTGATCCAGGTGGCCGGCTGCAAACTGCGCGGCAAGGAGTACCGGGTTTTCCTGCGCACGCCGATTCATCATCACTTTGAACATCTCGGGTGGACCGAAACCAAAATCACCACGCGCTTCTGGGTGTTGTCGGTGATCTTCGCGTTGCTGGGCTTGGCAACGCTGAAACTGAGGTGAGCGGACCAATGGAAACAACAGGACTGAAAGACAAGAACGTGGTTGTGCTGGGTTTGGGGCGAAGCGGAATGGCGGCGGCGTCGTTGCTGCAACGCGACGGTGCGCGCGTTGTGGTTCGCGACGAAAGCGATGGCCGGGTGCTCGAAGAACGGGCCGACCGGCTGCGCCAACTCGGGATCCGTGTCGAACTGGGGAACCAATTCGACACCTCGGCGCGGTTTGATCTGGCCGTATTGAGCCCGGGCATCGCGCCGGAGCGGCCCATCGTGCGCGAGATCACGATCAAGAAAACGCCCGTGCTCAGCGAGTTGGAGCTGGCGTATCGGTTCTGCCTCTGTCCGATCGTGGCGATCACCGGCACCAACGGGAAGACGACGACGACGGAATTGATCAGCGCGATGCTGGAAGGCTGCGGCAAACGCGCCGTGGCGGCGGGCAACATCGGGCACGCCTTTTCCGATGCCGTGTATGGGAGCGCGGGACTGGACGCGCTGGTGGTGGAAACCAGTTCGTTCCAGCTCGACAAGATCGAGCAGTTCCGGCCCGATGTGGCCGTTCTGCTCAATATCACTCCCGATCATCTGGATCGCCACAATTCCCTGGAGGAATACGCGAAAGCCAAGGCGCGCATTTTTCTGAATCAGACCCGGGAAGATTTCGCCGTCGTCAGCGCCCAGGCGCTGGAGTGGATGCATCAGATCGGCTGCGAGATCCGCTCTCGAATCCTCACGATCAGCGCGGCCGGCCGGGAGGCAGACCTGTGGTTGGATTGGGTGGATGGACAGACGATTTGGAGTCGGTTGCCCGAATGCCGGGGGATTTTGATGCGGATGGACGAGACCAACCTGCGCGGTCAGCACAACGCCGAGAACATCCTGGCGACGCTGGCGGCCGGGCTGGTGATGAAGTTGCCGATGGCGCAGATGCGGGAGGCGATTCGTTCCTATTGTCCGCAGCCGCACCGGTGCGAGTACGTGGCGGAAATCAACGGGGTAACCTATATCAACGATTCGAAAGCGACCAATACGGACGCCGTGGAGAAGGCGTTGCAGTCCGTGGCGGGTCCGGTGGTGTTGATCGCCGGCGGACGCGACAAGGGGCTGGATTTTTCCACGATCAAGGAGGTGGTGGCGGAAAAGGTCAAATTAGCGGTCTTTATCGGCGAGACGCAGGACAAGATCTGCCGCGATTGGAGCGGCGTGTCGTGCCTGCGTGCTTCCTCGATGGCCGAGGCCGTGAGGTTGGCGGCGAGGCATGCCTGCAGCGGCGACACGGTGTTGCTGTCGCCGGCCTGCGCCAGCTTTGACATGTTTGAAAACTATGAACACCGCGGAGACGAATTCAGGATGGAAGTTTTCCATCTGTTGTAGCCGCCCTCGGTAAGGGCGGCCGCGCACAGAAAAATCGGCCAGCGCTGGCCGAGCGCGGCTACAACGCAATCGCAAAACCATAACCAGTAACCGAATAACTGAAACCACAAGGAGAAAGATCAAATGAAAGTATCCAGGGTCGTATTAATCGTAGTAGCACTGCATGTGCTAGTCATCGGGGGCATTTTTGTCTTTGAAGGTTGCTCGCGTGCGAAAGCGCCTGTTTCAACCGCGAGTGAAACCTTGCCGGGCGATGAAACCCCCGCCGCCACCGCTGCCGCGCTTCCGGCGGCACAAACTCCGGATGCCACTGCGCCGGCCAATATGACGCCCGCATCCCCGACAACACCGGCGGTCGCCACCACCACTCCGTTGGAAGCCCGGACGTACGTGGTCAAAAAGGGCGATACGTTGATCAAGATCGCGAAATCGCAGAGTGTCAAGATCGGCGACCTGAGTCGGGCCAACAATCTGACCAAGACCAGCATGCTCAAGGTTGGCCAGAAGCTTCAGGTTCCGGCCGCAGCCAAGACGGAGTCAACCGAGATGGCGAGCGCTTCCACCGGTTCGACGGCGACAGGCGCCAAGGGCACGGCAACAACAGCCCTGCCGGGCGCCGATTCGTCCGGTTCGATGTACCTGGTCAAGTCGGGTGATTCGCTATGGAAAATTGCCCACTCACAGAATGTGACCGTCGCGGCTCTCAAGCAAGCGAACAGTCTCAGCAGCGATGCCCTGAAGGTGGGCCAGAAGCTGCATATCCCCGCGGCCAGCCCGTCCACTGCTGCGGCCAGCAACGTCAGCGCGACGCCGGTCGGCAATACCCCCATGGCGAGCGCTTCGTCCTCGGATTGGCAACCGGGCCCGGTGACTGTGAACGGTCAGCAGTTCCACATCGTCGACATTGGCGAGTCCCCGGCCATCATCGCGAAGAAATACGGCGTGAAGACCGATGACCTGATGAAGGCGAACAACATCAGCGACGCAAAGCACATCTTTGTCGGGCAAAAGCTGGTCATTCCGACGGGCCAAACGGCGCCGCCGGCAGCGGCAGCCACCGCGCCCACAAGCACGACGTCCGCCACGCCGGCCGTGGCAGCGCCCATCGTTTCGATGAACCACTAGCCTGACTCTGGAGGAACGCGGTCGATGAACAAGGTTGCCATAACGCTGCTCGTCGCCACCCTGGCGTTATTGACGACCGGTGTGGTCATGTTGTTTAGCACCAGCGCGCTGCAGGCAAGCCATGGCGATCCCAATTACTACCTCAAACGTCAACTGGCGTGGATGGTGATTGGCGGTGTCGGATGCGTGGCGGCGGCGGCAATTCCGTATCAAAAACTGCGCGGCGTATGCGTGTCGCCGCTGGTGATTTGCGGGTTGATGTTGGCCGCCGTTCTCGTGCCTCATGTCGGGATCGATTCCCACGGGGCCCGGCGTTGGCTGGGCTACGGAGGGTTTCGATTCCAGCCGTCGGAGTTTGCGAAACTGGCGTTGATCATCTGGCTGGCGCACTGGCTGGCCAAGGAGAAACGGTGGATCGATCGGTTCGACCGCGGTTTCGCCATTCCCATGGGCGTGGTCGGCTTGTTCCTGCTGCTGGTGTTGAAGGAGCCGGATTTCGGTTCGACCGCCTTGCTCGCCCTGGTCGCATTCGCGATGATGTTCGTGGCCGGGGTGCGTTTGCGGTACCTGGTTCCGACCATTCTGGCGGGTGTGGGAGGGTTTGCGATGCTGGTCATCCACAATGCGACACGGGCCCGGCGGTTGTTGGCATTTCTAGACCTGGAGAAATACAAGCAAACCTCAGGCTATCAAGTCTGGCAGGCGATCCTGGCGTTTGGATCGGGCGGAATCAACGGCTTGGGGTTGGGAAACAGCCGGCAGAAGATGTTTTATCTTCCGGAGGCGCACACCGACTTCATTTTCCCGATCATCGGCGAGGAACTGGGATTGGTCGGAACGCTGGCGGTACTCGGATGTTTCGCGGTGCTGATCGCCTGCGGTGTGGCGATCAGCCTGAAAGCTTCCGACCTGTACGGACAGTATCTGGGTCTCGGCGTCACCCTGCTTCTCGCCCTGCAGGCGTTGATCAACATCGGTGTTGTTACGGCATGGCTGCCGACGAAAGGGTTGCCGCTGCCGTTTATCAGTTTCGGAGGCTCGAATTTGGTGATGAACCTGATGGCGGTGGGCGTCTTACTGAGCATTTTCCGCCACGGCGTGGCGGCATCGCCCGGCGACGAACAGGAGTTCTTCACCCAACGCGATCAGGTGACCTAGAAGACCGGGAAATGGGAGCAACGGTGTACTGGAGAACTGGAGCGGTGGAGTGATGGAAGGAAGGGAAATGGCCGTTTCGAGTACTCGACCGCTGCCGCACCCCGGTACCTCGGCGTCTGCAGCGGAGCCTAGGTGTGATGAATGAACGTGATGATCGCATGTGGTGGGACCGGTGGACATCTGTTTCCGGGCTTGGCCGTCGCAGAAGCGCTGGCGGCGCGGCAACACAAAGTCCAATTGCTGGTCTCCGAAAAGGCGGTCGATCAAACAGCCTTGACGTCGTTGACGGCCTTCTCCGACCCTTCCAGGGTTGAGGTGCGGTCCGTGTCGGCGGTCGGCTACAGCGGTGTGCGTCAGTTGATCCGTTTTTGTTTCCGCTTGATGAGGGCCACCCGGGATTGCGCGGGCCTCTGCGATGATTTCAAGCCGGACGTCGTGTTGGGCATGGGTGGATTTACCTCCGCGCCGGCGGTGTTGGCGGCGCGGTGGAGACGGGCACGGACATTGATTCACGAGTCCAACGCAGTGCCCGGGAAAGCGAATCGGTGTGTCAGTCGGATCGCCGATCACGTGGCACTGGGAATGGCCGACTGCGCGCGGTTTTTCGGAAACCGACGCGTCACCGTGACGGGGACGCCGATTCGCTCGGCGCTGCGGCAGGGCAGAGTCGCGGACGCGCATCAGCGGCTCGGCCTGGAGCGTGGTCGGTTGACGGTGTTGGTCATGGGCGGAAGCCAGGGGGCGCACGCCATCAATGAAGCCATGGCTGGCGCGTTACCCCGGCTGGAGGACTGGAGGGACAGGACGCAGTTCCTGCATTTGACCGGTACCGCGGATGAGACATTGCTGAGTGAAGCCTACGAAAAAAACGGAATGAAAGCGAAAGTGATGAAGTTTTGCGATCAAATGGAGCTGGCGTACAGCGCCGCCGACCTGGTAGTCGGGCGGTCGGGCGCGGCCACGTTGGCCGAGATCGCGGCGTTCGGGTTGCCGTCGGTCCTGATTCCGTTTCCGCGTGCCGCCGGCGATCATCAACTGCATAACGCCCGCGTTTTTGAACGAGTCGGCGCGTCTCTTCTCATTGCCCAATCGCAACTGGCGGCGCCGCGTGACGAGGGAGGCGAGCGGCTTGCGGAGGCGGTATCGGCGCTGCTGCAGGACGAGGTTCAACGTCAACGCATGGCCGCGGCGGCGCGATCCATTGCCGTTACCAACGCGGAAGAACGGATCGCCACGCTGGTCGAACAGTATGCAAACTAAACAACAACTCATCGAATTTCTCGGGGCGGGCCCGCGCCGCGTGCATTTTGTCGGCATCGGCGGGATCGGGATGAGCGGATTGGCCCGGATTCTAATGCATCAGGGCCACGTCGTCACCGGCTCGGATCTCTCCGCCAATGGCGAGACCACCGGATTGAAGGAGCTCGGCGCAAGGATTCACTGCGGTCACTCCGCAGTGCACGTGAAACCGGGCACCGAGTTGGTGGTTTACAGTTCCGCCATCGCGGGCGACAACGAGGAGTTGCAGGCGGCCATCGAACTCGAGATTCCGTCGATTCGCCGCGGTGCGCTGCTCACGGCGTTGATGAATCACCAGAACAATATCGCCGTTGCCGGCACACACGGCAAGACGACCACGACCTCGATGATCGCCTGCGCGCTGACTCACAGCGACAGCGCGCCCAGTTTTTGCATCGGCGCCCACGTGCCGGTGCTGGGCAGCAACGCGCAGATTGGCGCGGGAAAGTATTTCGTTGCCGAGGCGGACGAAAGCGACGGGACGTTGATCGGTTTTTCCCCCGAGTACGCCGTGTGCCTGAACATCGAGCCCGAACATCTGGATTATCACCGGTCCATGGAGGCTTTGTTGGCGACGTTCGAAAGGTTTTTCGCCAGCACGTTGAAAACCGTCTTCTTCTGCGCCGACTGCGCCAATTGCGTGGAGTTGGCCCGGAACCTTCGCTCCGCGATTTCCTTCGGCCTTTCAAAAACGGCGGATTATCGCGCGTTGGAAATTCAGTCGACCACAAGCGGCAGCCGGTTCCAGGTCGCCTGTCGAGATCAGCAGATCGGCGCCGTGGAGTTGGTGATTCCAGGCAGACAAAACGTCGTCAATGCCCTGGCGGCAATTGCCGTCGCCGATCAACTGGGGGTGGCTTTTGACAAGGTGGCCGGGGCGCTGGGTGAATTCACCGGCGCGAAGCGACGCTTCGAACGGCGTTACGATGGCGAGGGTCTGGTGGTCGTCGATGATTACGCGCATCATCCCACGGAGATCCGAGTCACGATCGCGGCGGCGAAGACCCTCGGCTACAAACGGATCCTGGCGGCGTTTCAGCCCCACCGCTACTCACGGACGCAATCGTTGCGCGATCAATTCGCCACGGCGTTTCAAGGGGTCGATCAACTGTTTCTCACGGACATTTATCCGGCCAGCGAGAAACCGATCCCGGGCATCAGCGGCAGAACCATCCTCGATGCCGTCACCGCCACCGGCCAGGAGGCCGTCCAGTATGAGGCCGATCTGGAGAAGCTGTCGAACAAACTCCTGGCAGAAGCCCGGACCGGGGACCTGATTCTGACCATGGGCGCCGGGGACCTGTACAAGGTGGCCCAACGTGTTGCGGATACGCTCTCATCGCGCGGGCCGCATCTTCTCAAACAATTGAGGTCGAAAATGGACATGGAATCCGACTTGCGAACGATGTTGTCAAAGAAATCAAAAGTGCGCGCCAATGAAGTGATGGCGCAGCACACCTCTCTTCGGGTCGGCGGCATCGCCGAGTTCTGGGTCGAGCCGTGGGACGAACAGGACCTCGCGCGCCTCCTGGGGTTCTGCCACGAGCAGGGCATGCCGATTACCATCATCGGGCGCGGCACAAACCTGCTCGTCCGCGATGGCGGCATTCCGGGCGTGGTCGTCCAGCTCGGCAGCGAGGAATTCTGCAAGGTGGAGGTTGACGGCGAACAGGTGATCGCCCGCAGCGGCGCCCGGTTGCGCAGTATCGTCAACCTTGCCAAGCGACATGAACTGGGCGGATTGGAATTCCTGGAAGGGATACCCGGCTCGCTCGGCGGCGCGTTGCGCATGAACGCAGGCGCCATGGGGCGCCAGATTTTCGACGTGGTGGAATGGGTGCGTTACGTGAGCCTTTCCGGCGACATCTACGATGCCGACGCAAAAGACCTGCCGGTGTCGTATCGGAGCTGTCCGATTCTGGTCAATCACATCGCGCTTGCCGCCATTTTGCGCGGAGAGAAGACACGTCGGCCCATCATCGAAGAAACACTGCGAACTTTTGAGAGGAAACGGTGGGCCAGCCAGCCCGCAAAACCGAGTGCCGGCTGCATTTTCAAGAACCCGGAGGCGATTCCGGCGGGTCAACTGATTGAGGAACTCGGTCTGAAAGGCACCAGCGTGGGCGGCGCCCGTGTGTCGGACGTTCACGCCAATTTCATCGTGAACGAGGGTGGCGCGACCGCCGTCGACGTGCTGCGATTGATTGGACTGATCCGCGAACGCGCCCGTCAGGAGCGCGGGATCGAACTCGAGACCGAAGTGATGATTGTGGGGAAAGACAAATGAAACGATTGCACGTGGCCGTACTGATGGGAGGCCCCTCCGCCGAACGCGAGGTGTCGCTCCAGTCGGGAAGCGTTGTGGTCCAGGCCTTGTTGAATGCCGGCACGCAGGTGTGCGAAGTCGACGTGCGCGGACCGGATTTCTGGCTGTCGTCGCAGGTGGACGTCGCATTCATTGCGCTGCATGGAACGTTTGGCGAAGACGGCCAGATTCAACGGATACTGGAAGAACGGGGTGTGCCCTACACCGGATCCGGTCCCGCCGCCAGCGCGCTGGCCTTCGACAAGAGCGCGGCGAAGTCGGCCTTCATCGCCGCCGGGATTCCAACGCCCGCGCATGCCGTGATCGAGCGGGATCTGACGCCGATCGCTGCCCTGTCGTTGCCGCTGGTCATCAAACCCGCCCGGCAAGGATCGAGCGTGGGGATTTCCATTGTGAACGACCGCGCCGAATTGCAGGAGGCCTGCGCGCAGGCGTGGCGGTACGACGAGCGGCTGATTGCGGAACAGTTCATTCGCGGGCGCGAGTTGACCGTTGGCATTCTCGGCGACAAAGCGTTGCCGATCATCGAGATTTCGACGCGCCGTACGTTTTTTGATTATCAGGCGAAGTACACCCCGGGCGAGGCGGAAGAGATTGTACCGGCGCCCCTGGATCGCCTGACGGCCGCTCGCGTCCAGGAGCTGGCCCTGCGCGCGCACGAATGTTTGGGCTGCCGCGATTTCTCACGGGTGGATGTGATGTTGAGCACGAGTGGCGAACTGTCCGTATTGGAAGTGAACACGATTCCCGGACTGACGGCCAACAGTCTGTTGCCCAAGGCGGCCCGCGCCTGCGGACTGAGCATGCAGGATGTCTGTCTGCGCATGGCGGAGATGGCCCTGGCGCGACGCGATGCCGCCGTGCCGGTGGTGGGGTAGCTCATGATCAAACTTGGCAATCGAAGAAAGAAGCGTCAGCAGTACCTGTTGGATGTGAAGGTGCAGACGCAGGGCCGGCTGCGGAGGCGAGCGCGCTGGATCGCGGCCGTCTTGTCGGCGTTGGCGATTTTTGCGGGGACCGTTTTCGGACTGTACCGACTCGCGAAATACGGCGTCGCGCGGCTGGTGTTCGAGAACCCGCGGTTTGCCATCGCGCAGATCGTGGTCCAGGACGATGGCGCGATGACGGCGCAACAAGTTATTCAGTTCGCCGGTGTGCGCGTCGGACAGAACCTGCTGTCGATTGATTTGAGCCAGGTGCAACGGACCCTGGAGATCCTGCCGTTGGTGAAGCGGGTCGAAGTGCGGCGCATGCTGCCGCAACAGTTGTCCATTCATATCGACGAACGCATCGCGGTGGCGCGGCTGCGCGCGCCGGGTCGCGAGTTCAATGACACGACCTTTTTGGTAGACCGCAGCGGCGTGGTCATCAAGCCGATCAAGCTTCCCGATGGCTCCGTGTTGCAGCCGCAGACGCTGGGATCTTTGCCCGTGTTCACCGGCGTGGCCCTGGCGGATCTGCGGGTCGGCAGGCCGGTGGAGTCGGAACAGATTTATCGGGCGCTGGCGTTGTTGGACCGGCTGGAGCAGGTGCGGGCTGGCGCGATGCTGGAAGTCGATCAGATCGATTTGTCGAAGCCCCGTCAGTTGACGCTGATCACCAAACAGCACACGGTGGTGAAGTTCGATGTGGAAGGTTTTCCGCAGCAGTTGCGGCGGTTGAGCGCGATTTTGGGTTGGGCACAGCAGCGCCAGAAACTGGTGCAAACGGTGGACCTGACGGTCAACCGCGGCGTGCCCGCTACATTCGTCAATTAATCGGAGCGATGGAAGGGGAGACCACTCCCCGAAAGGATGACATGTTGGCAAAAGAGAGAATAATCGTGGGACTCGAGGTCGGCACCTCGAAGGTCTGTGCGATCGTGGGCGAGGTGCTCGACGACGGCAACATCATGATCATCGGCGTGGGACAGACGGCGTCGGAAGGCGTGCGCAAGGGCGAGATTGTGGATATCGATGCCGCCGTGCAGAGCATCCACACCGCCGTGGCCGATGCCGAGGAAAGCGCCGGCGTGGAAATCCACAACGTGTACGCCAGCGTCAGCGGCGGTCACATCCGCTGTTTCAACAATCGCGGCAGTGTCGCCGTCGCCAATGAAGACCGGGAGATCTCGGAGGAAGAGGTCCGCAGCGTTTTGCTCAATGCCAAAGCCGTCAACATCCCGATGGATCACGTCGTCATTCACGCGATCCGGCAACACTTCTTCGTGGACGGACACGACGGAATCCAGAATCCCGTCGGCATGATCGGCGCCAAACTGGAAGCCGACGTGCACGTGATCCACGGCGTGCGCACCCGGCTACAGAACACGATCAAATGCATCCGCCAAGTGCCACTCGACGTCCAAAACATTGCCGTCAGCTCGTTCGCTTCCGCGCTGGCGGTGTTGACCACCGAGCACCAGCAACTCGGCGCGGTGGTCATCGACATGGGCGCCGGCACGACCGGGTATGTGGTCTATCAGGAAGGCACCATCCAACACAGCGGCGTTCTGGCCGTGGGTGGCGACCACATCACCAACGACATCGCCACGGGTCTGAAAATCCCCATGAACAGGGCCGAGCAACTCAAGATCGAACACGGTTCAGTCGAATGGCCGGTGGCGGAGGAATCGATCAACCTGAAACGCGAAGTGGGTCTTCCCGATCGTGAAGTGTCGAAGGAACAGATCTGCCGCATCATGAATCTGCGTGTCGAAGAGACGTTGACGCTGGTGAAAAAGGAACTGGAGAAACACAAGTTGCTTGATTATCTCGGCGCCGGCGTGTTCATCACGGGCGGCTGTGCGCGGTTGCGCGGCCTGGAGGCGCTGGCAGGCCAGGTGTTCGGCCTGCCGGTTCACATCGGGCACAGCCAGACCGTCAACGGTCCGACTTCCGCCATCGAAAGCCCCGAGTATGCGACGGCGATCGGGCTGGTTCGTTACGCGCTCGGATCGCAACGGGACAATCATCAGCCGCCGCGCGGGTTTCGTCAATTTGGTGAACTGTTCCACCAGCTCGTTCAAAAGGCGCGCGCCTTGATGTAGAAGAAAGGAAAACGTTTTATGTCCACACTGCGCAAAACAACGTTCTCAGATCGGGCGCACGCGCCGAAACCCATTGGCACCTCGGCAGAGGAATCCTCCACGTCGGAAAAACCCGGTGCCCCCGAGCACCGTTTGTCCGACCCCGCGGAGAAGAAACCCGAGCCGGTTCATCGATTCCGCCTGAAATTATTCGGCATCGGCGGGGCGGGCTGCAATGCGGTAGCTCAGATTGTTGCGGGGTCCGCGGAAGCGGGTGAAACGTTGGCCGGGATTGGACTGGTGGCGGTCAACACCGACCTGCAGGCGCTGGAGGCTGTGCAGGGAGCGGAAAAGATCCAGATCGGTTCGGCAATCACCCATGGTCTGGGTGCAGGCGGCGATTGCGAACTCGGCGCGCGCGCCGCGCAGCAGGACAGCGAGCGATTGGCGGCCCAGTTCCAGAATTCCGATGTCGTGTTCCTTGCCGCCGGGCTTGGAGGGGGCACGGGCGGCGGGGCGGGTCCCGTTCTGGCCCGATTGGCCAGGGAGCAGGGAGCGTTGGTCCTGGCATTTGTGACGATGCCGTTTGGATTCGAGGGCGACCGTCGCCGACAGCAGGCGTTGGCCGGACTCGAACAATTGAAGGCCCAGGCCGACGCCGTGATTTGCATTCACAACGACAAACTGTTCAAGCTCGTCGGCGAGAACGCGACCGTGCTGGACGCGTTCAAGCGTGGCGATGAAATCATTGCCAGCGGCGTGCGGGCCATCTGGCAACTGCTGGCGCGCAAAGGATTGATCAACCTCGATTTCGCCGATCTGCGGACGACGCTTGGCTCGAAACATTGCGAGGGCATCTTCAGTTACGGCGAAGCCGAAGGCCCCGACAGGGCGCGCGACGCCGTCAAATCCCTGTTGGAAAGTCCGCTGTTCGATGGCGGCGAAGCCCTGGCCCGGGCCGAAGGGGTCCTCGTCAGCATTCTCGGCGGACCGGATCTGACCTTGGCCGACGTGCAACGCGTGGTCGAACCGATCTCGCGCCATTCCAACCGCGCCCATGTGATCATGGGTGCGGCCATCGACGAGAATTACCGGGGCAGGTTGTCCGTCGCGGTGATCGCTGCGTCAACGAATGTTGCCCGAAAGATTGCCCAGCCCCTCTCGACGAAACCGTTCCTGTCACGGCGACCGGTCGAAGCGGTTCCCTTCCATGCTCCCGGCACACCGTCGCAATCGAGCCCGGTTTCTGCATCAGCGCCCGTAGCGGCGGTGGCCGAACTGGAAGTCCGGCAAAAGAAGGCGGCTCCCACGCCCAAACAGGAGACGCTCCCCCTCGAAGGCATCACCCGCGGCCGGTTCGACAGGAGCGAGCCGACACTTTACGAAGGCGAAGACCTCGACGTACCGACGTTTCTGAGGCGGGGCGTGAGTTTGAAGAGGTAGGGAGACAATTGTGAAAGCACATACTGCAACACCTAGTTAAGGAACAATAGGGCAGGGTGTGGTGCCGCGTTTGACGCGGCGGCGACTGGGAAAGATTCGGTGGCGTCATGAAAGATGAGAGAATCCCCTCAACTGTAGGAATTCCGCGAAGGCCTGTAAACCGGCATACGCGGCGGCAATTACCAGCAAGATTGCCTCGGGTTATCGATCTTTTCGCAGGCGCTGGCCTGTTCGGCTAAGCCCATGCCCTTTACTGGCCGTGAAACCTTTTCAAATGCGGGCTTCGCAGGGTCAGGTTAGGATGCGAGGATTGTGTCGAGCACAGTCGGCGATAATGGAAGGGGGCAGATTGGGGTCTGGCAATAGGCGGGCGTGGCCGGTACCATGGGGTGATTACCCCATATACAACACCCGGCCAACGGATAATCTCACGGCACATTTGAACACCATCAACAATTTCGCCCAGATCGCGGGTGATTCGAGGGACGATCTGGGGAATCCAATAACCGCCGTTTTTTGGGCCACCAGCCGCAGTTTAACCACCAAAAGGATGACCAAACCATGAAGCTGAACCGCATTGCCGTGATCGGAGCCATTGCCCTGAGCCTGGCAGCCGCGCCTGCGGCCCGGGCGCAGTACACCGCCAACTTTCAAACCAACACCATCAGCGGTGTGACCAGTAACTGGGCGGGCGATTACTACGTCGGAAACACCAATTTCAACGATGTACTGCTGATCCAGAGCACCGGTGTGCTGTCCAACGATTCCGGCTTCCTGGGCTACGATGTCGGCAGCAGCAACAACACAGTGCTGGTCAGCGGGGCCGGCTCGGCTTGGACAAACGACTCTAACTTGACGATCGGCGGTTCTGCCGACGGAAATCAATTGATCATTACGAATGGCGGGATCGTCTACTGTCAGTCCAGTGTCATCGGAAACTTTTCGGGAGGCAGCAACAATGCCGCCGTGGTAACGGGCGTCGGTTCCCAGTGGCAAACCACGGGCCAACTGCTCATTGGCAACTTTGGCACAGGTAACCGGTTAACGATCGCCAACGGCGGCGTGGTGGGGAGCGACAGCGGCGTCAGCGGCGCCGACGCTGGAAGCTCCAATAACTTGGTGGTGGTGGCCGGCACCGGCTCGGTCTGGAGCAACGCCGGCAATCTTTGGGTCGGCTATGGTGGCTTTGGCAACCAACTGACGATCACCAACGGCGGCACAGTCTTCGCCACAAATCTTACCGTGGGGGTTTCTTCCGCTGCCTCTCACAACATCGTCCAGTTGGACAGCGGCAGCCTGATTGTCACCAACGCGGCTGGCAACGGTAGCCTGGTGGTCGGACTCGCTGGAGGGAAAGCGGAGTTGATCCTTAACACCGGCACGGTGACAGTGGATGCTCTCACCGCCAACAACGGCACCAACAGCGTCCTCATCTTCAACGGCGGCGCGCTGATCACGAAGTCCACGACGGTCAGCAACGGCGCGACCTTCGCCGTCGGCAATGGCACCAACAGCGCCACGCTCACGCTTGCCAATGGCGGCACGGGCATCCACAGATTCAACGATGGGCTGGTGATCTCCAGCAATGCCACGCTGAACGGCGTCGGCACCGTCATAGGCAACGCGACGGTGTTGGGCACATTGTCGCCCGGTTTCTCCGTCGGCACGATCACGAACAGCAACAATCTCGTGCTGAGCAACTCGTCGGTGTTGCAGTATGAGTTGGGCACCAATAGTGATCTGACGGTGGTGAGCAGCAACCTGACGCTGGCCGGCACGCTCAATATCGCCGATGCGGGCGGGTTCACCAACGGGACTTACACGCTCTTCAGTTACGGCGGGACTCTGACCACCAACGGCAGTCCCACCGTCCTGACGATTGGCACGAAACCGAATACGAACTGGATCTATACAGTGGACATCAGCACCACCGGATCCGTGAAACTGACCGCAGAGCCTCCAGCGCCGGTGGCCAGCTTTAGCGGCACTCCGACCAATGGCACGGCGCCGTTGGCAGTGACCTTCACCGACAGCTCGACCGGCACAATCAGCAACCGGTTCTGGAATTTCGGAGATGGGAGCACGACCAACTTTGCTGTGTCTACCAACCCGGTCCACACCTACAACGCCGGCACCTACGCCGTCACACTGATCGTCAGCGGCTCCGTGAGCAGCAGCACCAACATCCAGTCCGGCTACATCGTCGCAACCAATCTGGCTCCGCCGGTGGCCAGCTTTAGCGGCACTCCGACCAATGGCACGGCGCCGTTGGCAGTGACCTTCACCGACAGCTCGACCGGCGCGATCACCAACCGGTTCTGGAGCTTCGGTGACGGGGCGACGACCAACACGACGTTGAATTCCTTGGGGCACCTCTACAACACTGCCGGAACGAACACGGTGAGCCTGACAGT
>Ga0182027_10007179_pt1 | contig 16503 bp, 14 predicted proteins | sample 712E1DmetaG_FD_121300 | JGI IMG/M metagenome (GOLD analysis project Ga0182027, IMG submission 121300) | Permafrost microbial communities from Stordalen Mire, Sweden - 712E1D metaG (Illumina Assembly) | ecosystem: Environmental > Terrestrial > Soil > Wetlands > Permafrost | place: Sweden... | reverse complement strand
AGAAAAACTAGCCTGTCCGTTAAATAATGTTTGCATGAGTCGCCTTCCTTTTAGGTTGATGTGTAACAATACAATCCAGCAGGCTGCATAGGAGGCTTCACAACAGATTTAAGAAATTAAGAATTGGTGGGTATTACCGGGATATTAAGAGAAGATAGAGGAGTGATGCGGGGGGCAACGCCCATCCGACTCCCCTTGTTTCTTCCTCCCGATCGGGATTACTGAACGGCCAGATTGACGCCCTGGCAGGGGCCAGTCGAACCGGCGAATGATCACGCGATCAGACGCCGGTACAAGGCTTCAGTTTCCAGGGAAGGATCGACATCCAACTCGGAGCGTAGGGCTTCACGGCAGGCCTGATATTGCCAGATGATCCCTAGGCGATCACCCCACTCGGCATGCAGCTGCATTGCCAGGCAATGGATGTCTTCGCGGGACGGGTCGATCTTCAGGGCCTCCTGGCAGGACTGTAGAGCGGCCTTCGAATCTCTGGATAGACGTTGGGATTCAGCCAGTTGCTTCCAGGCGTCTGCACAGATCCTGTCAAGGCGCTCGCGTTCAGGCCAGACCCAGGTGGCATTCATATCCTGCAGGAACGATCCATTCCTGAGGCTGGTTGCCATTTTTAATAATGAAATCTTTTCTTCCAGCTGGCTGGCTGTTTTTGCCTTCAATATGGCAACATTGAATTTCTCAACATCATAGTCGTAATCCATCACACGGTTGAAGGAGTAGAGCTCGTTCTCAAAACGGATTACATTCTGTCCGAGCGCACGCCGCAGACGGTACAGCTCATTCTTAAATCGGAGTTTCAGTTCCTGTGGGCTGAATTCTGGCCAGAGTACTCCGCCGCATTCTTCTTTTGTGACCGGCCGGCTGGCCGACAGGAAAAAGAAGAACAGCTCGCGCACCGAAGCGGTTTTCCATTGGCGCGTGGTAACCAACCTGCCATTGACCCGCACCAGCGCTTTCCCAAATGCCTGGATCACCAGGTGCGGAACCTGGATCGGAACGGAATGAAGCAACCGGCGCAGTCGTTTGCGTAAATCTGGCAGGAGCTTTTCTGCAGATGTAACGACCGCCAGCCATGGCATCAGGCTGGCATTGGATTCCGTGTCGTTTTGAAGCTCCATCAACCAGGGGCGTGCCTGCCGGACCGCTTGTCGAATGGGATAATTTGACGGTCCCGATAATTCAGGGCCCAATGCTGTTTTCAAATGGTCACGTGCCCATGCGGTTCTCCCGGTCTTGTAATTGGCAATTGCCAACCAGATCTGAGTACAGGCTGTTTCTGCGGTCAATCCGCCGGATTGGAAATAATCCAGAGCTTGGTCAAGATCGGCGTTTGCGGGGTCGTAGTTTTCTTCCACCAACTGGAGGCAGCCATGTTCCAGAAAATACAAACCACATTCGTAGTTGGAACTGGTTGCCAGGATGGACACCCGCACCTTGTTCAAACACAGACCTGCCTCCCTGAACTGCCCCCGCAGTCGTGCCAGGTGGGCTTGTGCCAGGCCGAGGTAATTGTTCAAAAACTGATAACTGACCTGCTGTGCAATTTGAGCGGCATCATCATAAGCCTGGAAAGCCGCCTCGTATTCGTCCAGGTCCACATACATGTCACCCAGGCTGGTCAGGAGCACCGATTCTTGCCACTGGGAGTTACTGGATCGGGCCGATTCCAACCCGGACTCAAATGCATGGACGGCCTGTTCGTATTCCCCCTGGTGATGATACAAGACTCCCAGGCTGTTGAGTACATTCGCCTGGGAAGGTAGATTGCCTTCCCGTCGCCACTCGTCCAGCGCCTGGGTATATGCACTCAGGGCCGCCGGGTAATTTCCATTGGCAAGGTAAGAATTTCCCAATTCCACCAGTACCCAGGCGGCTCTTTGTTTATCTCCCACGCGCTCATAAGATCGCAGTGCTTTCTCCAGAACCTGAACCGCTTCTGCTATTTGTCCCAAATAATGCAAACTGACGCCCTTGAAACGTTCAGCCTGAGCTTGGATGAATTGCAAATCTGGTTTGTTTCCACTCAAGCGCAGGGCCTCATCGGCATCCTTCAGTGAACCGGCATAATCTCCTACCAGGCGATGTGCATCCGCACGGCGTACGAACGCCAATGTCAGGTTGGCCAGGTCATCTGTTTTCTGAAATTCCTGGATGGTTCGATCCAGGGTCGACAACGCCAGGTGCCCTTCGCCCAGTGTGCAGAGAAGCGCTCCCTTGAGTGAGAGTAGCGCTGGCCGCTTTTGAAAATACTTGGTGGGTAAATTGTTCAGCCAGGCTTGCAGGGTGATTAGCCGTTCGCCCAATAACAACGGCATCCCGGCGCGTTCGATCAGGGCGGGCAAAAGGTCAGGAGTGTCTAATTGCCGGAGAATCGAATATGCTTTTTCCCATTCCTGCTGCGCCTCATAAACTGTTGCCAGGCAGACGAGGATACTGTGCACCTTTTCAGGTTCCTCCTGCCGGATGCGCTCCTGCAGGAATTCCTGGAAAATGTGGTGGTACCGCAGCCATTTTCCATCCGGCCCTACTTGTAAAACAAACAGATTATTTTGCCTGATTGTTTTGATCAGGTTCTTCCAATCACCCTTACCCAAAACGGCCTCACATAAATCCGCATCAAACTCTTCCATCAGGGAGGTCTGAAGCAGGAAATTGCGGATCATGGGAGCTTGCGGGGCAAGGACTTCCTGGTCGAGATATCTGGCCAGGTCCACACCTGTAGTGCGGGTTGCGCGGGTCAGGTCCGGGAGGCTGCTTTCTAAGTTGGAGGCGGAGAGAAGCAGGCCGGTAATCCATCCTTCGGTTTGCAGCATCAGTCCTTCTACCAAACGATCATCCAGGGTCATCCCATAGGTCACCTCGAACAGGGAACGGATTTCGTTGGGGCGAAAGGCAAGTTCTTCCAGATCAAACCCGCTTACTTGCTGGCGTGCCACCATGAGTGTGATGTCAGGCAGAGCTGGCAAGCGCCGACTGGACAGCACGATATGACAGTTATCGCCAACCAGATAGATGAACCGGCTGAAAAGATTGCGAACATCTGGAACAGAATCCACAAATTGGTAATCGTCCACTACCAGGGTGAAATGTTGATCGATCTGGCTGCTGATCTCATTGACGAGTATTGCCAGGATGCGTTCCATGTCGTGCTCGAGACTGATCAAACTCTTCAAAACGGCTTTGGATTGTTTTCCAAACTTGGGGAAGCGCACTTCCAGGGAGGCAATCAGATATGCGACGAACCGCTGGGGGTCCTGGTCCAGGCTGTCCAATGACAGCCAGCAGGTGGGTATCTCCGATTGGCGGGCAAAATCCGCCAGCAGGGACGTTTTTCCATAACCGGCTGGCGCAGAAATGATGATAAGTTTCTTGTCCAGCAGGTTGTCGAAAAGCGCCAGCAACCGGCTGCGGTGCAGAATCTCCGGGCGGAGCGTAGGAATGACAATCTTTGTGAGACTGACAGGAATTTCGGCGACCATGGGTGGTAAGGTAATTTTACTCGTTTCCAGGCTGCCTGGCATCCACTCCTGCGGTATCATTTTCGACGATCTGGCTGATCCACATCATTTCCTTTCCCGGCCTTTCTTGCGGTATACTTCCAAATGTCCTTCAAAAGCTCATCCTTCCATTCATCGAATCTCTCCTTATTTCCATTTTTATATTCTCGACCATCCTTTTCGAATGAAACAACTCCTCCAAAACATGAAAACCGGCCAGACGGCCGTCGAAGAAGTCCCCACTCCCATGCCAGCGGCCGGGCAGGCTCTTGTAAAATTATCCGCCTCGCTTGTCTCTGCTGGCACTGAACGGATGCTGGTGGAATTTGCCGGGAAATCCCTGGTTGGGAAGGCGCGCTCGCGGCCCGATTTGGTTGGACAGGTTTTTGAAAAAATGCGCCGGGAGGGAATGCTTGTCACCTTGGGTGCGGCCTTCAATCGCCTGGACCAACCCATGCCGCTCGGTTATTCTTCCGCGGGAACCATCACAGCCCTGGGTGACGAAATGGTTGGGTTTAACGTTGGTCAGCGGGTGGCTTGCGCAGGCGGTGGCTATGCCGTCCACGCCGAATACAATGTTATCCCCCGGAACTTGCTTACCCCGTTGCCTGATTCGGTCGACTTCGAATCGGCGGCCTTCACCACACTAGGCGCAATTGCCATGCACGGTTTCCGGCTGGCTGAGCCACAGATCGGAGAAACGGTGGCGGTCATTGGGTTGGGGCTTTTGGGTTTATTGACGGCTCAGATCGCGGCGGCGGCCGGCTGTCGTGTGCTGGGTATTGATATCAACCCGCAGCGGATTGCGCTGGCTGGGTCGCTTGGCTTGGAAGCTGTGTTGCGCGACCAGGCTGAGGATTCTGCCCGGGTTTTTTCATCAAACCATGGTTTTGATATCGTTATCATCTGTGCCGATACTACATCCAATGACCCGGTCGACCTGGCTGCAGTCATCGCCCGTGATCGGGCCAAAGTGGTGGCTACCGGCGCAATCGGGCTGACCTTTTCACGCAAGCTTTACTATGAAAAAGAATTGAGCTTTATCAACTCCCGTTCTTACGGTCCGGGTAGATATGATCCTTCTTATGAAGAACAGGGAAAAGATTACCCGCTTGGTTATGTCCGCTGGACGGAGGGCCGCAATTTCGAGTCCTTTGTGGATTTACTAGCGAATAATAAATTAAATATTTCTCCGATGATTACGCATCGATTCCCGATTGAAAGAGCCGCCGAGGCTTACGAGATAATCACAGGGAAAAAGAAAGTGCCATTTCTTGGGATTGTTCTTACTTATCCAAATGAAGTGCCTGTTTCTTCCATTTCACGGATCACTTTTCCGGTCTCGCTTGATATAGCAAAACATGACACGGTGAAACTCGGTGTTCTCGGCGCAGGATTGTTTGCCAACGCCACGCTTTTACCGGCTCTCAAGAATATCAAGCAGCTGGATCTGGTTGGCATTTGTTCGGCGGCAGGTGTGCACGCCCGGCATTCGGCAAAAAAATTCGGCTTTGTCTATGCCACCTCCGTTGACGACGAAATCCTGAATGACCCGAATATCAATACGGTCGCCATCCTGACCCGTCACGGCATGCATGCCGGTCTGGTGGCCAGGGCGTTACAATCTGGCAAACATGTCTTTGTCGAAAAACCCCTCGCCATTAATGCGGAACAACTTGAAATTGTCAATCAAGCACTAACCACTTATCACCAAAAGCTGCTTATGGTTGGCTTCAACCGCCGCTTTGCCCCACTTACCCGCCGACTCCGGGAGTTCCTCCTGGCGCGTTCCGAACCTTTGTTTATGCATTATCGAATTAATGCCGGATATATTCCCTTGAACCACTGGACTCACGACCCGCTCCAGGGAGGCGGGCGGATAATTGGCGAAGGTTGTCATTTTGTGGATTACCTGACAAGCCTGGTCGGGGCGGCGCCCCTTTCAGTCTCTGCCAGCGCATTGCCGGATAACGGCAGATACTGTGGAGATAATGTCACGATGACCTTCCACTTCCCGGATGGCTCGATCGGCGTGGTGGATTATCTTGCCAATGGCGATAAATCTTTTACCAAGGAGCGCCTGGAGGTCTTTTGCGGAGGCCGCATTGCCGTGTTGGACGATTTTCGCACCTTGGAAATGATTCAAGCCGGTCGCCGCAACCTGCTAAAAAGAACCCTGGATAAAGGTTGGAAAGACGAATGGATTGCTTTTTCCAATGCCATCTGTACCAGCGGTCAGCCGCCCATCCCATATGAGCAGCTTTTCGGTGTGACGAAAGCGACCTTCGCTGCCGTGCAATCCTTGCGTGAGGGCCAAAAAATCCGCATTAATTGATATATGGCCTTTACTTGCAATTGCACTTTTAAAATGAAATATAAAGAGTGCACAAAGTACGACCACTTCCTCAACGCATTGGCAATTTCGCTCATTTGCCTGAGTTGCCTTCCGGGGGTGATCAACCGTTAACTTCTTTATAGGCGCGATTTCCAAGTCTGGCGCATGCTCCTGGTATGACTGTATTTTCAAGTTTTAAGGTCTCATAAACTCATGACGATCAAACCGTGGAAAATTCTGGAATCGCACTACATCCATAAAAACGTTCGCATCGACCAATGTGAACTTCCCAACGGGATGACCATTGACGGTTTTGTGCTCGAATATGGGGATTGGGCTACTGTTTTCGCTTTGACGAAACAGCATGAAGTGGTGCTGGTCAGGCAGTACCGGCATGGCGCGCAAAAGGTGATCCTGGAACTACCCGGCGGCGCCATGGAAGCATGCGACGAAAACCCTCTCCAGGCTGCCCGGCGGGAATTGATGGAAGAAACTGGTTATGCCAGCGACAATTTTGTCCAGATCGGTTGTGTTTCCCCGAACCCGGCCAACCAGACCAACCTGATCTACTCATTCCTGGCACTGGATGCTGAAAAAGTCAGCGACCAGGCGCTCGATGATACGGAAGATATGGAAGTTGTCCTCAAGCCGTTGCAGGAAGTCATCAGCATGGCAAAGAATAGTGAGCTGTTCCAATCCATGCAGGTCAGTACCGTATTCTTTGCCTTGGCTTATTGGAATCGGATCGTGTAAATGGCACGCTCATCAAAATTATATGACGGTTATAAAGCCATGGTGCAGCTGGGGGTCCAGCCTGTTGCCCTCAATGCCCTCTATCGTCTTGGGTTGGTGACCGGCCATTATCGCAGGTTGGAGAAGCCAGAGCCGCGCTCAGAAAATCGCAAATTGGCTCCATTGTTCGTTTTTCCGACCTCAGAAGACCTTCTTGCGGTGATGGGTGACGAAGGCAAGGCGGCTCTTTTCTCCGAAGCCGATGAAATTGTCGCCGGCCAGGTCCGGTTATTTGGCGGACAACCTTTACCATTGCGCCTTGATTTCTCCGAACTTCTTTACCACTGGACACAATACGAAACCCATCCTTCCCTGCTCTCCACGCTTTATTATCCATTTCCTGACATTAAATTCATTTGGGAACCTGCCCGCTTTGGTTGGGTTTTCTGCCTTGGCCGGGCTTACCACCTCAGTCACGAAGAAAAATACTCACAGGCATTTTGGCGTAATTTTGAAATCTTCACCGCCGGTAATCCCTCCTATCAGGGCCCCAACTGGATCTCCGGTCAGGAAGTTGCCCTGCGGCTGATGGCCTTTGTTTGGTCTGCGCAGATCTTCGATGGATCGTCCAGCAGCACACCGGATCGCAAGGCTGAGTTGGCTCAATCGGTCGCAGTCCACGCCTCACGCATTATTCCTACCCTGGTCTATGCCCGCTCCCAGCAAAACAACCACCTGCTCACAGAAGCTGCCGGACTTCTCACAGCCGGTTTGGCTTTACCCGGACACCCGCAGGCATCCAACTGGTCTGGATTGGGCTGGAAGTGGCTCAACGAAGGGCTGCACTCCCAGATAGACTCTTACGGTGAATACGCCCAGCACTCCACCAATTATCACCGTCTAATGCTCCAGGTGGTTTTGTGGGTGAATCAATTATTCCATGGTAACGACTTAAACCAATACAATCACTGGCCGCGCCAGACAAACGAAGCCATCGTGCGTTCCATCCATTGGTTGCTGTCCATCCTGGATTCCGATTCCGGACGGACTCCCAATCTGGGCGCCAATGATGGCGCTTATCTGTTTCCCCTGACTGTTTGCCCATTCGCCGACTATCGCCCGGTCTTGCATGCGGCGGCACGTGCTTTTCTTAACTATGACTTGCCGCGCGGCCCCTGGGACGAACTGGCACTCTGGTTCGACGTGCCACTCGAGCACCGAAAGTATGTTCAACTTCCGCGTTATCTTGGAGATCAGATTTACGGTAAAGATTCCTGGGCTTATTTAAGAACGGCGCAATTCACTTCCCGTCCGTCCCATGCCGACCAGTTGCATATGGATCTGTGGTGGCGCAGCCTGAACGTGGCTCAGGATGCCGGGACATATCTCTATAATGCCGATCCACCCTGGGATAACAGCCTCGTTGCTGCACAGATACATAACACGGTCACTGTCAACGGGCGTGACCAATTCACTCGTGCCGGCCGGTTCCTTTATCTGGACTGGTTCAATGCTTACCGCCGCGGCATATTGGAAGCTGATCCGGCCATCCTCCAACGCACCCGTGGCCGCCATTGGGGTTATTGGAGGATGGGCGTCCGGCATGCCCGTACCGTGACTGCTTTTGCAGACGGTCATTGGCAGGTCCGGGATGAAATGTTGCCCTTGCGAATGCCCTGGGATAAACGGCCGATTACCTACCGGCTGCACTGGTTGTTGCCAGACTGGCAGTGGCAAGCCAGTCTGCAAGAATCAGTTTTCGAAATTCGTCTCAAATCACCCTATGGGCAGGTAACTCTTGCTGTCAGTGATGGATCCCGGATGATGAATACTGAATCCTGGGTTACGCTTGTTCAGGCTGGAGAAACGGTTTTTAATGCAGGGTCTGGCGGGTCGAAGTCCCAGCCGGAGACCACCATCCGCGGTTGGGTTTCACCCACCTATGGTGTTAAAGTCCCGGCCCTCTCGCTGGCCATTGAATCAAAATCACCAAATGATGTACAATTCACCAGCGAGTTTGTTTTTCCAATATGAGTTACCGGGCTGCCATTATCCTGCTTAAAGATGGCCAGATCGCCTTGATTGAACGTCACCGCGCTGGTCAGCATTATTTCACCTTCCCGGGCGGTCATGTGGAACCTGGTGAGACACCCGAACAGGCCGCCTTGCGCGAGACCAGGGAAGAGCTTGGAATTGATATAACCATCCAACGGTTGGTTGCGGAGATCTGGTGGCACGATCGGCCACAGTATTACTTTCTGGTTGAAGCAGCCGGCGGCTCTTTTGGAACCGGCAAAGGCGAAGAAATGCACAACCCAATCCCGGAGAGAGGCGTTTACCTACCCACCTGGATACCGCTCCGGGAATTGCTCGACTTGCCGGTTTTGCCGCGCTCGATGGCAAAAATAGTGGCGCAAGCCCAATCCACCGGCTGGCCGGATCCGGCACCTGTCATCCACGACGAAGAATAATATGCATATTCTATTAATCCACCAGGCTTTCGCCGCTCTCGACGAGCCAGGCGGAACGCGTCATCATGAATTGGCGCGGCGCCTGGTCGGGCGCGGTCACAAGGTGACCATCATAACCAGCCCGGTGAGTTATCTGACAGGAGCACCGCTCTCCCAGGCTTCGGAGAAAACGGGCGGAGAGCCAGACGGCGTGAGGGTCATACGTGTCTTTACCTACCAGGCCCTGCATAAATCTTTTATCCATCGTGTTTTCTCTTTTATCACGTTCATGACGGCCTCTTTTTTCGCAGGTCTGGGCGTGAAAAATGTGGACCTGGTTTGGGGTACCTCACCCCCCATCTTTCAAGGTGTGACAGCCTGGCTCTTGGCTCGCTTGAAGCGTGTGCCGTTTCTGTTTGAAGTGCGTGATTTGTGGCCGACCTTTGCCATTGCAGTCGGGGTGTTGAAAAATCCTTTGTTGATAAGAATGTCGCTCTGGCTGGAACGCTTCCTGTATGGCCACGCTGACCTGGTCGTGGTTAACAGCCCCGGCTATATTGCCCATGTGAGCGAGCGCGGTGCGCGCCGGGTGGAGCTTGTCCCTAATGGTGCCGATCCGCACATGTTCGATCCGGCCGATCGGGGCGCCAGCTTCCGCTCTGCCAACCGGCTGGCAGAAAAATTCGTGGTCCTGTATGCCGGTGCCCACGGCATGTCGAATGACTTAACCGTTGCACTGGAAGCGGCAAAATTGCTGCAAAACACACCGGCTGCCGGCGAAGTGGTTGTCACCTTCCTGGGTGATGGCAAGGAAAAACCCGCTTTGCAGAAACAAGCTGTTGAAATGGGTCTCACCAACGTACTTTTCCTGCCTCCTGTCCCCAAGGCGGAAATGGCCGCAGCCCTGGCCGGAGCGGACGCCTGTCTTGCCATCCTCAAACCGATTGAAGAATATAAAACCACCTATCCGAATAAAGTCTTTGATTATATGGCTGCCGGGCGTCCGGTGATATTGGCTATCGATGGAGTTATTCGCCAGGTGGTCGAAGCAGCCCACTGCGGCCTGTTCGTCCAGCCCGGTGATCCGCTTGCCCTGGCGCGGGTCATCCGCCAGTTGGCAGCCGACAAAACCAATTCCTGCCAGATGGGGTTGGCAGGACGTAAGTACCTTGAACAATATTTCAACCGCTCCACAGAGGCGGAGAAATTGGCTGGGATAATGGAAGGCATGCCAGGCCGGTCGAATCGGAAGGAACATTAATATGACAATGACCGAACGGGTTCGCACTCTCCGCAAAGAATCCCTGGAAGCCCGGGAGACCCTCTCTGCCGAACGGGCCGTTTTAATGACTGAGTTCTACCAGCAGAACCTGGGTCTGATCTCCGCGCCGCTTCGGCGCGCTCTGGCCTTCGAATACCTGATGGAACATAAATCCATTTACATCGGCGCAGGTGAACTGATTGTTGGAGAGAAAGGGCCTGGCCCCAAGCTTTCGCCCACATATCCCGAATTATGCTGCCACAGTTTGCAAGACCTGGATATCCTTGATACGCGCGAGAAAACCTCCTTTAGTGTCAGCACGGCCACCCGGAAAGTTTATGAGCAAACCATCCTTCCATTCTGGCATGGCAAATCCATGCGCGACCTGCTTTTCAGCGAGATGACGGAGGAATGGAAGGCCGCCTACGACGCCGGCATCTTTACCGAATTTATGGAGCAGCGCTCCCCCGGTCACACCGTCCTGGACGACAAGATTTATCACAAGGGTATGCTGGATTTCCAGCAGGATATTCAACTTAGTCTGGAAAAATTGGATCCTTTGAATGACCCGCAGGCATATGATAAGGAACAGGAACTCCGGGCAATGGCGATCTGTGCCACCGCGCTTGTCCGGTTTGCGGAACGGCACGCCGAAGAAGCACTTAGCCAGGCGGCGCGTGAAGGGGATCCGCAGCGCAAAGCCGAGTTGGAGCAAATTGCCCGGGTGTGTCGGCGCGTCCCGGCGCATGCGCCGGGCGATTTCTGGGAAGCCCTGCAATATTACTGGTTTGTGCACCTGGGCGTGACCAGTGAGTTGAATACCTGGGACTCGTTCTGTCCCGGTCACCTTGACCGGCATCTCCAGCCATTTTTCGAAAAAGGTCTGGCCGATGGAACTCTTTCTGAGTCCCGCGCCGAGGAATTGCTGCAGTGTCTGTGGATCAAGTTCAACAACCAGCCCGCACCACCCAAGGTGGGGGTGACCGCAGCCGAGAGCGGCACTTACACCGACTTTGCCCAGATCAATAACGGTGGTATCAACGCGGATGGCTCGGATGGTGTCAATGCAGTTACCTACCTGATCCTGGATGTGATCGAAGAAATGCGTCTGTTGCAGCCTTCCTCCTCCATTCAGGTCAGCAAGAAGAATCCAGACCGTTTTATCAAACGAGCCGCGCAGATCATCCGGACCGGGTTTGGGCAGCCGTCGGTCTTCAATGCCGACCTGGTCGTCCAGGAACTGGTCCGCCAGGGCAAGACCGTGGCGGACGCCCGCAACGGCGGGACAAGCGGTTGTGTTGAAACAGGCGCCTTTGGCAAGGAAGCCTACATCCTGACCGGCTATTTCAACCTGCCCAAAATTCTTGAACTGACCTTAAATAACGGTCTCGATCCACGCACCGGTCGTCGTCTTGGCTTGCAAACCGGAGATCCGACCCGATTTGAGTCTTTCGATGAATTTTATGCCGCCTTCGAAAAACAATTGCAGCATTTCATCAATATTAAGATACGTGGAAATAATTTTGTTGAGCGTTTATATGCCAGCCACATGCCAGCACCATTCCTGTCCGTATTGGTTGACGACTGCATCCTCACAGGCACGGATTACCATGCCGGCGGAGCGCGTTACAACTCATCTTATATCCAGGGAGTGGGCTTGGGCACCCTGACGGATGCCATGACCGCCATCCAGTACCATATCTTTGATAAAAAGTCCTTCGATATGCCGACTCTTTTGGCTGCCCTCCAGAACGATTTCTTGGGTCAGGAAAGCCTGCGGCAGCAATTGCTCAATAAGACCCCGCGCTATGGGAATGACGACGATTATCCCGACCGCATCATGGTCAGATTGTTCAATACCTATTTCAACCTTATTGACGGACGCCCGAACACGCGCGGTGGTGCCTATCACATCAATCTCCTGCCTACCACTTGTCACATTTATTTTGGTTCGGTCATCACAGCTACTCCCGACGGTCGGCATGCCTGGCAGCCGTTATCAGAGGGTGTTTCTCCTGTCCAGGGAGCGGACCGGCACGGGCCAACGGCAGTGCTCCGTTCCGTTGCCAAGATGGACCATGTCCGCACCGGTGGTACGCTGCTCAACCAGAAATTCAGCCCACAGGCTCTACAGGGCGACCAGGGATTGGACAAGCTCGTGCAGCTCATCCGCACTTATTTCCGCCTGGACGGGCATCACATCCAGTTCAATGTGGTGGATGCAGCCACACTCCGGGCTGCCCAGGATAATCCCGAACAGCACCGCGATTTAATTGTGCGTGTAGCCGGATATTCAGACTATTTCTGCGACCTGAGCCGGGCCTTGCAGGACGAGATCATCGCCCGCACCGAATACCAGGGACTATAAAGGGGCTGGGAAATGAAAAAAATCGCATTCCGCATTTGGTCTGCCCGCCTATTGATCGCCGTCGTAATAGCCTGGAACCTGGAATGTGCGCTGGTCTTTTGGCTCAATCCGGGCGGGTTTGCCATAGGCTTCGAACTGGCCGGGATCCCGGGTGCTGCAGCCGTGCGTGGCTTTGCCCTCCTGTTCGTAATGTGGAACATCCCCTATCTGGTGGCGCTCTGGCAGCCGCATCAACACCGGCTCTCGTTATGGGAAGCTTTGGTTATGCAAACTATCGGGGTGTTCGGGGAGAGTTATATCCTTTTTTCCCTCCCGCCTGGCCATTTGATGCTGCAAACTTCCCTGCTCCGTTTCATTGCTTTCGATGCTTCCGGTGTGGTTGCGCTGCTGGGGGGGTTGTTATTGGCGAATAAATAACCGCTGGTCGTCAACGGAAACGGGGGTTGGATACTCGCTGTCAACGATCTTGCCAACTCGAAAAAACACCGATCCATAAATCATTCGCAAAGGATGTGGGTTTATAGAAGCAACCCTGGTTTTCGGCCATTTCTATTATGTTGATCTTAATTTTCTGGTATTGTCTTTTCTTTATTATTAACTTTCTACCCTGCCGCGCGGACGCGGATCACGCACCAGCCAGAAAAGCAGAACCGCCGTGACCAGTCCGCCAATTGCCGAGACCATGAAAGTGGTTTGGAAGCCGGCTGTCTCGGCAATCCAGCCACCGATAAGCGGAGCAATGATTGTGAAGGGAGCCACCAGCGTATTCGATAACCCGATATAGGTGGGTCGGGTTTCTTCGTTGCCAAACTCCACTGTGATTGCCATGCCGATTGTCCAGATGGCCACATTCGCCAGACCGTTCAAAATAAAGACCGGGTATAACCAGCCGATCGATGGAGCACCCCAGGCGATCAGGGAACTTAATGTTATTGCCACCGAACCTGCGATCAACATGGCACGGTGACCGAAGCGGTCGCCCAGCCAGCCCATGGCGGCATTTGCGATTGTCGATGAGATTGTCAATGCGGCGGTCAGGAATCCGGCAGTCAGGTCACTCATTTTGAAGTGCAGCAGACCATAGATGATATAGAAAGCAAAGCCCATCGAGGCCAATTGGGAAAGTGCGCGGATCACCACATAAGCCGTGAAGTTTCTATCACGCCGCAGAAGTTCGAGTCCACCTTTCCAGGGGGAATGTTGGCGTTCCGGGATGGTTTTTTCTTCATCCATTGGCTCGCGCGTCAAGCTGATTGCAACATAGGAAAAAATTAAACCCACCACGGTCAAAAGGAAGCATAATGTGAAATTGAAGGGAGCATGCACCCTGTCAAGGATGTATCCAGCGGCAATCGCTGCGATACTCATCAGGACGTTTGATATAGCCGCCTGGGCGCCAAAGAAGGTACCGCGCCAATCGGATGGGATGATCTTGGCGATCAAGCTTTGCCAGGCATTGGCGGTAAAACCGGCTCCCAATCCCTGCCAGACCAGCAATCCGAAAGTAAGTACCAGGGCAAGCCTGTTTCCCAGCGCGCCCAGAAATAGCGCCACCAGCGCCAGTCCCAGGAAGGGCAGGCGTTCGTGGATGGTCATCAGCATCACCATTGGTTTGTACCGCCGCAGGCGGGAAACCGAATTTGCCATGAATAATTGCGGCAGCTGCCAGCCAACCGCATGAATGGAGGGGATCAGCCCAATCAATAAGGCTGAAGTGGTCATATGGCTGACGAAAAGCGGGACGATTGTGCCGAGCGATCCAAATCCCCAGCCCATCCCAAAGAAGCCGCCATCCATCATATTGACGGTCAGGTTTAGGCGCAGGTGCTTGTGGATGGATTCATCCAGGGTCGGCATGCTGTCCATTTTACCACCCGCGATTTTCTTGTGGAGTGGGGGCAGCTTTTCAAACCTGCCTCTTGAAAATTTCAATGCCTGGAATAAAATATTAGTATATGGTTCATATAAAATATGTTAGCTGAGTCCTTTTGGAAACAAATGAAGGTCGTCCAGCGCCTCCACCTGCGCTTGTATGCTGCTGGAAGTGGCAGGATTGTGGGAGGATTCAATCTGCTTTTGACACACACCGGCCGGAAATCAGGAATTCGCTACGTGACGCCACTCCAGTACGAAAAGATCGATGGAGCTTATTGGGTTGGCGCAGGGCGTGGCCCCGCAGCAGACTGGTTCCGCAACATCCAGGTTAATCCGCTGGTGCATGTCCGGGTATCCGACTTTGAGTTTGATTGTATAGCGGAACCGGCTATCGATTCGGGCCGAGTAGCAGATTTCCTGGAATACCGTCGCATGCATCACCCGTTTATGATCGGCAAGATAATAAAACTCGCCCACAGATTGCCGGTGCATCCCAGCCGGGCTCAATTTCTGGAGGTCAGCAGATCCACCCCAATGGTAATCCTGCGTCCGCCCAATGCCGGTACTTCGGGGTAACCCATTTGCGGTGTAATAGCACCTGTAGCACGCCGTGCATGATAAAATAAAAACATGGTTTCAGGATATTTTCACTGGCTTGAGAATCCATGATCCAGACTTTTGTTCTCTGCCAGGACCGTTATCTTGGAATTTATTGTTAAATCTATTTTCTAAAAATGGCAAACGAAGATCTGGAAATTAATGCCGAACTGCAGAATGCTGAACGCGCCCGCCAGGCTGGAAACGAAGGCCGGGCGCGCGTCTGTGCCCGCCGGGCAGCCGGCATTGCCGCCCGGGTCTTTCTGGACCGCCATGCTCTCCGACTCCGTGACCGGAGTGCATATACGGCTCTGCTGGCACTGGCAGAGTTTCCTGGTCTGGCTCCGGACCTGCGTGCTGCCGCACTTCACCTGGTTACACGCGTCACCGAGGAATTCACCCTGCCATTGGATGCCGATCTTATCGCCGATGCACGTACACTGATAGGAGGATTGGGTTGAACGACACAAATGAAATCACATTGTACGGTAACACTTGGTGTGGAGGTTCCCGCCGTGCTCGTCTTTTGTTCGATCAGCACCATATTTCGTATCGCTGGGTTGATATTGATAAGGACGAGCAAGCCGCCAAATATATTGAGAGTCTCAACCATGGCAACCGCAGTGTCCCGACCATTGTCTGGCCGGATGGCACCTCGCTGACAGAGCCTACCAGTGACGAGCTTGCCAAAAAATTAGGCATCGAACTGTAGCCGGGAGGAATCAATTTATAAACAAAACCCGGATTTTTCTCCGGGCTTTGATTGTTCCTGCGACCATTTTACGAATTACATTTTTCGTATTGCTTGTTTCAGGCAGTGCGTTTCTTCCCTGAAAGCGCCAGTAACGCTTTCATGACCATCGCCAGCAATACTGCCAGGGACACGAAACCGGCAATCAACATCGCAAGAATATGCCAGTTGGCAACGGTATAAACCAAACTTGTCTGGTTCCCGGCTTGTATGCGTTGTCCGAGTCCATGGACGAATTCCCGCCGGGGCGCAACCGGTTTCAATGCGCCGGATAACCGGTTTTCCATGGAAGAAATTCTAGCCATGGATGCATCCGGAAGATATTTTCCCTTACCCATCTTCAGCCTCCCGCCGGATAAACCATCAAGCCAACCGTTCCCGGCCCCGGGTTGGCAGGTAGAGCCATGAATAATTCAATATTGTATTCATTTCCCCATCCAACGGACATATCCGCTGGCCCGTTGGTCCCAATCCGTGCCATGCGTTAATCTCCTTCCAAATCCAAACCTTCCAATTCGTCTCGTAATGCCAGCAGCGTGCGGTGATAAAGACTCTTCACCGCCCCCTCGCTCCGGTTCATGGTCTGGCCGATCTCGGCATTCGACATGTGTTCGACGAATTT
>Ga0182027_10007178_pt1 | contig 16503 bp, 9 predicted proteins | sample 712E1DmetaG_FD_121300 | JGI IMG/M metagenome (GOLD analysis project Ga0182027, IMG submission 121300) | Permafrost microbial communities from Stordalen Mire, Sweden - 712E1D metaG (Illumina Assembly) | ecosystem: Environmental > Terrestrial > Soil > Wetlands > Permafrost | place: Sweden... | reverse complement strand
CTCACCGGCCAGCCTTTCATCCGGTCCGCGGCGTAGGGGCGCAGCAGGTCCACGGGCGGACGCGCCGGGTCTCCGGGGTCCAGCCAGCGATCATAGTCTTTCGGTTCCAGAATCACAGGCATCCGGTTATGGATTGGCTCCATGAGCTGGTTGGGATCGGTGGTGAGGATGGTGAATGTCTCCAGCGGCGCGCCGTCCTTTGGGCACCAACTCTCCCACAGGCCGGCGAAGGCATAAGGCTCGCCGGACGCGAGCGCAAAAGCGAACGGCCGTTTGCTCTTGGCATCGAGCCGCTGCCACTCGTAAAAGGCGTCAGCGGGCACCAGACAGCGGCGCTTCTTGAGTGCCTCCCTATAGGCCGGCTTGGAGGCAGCTTCTTCGGCGCGGGCGTTGATGGTGTTGTAGCCGATCTTCGCGTCTTTTGCCCAAAAGGGCACCAGGCCCCAGCGCAGCAATGCAACCTCGCGTCGGCCGGAGTCGTGATTCAGGCGCACTGCCGGCTGGACGCTTTGCGGGGCCGCGTTGTAGCTGGGCGCAAACCAGGGCATCTCTTGGAGTTCAAGACCGAACCAATCGGCTAGAACCTCTTGCGTCGATTTGCGGGCGAATCGGCCACACATGGCTCTCTCAGGATAGCCGACAGGGCAGCCCTGCATCCAGGCGAAACCGCTTTCAGGCGCCGCACTCGAATTGATTGCTGTGTTCAAACTGGCCTCTCTTCTGTGACCCAATGAACGGCGGGCGGATGGCACTTTAGCCGCCGCCGCTTGCCGTCAATGACGCTATTTTGGCTCCCCCCTGCCTTCGTCACGGTCCCCCCAAAAAGCTATGACTGCTGCGCTCTGCTCGGCAGCATATTTGTGCCTCTCTTGCCCCCGCCGTTGGGGTCACTTCAAAGAAAAGAGGCATAACATGACGAACACAGCAACACTCTCCGAAGCTCAACTCCGCCAGTTCACCGGCTCCGAGAACTGGTATCGCCACGGCATCAATCGCGCAGTCCTGTTTACCGACGGCGCAAAGTTCCTTGCCGACCAGGGCGGCGCTTACTGGCTGCTCGACATCATCGCAATCGCCCAGCAACATGATGCTCGCGTTTCCGGTGAAGAGTTCCAGGTTTGGAACTTGAAAGTTCACTCTGACCGTAGCGCGACGGTGTACTGCGACGACGGCAATGGGAATCCCGTCTACACGCAGGAGATCCCATTCACGGACTTCCCGCTTGACGAAGTGAAGCTCTACTTCGCCGACAACGTGATTCACCTGCCCAGTGAGTATTAGCTGGGCACGCCCGCGCCGGCAATCGCCGACGCGGGCTTTTCAGATTGGCCGTCCACTGGCGCGCGACGATTAGACCACCCTTTGCAAAAATGACCGGCATGAACCATAATCTGCAAATGAGTGAAAGTGAAGAAAATGGTCCACCGTGGCCCATAAGCGTCGAATTGCAAAAGCTGCATGGAATTGTTATTCACTATTCCGTTGAAGTCCAGGAGGCGGCGACTCGCCTTGAAGCAAATAGACCACACGTGTCATATCACGCCTTAGCTAATCTCCACATGCGGGCCATCCTCCTTCATAGATCAATTCGTGATTTGTGTGAGGCTGGGTGGACCCCCGTAACGGGCGTCCTCATTCGAACGCTTCTCGATATTTACGTGAATTGCCTCGCAATTGCTATAGTGCCGGAGGATTCGGAGTTTATGGCTTTCAGGTTTCTTCTTGCCTTCCCGTTGAGTCGAGTGAATGACTCCACTCTGTCGAAGGAAATTCGGCAAGCGCATCGCGAGGAAATAGAAGTGGCGATCTCGCGGCTTCCGAGCAAAGACACAGCGCGCGCAACTGCATTGATTACGGATACAACTCGGAAGAGCTACTGGTATCAACCTGAGTTTTCGAATCCCAGTGATTTACTTAGAAGGACAATTGGGGACATGCCCTTTCTCTATCGAACTTTTTCCAGTTCAACTCATGGCGGTGTCGTTGGACTCGCACTCCTGGATGATGAGCCTGATACGCCAAATATTAACCCTAAACGCCATCCGAGGAAAACTCCCATATCAATTGTTGCTTCGTCGCGGCTGCTCTTGGAGATTACGTTCTTGCGAGATCAAATTGAAGGCACGCAAGAGAATGTTGGCTATTACTTTATCAAGGACGAGGTCCTCTTACCGTTGAAGGGAAATGCATGGGAAGAACCGGATACGGAACCGCCCGCCGACGCCACGGCACAAAAATAAGGACCACGCGCTAATTGACTTGTCGGTCCCTTTCTAGTCTCAACCCAACAATAGTGCAGGCTCCAAGATAGACAAGGGGCCTGTTGATTCGGGGCGTTCCTGCATCGGGGTCGTGTACCTATTTTCCCTTTCCTAATTTATAAGAGTAGTCGATTTGAGAAAACTCTGTCGGAAGCATTATCGCCAACTGATCCGTAGTTCGTTTACGCATCTCAACGGCCAGTTCCAGAATTGGGGCAATTTCCTCTTCGGTTAGGTCATCCGGAGTTCTATGCGGATGTAGAAGCTTTAGCATACCGGCCGCAGTCTTTTTGATGGCATCTTGATTTCGACCTGTCATAGCCCCCATGTCCACCCAAGCGTTAACATGGGTTTGGTAGTTGCGGCGGCGGAGTTCAGCAAATATCTCAGCAAGATAATCAGTTAAAAAGCCGTAGCCGACAGCATAGTTCTCGGGGCGAATTTTCGGCATCTCCCACCCAGGAAGATACGCATGAATGCGATCAAGAAATGCTGGATCTTGTAGCGCTTCAGGGAGAGGCTCAAAAAGATGCCTGTATCGTCCTTCTGGTTCTCTGGCATCAAGATTTGTGTCGATATTTCCGCCGAGCACGATGGAGCATTGGGCTGAAAACTCCTGATCCCCACGGCTGAACTTCCCCGTCTGCATATAATCCTTCAATACACTTATGCTTGCTTCGGCGTCATCGAAGCTTGTGTTCGCAACCTCATCGAAGAAGACAAGATGCTTGAGGCCGATCACGCCAAGTTTACGCGTACCTTTGTTGTAGAACAGAGTTGCGGGTGTGGCCTTTCCGCCAGACACCACAAATGCCCGATTTGACGTATTGCGAAACGTGTATGTTTTTCCTGTTTCCCTTGGTCCAAGCTCAATGAGGTTGTAATTTGCTTCTACGAAAGGAACAAGCCGCATTAGCATTAACATCTTAACCCGGTAATTAAACTTCTCTGGGTTGAATCCGATAGATTGAATCAGGAGATCGACCCATTCCGTATCGGTAAACAGTGGCCTTTTCGCAATAAAGTCGTCCACATCCAGACGGGTGTACTGAAGGGGAGTGAAGGCGCGCACGTAAAACGGGAACTTCTTCCCCTTGATCTCATAAGTCCCGTCATACTCTATTTCCATCGTGCCCCAGGCACCGCTAGTCAGAAGTACATCGCCGAATTCCTCAAGGACTTTCGGAGCAACGCGAACTGTGTTATCTCCGAGTGCAGGCACATCCGCCCAATAATGATCGCGTGACTGATCCAAACGGACACCAAACTGCCCCAATAGCGTATATTCACCCTTTTCCTTAATTCTACTTTTGATAAGCTCCTTCTTGGCGCTCTCAGCGTAGTGCTCGGTCAGAATTCGGTCAATCTTAGCCTGACCTGCCACAGGATCATTCGCTTGGACATACCGACTCACAAGGTATTCCATCACATAGCGAGGAAACTCCTTATAGGCCTCGTTCCATCGCGTGAGCGGTTTCAGGATTACCCTATCTCCCAAATTCATGAGTATTTTCTGATCCAGTTCGTCCGACGGTAATCCGCCAAGGTTTCCTGTGGTTCGCTGCGCGTCCTGCAATTGGCCTTCGTGTTCAAGCATTCCCATGTGACCTCATCTATACTTCGTCAAATCCAGCTAGCGCATCTGTCGCAAGCTTCGTCTTCTTCTCATACACCTTCACTGGAATGTTCGCAACGCCATCTGCAACATCCCGCCATTTGCCAGCGTCATCCTTATACCTCAAACGAATCTCAACAGCCTTGACCGTTCCAGTTGGATCCACATCGCCGGACGCCTTTACCCGATAAGCTCCGTGGACTGCACACTTCAACTGCTGGCTTGCCGCTGGAGCCAAATCCTTTGAGGATGATAGAAGTTGATCTCCAAGGTTGGTCCGGATTACTAATTCATAGCTCGAATCCACATTTCCTTTGTTGCGCACAGCGAACTCGAATTCTACGTCGTCGTCTTCATCGACGGATATTACTGTGGGAAGGCCCTTCAATTCTATCGCTGCGAACTTTTCCGTCACGCGTTGCAAGCGAATTGCGGGAATAACTACCTCCGACAACGAAAGACCGCCGTGTGAATACCGGACGGTAGTCCCTACGCCTTCCCGTTTGAGCCATTGCCTACCAACGCACAGGTAGTGCAACTCGCTGCCCGCTTCAACGGCTGCGGCTGCACTTAGCGCGGATGGTTTGAATTGTTTGGTATACCGGTAGAAGACCGCGTCGGCGAAAGTCACCTGGTTTGAGGCCAAATCCGCCTGGCTCACAATCACCGCGGCATCTGGATACAGTTCAATGAAGCCGTGATCAGATGTGACAAATACCAGGTCACCCGGCCTCAACCGCAGCAATAGATCGTCCAGAACGCCACGGATACCAGTCGTATGGTCGCCCAAGATGTCCTGGCGTATCTTGTTGTTGAACGCTGCCAGATCGCCCCGATAGGCATGGCACTCATCGGAGATTGGGTAAATTAAGACATTTACCTGCTTGGCTGCCTTATCTGTGAATCCCAGCACCGACCTCGCTTTGGTAGTGTCGGCATCCGTAACGAATCGAAGCTTGTCTTTCACCTCATGGGCGGCGAGTCCGACATTCTTGGCAAAGAGGGCTGCTTCGTCGCGTGAACTGGCAGACTTGTTCGCCGCCCAGGTCGTTGCAGTAGAACCTGCGAGCAGGCTGGTCCGCGCATACAAAGTGTAGCTCGGAAGCACGCAGAAACGTGGTCCCCCTGAAACTCTAAAGTGTTCGCCAAACAGAGGCTGGACGACATCTTCCCAAGTGTCGTAACGCATTCCGTCAAAGATCAGTACCCACACCCGGCGATCAGAATCCCCAGTGAGAATGGGCGTGAGTTCGCCGGCCAATTCTTCTTTCAAGAACCCGATGACGCTCTTCGCATCGTTGGCAAGTCTCGATGGGTCTGACTGAACGAACCTGGCTAGCTGGGCATCAAGAACATCAAGGCGCTGTCGAACACGAAGACCCATCGAACCTGGTTCTGACGCTGCCTCTCCGTCAATCCCTTGGAAGTAAGATTTGCCAGAATTGCTGATTTCTTCGTCTTCACAGCCAATCAAGTCGTGTAGTGCTCGCGTTGCGTCCAATTCCAGCCGATGATGCCCCGAACTGACGTACCAATCGAGGAGATCGTCAGCGTGCGAAAACACTGGCACCGATGTCGCCAGTCGAGCTTCGATGCTAAATATGCCCTGAGCCAGCCGCGCAGCCGCCAGACATTGCCTCCGGCGACCGACCATATCTCCAAAGTCAGCCTTCAAAGCAGGATGCGAGTCAAGCTGCGCAGTCCAATCGAGGCTGCTCCCTCCTGGATTGGCAAAGAACGCCAGCAGGCGCCTTCGCAGGTAGAGAAACAATATGACCGGAGAAGCCATAGCGCCGATCGTCTGTGCAGAAGTATCCGCCGGAATCAATACAGCCAGCTTTTCAGCACGCTTGGGCGTGATGAACACCTCTGCCCGCTTCTCGACAAGCCGCCACGCCGATGGTCTCGCCTTTAGTGCAGCGATAACCTTGCCGGATAGTGTCTCGAACCGGTCCACGGGCAAATCAAGTGGGAACACTTGTAAACCGGCGAGTTGAACCGCCGGATTCTGCAATTTGATGTCTTGAGCGAAAGCCCTGATCAGCAGATACCCAGCAACATCCTCAACAGGCTGCTCAAACCAGAAACAATACTCTCTTATCTGCGGATAGACCGCATCTTGAAGCAGCTCTCGAATGACGGGCAGATCGGGCGAGTCCTGCGGCACAGACAACAAGACTTGCAAGCCGTGCGCCACTGCCGCCGCTGGGTCTGTTTCGTCCGGCCAGATGTTAGATAGCACCCAATCTGGATGCCGGGAGAGCAGCACCAGCGCAGCCACCTGACCGCGTCCCCAGTCGTCGGGTCGTCCCCATCGCTCGACAATCTTGTCAGCCGCCTTGGGCACCGCTTCCAGTCCCTCCAGCAGTTCATCCTTGAAGCGTCGCAACTCCGCTACCGGAAAATTGATCTTTGGGCAGAGTCGCCGGAAGACCGCGGGAACCGACAGGTCCAGAGGCGGCCCGCCTTCGTTGGCGGAGAGAATGTCGGTCACATACGACACGTCGATTTTGCTCTGCGCGTCTGTACTTCGTGCAAGCACGATCAGCACTCGTTGCGCAATCCTAGCCTTGCGATATGCCAAACGAAACGCGAGATCATCGCCGCGGAACACCACCAACTGCCAAACCCGGCCCTGGCTGTCAGTGATAGTCTCCTTGCCCAGGACTCCGGCATCCGCCAGCAGACGGTCCCCATCGACAGCGACCGCTAGTCGCGCCTGCTCAGGGCGCTCGCTGAGCCATTGCATGAAGATGCCTGCGGGAGTGTGAGTGGGCGTATGGGGCATGGATCAATCAACTCCGTCGAACAGGGATGGGCCTTTGAGCCTGGATCGTTCACTCATCTGCAATTGTTCCGCCTCGCGAACACTTTGCGCGATGCGATTGGTGGCTACCGCAGCTTGCTTCTGTGCTCGCGTATACGCATCTGCCGAGACCTTTTCTCGCAGCACACTCTGGAACAGCCTCGTAATCACACGATACGCTTCGCCGACATCGAAGCCTCGCAGCGCCGGCGCGCTCTGCATATCCCCTTCTTCAACCTGCCTGCACGCTTTGAAAAGCAACTCGATCCAATCGCAGCGTTCTCCGTCGCTTGTCGCGCGATGCAGCGACCCTGCGATGTACCGGTCCGCATCGTGAAGCACGCGAATGGAACGGTCATCGTTCATCTTTTCGCGCTCTTCGTCGGTGGGCTCCCGCCAGCGATTACTGTCAGCATCACGCCAGAAGTTTTCCGACAGAAGGTTGTCCAGCGACAATTCCTGCGACACGGACGCCGGAAGCAGGCCAGTCGCCCGCATCCAAAGCGGCTTCAGTTCACCTACAAGCATTGGCCTCTGGTCGATCTTCTGCCGCAACCAGGCAATCGCAGTAATCTCGTCCTTGACGCTCACCTCCTCTTCGATGAGCATATGGCCATTAGTCGCACCAATGGATTCACCTCGCAGATACCAGTGTTGCCCAACCTTTCTGAAGTAACGGGAACAGACGCGCTCGATGAAAGGAAGGTTCAGCCGCTCAACGCTGATCCCGCGCGGAATCAGCGCGTTCATAAGAACACTGTTAATAGTAGCTGTCGTCCGATGCTCGTCGCTATACTTCGCTGGCTCTTCAATAATCCGAGTTGGCAGGGAACGGAGAAACTCGGTAACAGCATCAACAACTTCACGTTCAATGTCTGATTGAGTTGAATCATATATTACGCCTGCTTCTGCAGGCTTATGAACGTTAAATAGAACGTCCTTATCGACGACATCGGAAACACCCGTTGTGCTTCGGATCTGCGCATAAGTGCGATCAACCTTATCGAAAACAAGCATATTCTCGATAGTGAATCCAGCCTTCGTAAGGCCCGTCTTGATGACCTCAAAGACGGCGCCGTCCGAATTGTTAAACTCGACGGTGGCATGACGACCAGGCTTCAATATTCGGTAAATCTCGGAGAAAGCCTGATCCATTAGAGCTGCATAGTGATCTATTCGCTTGTACCCGCCATCCACGGGGCGATGCATGATCGCCTCATTGGCCTCATCCGTAAAATGACCAAGCCACGCTTCCCACATAAACGATACATCGGAGTAGTAGATATTCGATCCAAAAGGCGGATCGGTAAAAATGTAGTCTATGCTGCCGGTCGGTATCCGACTTAGATCGGTCGCTGAGCCCAGGTTGACCATTGGCCTACCATCTTGTGGAATGTTGAGTCCAGCAACCGCATTGCGATAGTCGGCGACCGCCTTCTCAATCACTCTCCATATATTCGTCTCAACAGTTTCGGATGCAATATGGAGCGTACCGCTCAACTGCTCCCCTGGTTTGCTTCCCTTCATGCGCCTAAGGCGACTGCATCGCATAACTTGCGAGGTGAAACAGAATCTAAGCGCCGATCGAACTCGTTCATCCGCTTTGTCGATTTCGTTCCAAACAAGCGACAGTGCCCATAAGTTCCTATGGGTAAAGAAGTCAGGATAACTCTGGACGTGCTTTCCAGCCAGAGAATCGCGTCTATATCTCGGGCCGTTCTTGTTGACAGCCACGGTTGGATGATAGTGAGGAATTGCACGGCTCTTGAGTTCTGCAATAGACCTCGACTGATTTGCGGAAATAGGACGTGTGACCCGAAAGCGTTTCGGCTCAAGGTGACCTCGCACCATTGTCAATCCTGTGAATTCAAGACACTCTTCAACGGGGACTACATCCACGCGCTGAATGCGCCCCTTCATCCACCTCTCATCACAGTCAGGGTGCGGGCACCGCAAGAAGGCGTTGTTTCCATCATCGTCAGTACGATCATTTGTCCCGCGTGCGACTATTTGTCTGCCACAACCCCGCGTAACACGACGCTTGTCCATCACGCGCTCACCAGTGCGGCGATTAATGCGATCACTAACCTCCTCAATGGTCTTTACGCCTTCGCAGAGGTAAACATCTGACCAAACGACGTATACGAGCGTCGCCGGAATCCGCAGCCATTGATCTGTCGTGTCCTCAGGGCTAATGCCCAGGTACTCTTCAACTTCGGATCTACCCACTAGCTGCCAGGGTCTCGCATCCTTGGATGCAGTGATCAACGATGTAGAATCTTCGGATATTTCGCCCAGATGCCATCTGACCTCAGCTCCCGCTGGGTCATATATACCCATAGCAGGAACAAAATGATCTGTTCTATATAGATGCTCGATCTCGTGATAAATGCTTGAACCAATTTGATCGAACGCAGATTGGACCAAGTCAGGATCAGCAGGGTGAGTGTAGTTGTATGTTATATGGCAGGCAGCAGGAGAAAGGTCGTTAAGTATTGCACTGCGCAAGCCAGCTTTGCCATTGGGTGTCGATTGTAGAACCGTGGCATCTGGTTGAGCGCACATCTGACAGGCTACTCCCGTCATCCCAGAACCGCAAAATGGGTCCACCACCAAATCTCCAGGATTGGTGTAGTGCAGCAGAAGTTGCACGATAGACTCAGGCGGAACCTTGGTCAAATAGTAGTGAAGGTTGTAGAAGTTACTCCGACCTGGTGACCGCACGTCAGATGCGAAGGGTGAGCGCTCATAATCGTCATTGTCTGCGTCAAGAGGCTTCGCATTTACTGAAATGAATGCCGCCAGACTTTCGGCCTCGGGCGAGTGTAGTTCAGCTATATCGGTCACAGTCATTGCCCTCCGCCAAGATCGCTCAGTCTCAGGAACACCCTTACTCGCTTTGATTTGCCGTGTTTAGCCTTGGCATCCTTGACGGCCTTGGTGAGAAGCTTCGCAAACTTGTCCACGGCTTCATCGATATGATCCTCTTCGATGGCGCCTACGTCTTGCACGATGGGGCCAAGTGAAATTTCCTCTTGTACGAGATTCTCGTCATAGAGCAGCTTGCGCAGGAACTCAACCAGATCGTCAGTCAACACATTGGCTAGGGCATCGGCATTGGCAAGCTGCACAATCTCCAACAGCTTTGCCAAGTCAGGACGTTCCCCCGACTCGGCCGCCTTCTTTAGAATCGATCCGATGGCTGCGTCCTTGAACCGCTGAAACCTGTCCGCCAGGCCGGAAGCAACCAAAGCCGTCAGCTTGTCAACTTCCACACTGGGCGCGTGTGTCGCCGGAGTCCATTGGCACTTGGCGCAGGTTGGTTGAGCACCTTCGATAGCCGCTTCGTCCGCATCGGGACAGATATAGAGCCGGCCTTCGATTGCCGCAAGATCGCCGGCAACGCTACTCATCGTAGGCAACGGCGGCCCAAGCTCCACAATGGCGTTCATCTTGACCAGCGCGCGCGTCTTAGGTTTCAGGGTGCTGATGCTTGTGTCCAACTGCTTGAGCTGCTGATAATAAGCCCGGTGCGCTTTGCGGTAGGCGTGAACGTAGCTGGCCTTCCACTTCTCGAAGCTCTCCAGACGCACGGGGATGATGCCCGGATCTTTGAGCAGTGCATCGAACCCGAAGAAACTGAGCACCGAATCCCGCTGAAAATCGACAGAGCTGTCAATGTCGCAAGGGCCGGAGAGGTAATCCTTTGCTTGGCTCAGATCGAAAGCACGCTCACGGAGCTGCCGCCCCTTTACGTATTGATCGAAGGCTACGGCAAAATCATCGCGCGAAGCGTAGCTCTCCCGGACAGCCGCATCGAACTCCTGGAAGGATGTGGTGACGGCGAGGCCAGAAAGCCGGGCCAGTGTTTCAGAAAGCGACTTGGGGATATTGCCTCCGAGCTTGGAAGAGAGCGCGGTCAGACTCTTCTCGATTCCCGGCACCTCAACCTTGAGGTTGCCCAGGAGAATGAGAAGTTGTTCATTGCGCTGTGGCTCTTCATCGGGCGTGGCAACAGTCTTTAACGTGTCGTCAAGCACGCGGGCATAAGGCAGGACTTGATTCCAACCTATTTGCACAGAAACAATCAGTCGCGCACCGAGCAGGGCTTTATCCAACTTGGCGTTCCACTCGCACAACGTGAGAACGTGCGTCGTGAGCCTGTTGCCGGGAAGCGGCTTCTCATTGGAAAGCGTAATAGGCGTGGCGGCATTTAGCACCAACTCGAATCCGCCCGTCTTCACCAGCGAGCATACGTACAGAACGACCATGGCCTCAGTCAGGCCAAATGGAGCCTTGCAAAACGCTGCCTTGAGCTCGGCCAATGGCACATCCGCTCGCCCTGTCAGGTGTTCCCGTATTCGTGTCAAAGCCTGCGAAGCGTCTGCCTTGAATTCTGTTGGGTGCGATTTCACGGCAAGTTCCAAGCCTGTTCCGAAGTTCTGAACCGCATCCTTCTCCGCATTGGCGCGGGCTTTGTGGAACAGACCGGCATACACCTTTTTTGCGTCAGCGTCCGTGAAATCCTTCTTGAATTCCTTGGGGCTGAACAGGGGCGTATCGTAAGCCTTCTCGATCAGACGGCCACCGAGATCGGCCTCCCGTTCCTTTGAGAGTTTGAAAATCTCATTGGCCGGAATGCCATAGCTCTTTTGAGTAAGCACCTTGCCCCGGCGAAACTCATCGAGCTGGCACTTCAGAATGTCTTTGACGGCTTCCCGGCGCTTCTCCTCGGCATACTTGCGGAGACCTTCCTGATTTGGATCGGATGAGTTGCGTTTCATCTGTTCCGCCGCAATCAGGCCGGCCAACGCTTCGCGCGTCTCCTCTGAAAGAGATTCGGGACGGCAAACGACCGTGCAGGCGTCCTTCAGCGCCGCGGCAATCTTGCCATCATCAACCTCCGGTTTTGCGGTGAGATAGACAATGCGGAAATGCTGATCCGCGTTCTTGATCTCCTCGCCAAACTCCGCCCGCCAGCGATCGCTCACTACTACTTCACCACCATACTGAACCTTGTGTGCTCGCTTGGTGGATGTGGCCGCGGTGTAAGGGAACTGGTAAAGAGCAGACTTCCCAGCTTGCCGGTCTTGAGCGGAACGAAGGTCAGTAGGTTGGAAGTCCGTGAGAATCCCACCATTGACACCCAATGCCTCTTGAGCCTCCGGCGTAATATCAGCCAACTGCCAGAACAACGACTCTGCCCACTTGGTGTCCTGTAGCTTTGTATCTTCTTTCGCCTTTTTCTTGAGCGGTCCAAAGAAGCGAGCGGGGTTGTCCTGAGCAACAGAGGTTTCGTACGAGTAGACGACAACCTCTTTCCCGTCCCGCGTCTTCTTTTCCGTGCGCACGGGGTAGCCCCCCTGCACAAGCTTCGTCAAGAGATGCTCAGCCTGAGCTTCGGAGCCAACGGAATCGTCCATGAGCCAAGCAGCCTCGGCCACGTCCAGTGTAGTCAGTCCGTCCCGAAGATTGTCAGGCAAGCTCATTACCCAAAGGAACAGCGTTTCAAGCACACGCCGTGCTTGCTCCCGTTCATCTGGCGACACATCGAGATCTGAGAGTTGGTCGATAGCGCCCTGCAAGCTGCGGAAATCACTTTTGTAATGCTCGTCGTTGAGGCCCTTGAGCAGTTCATCCGTGCGAATGATATCCGACAGGGTGATGAGCCTCTTCCCCTTGAGCAAAGCCTCTTCGGAGAGCGTCTGCCATCCAATTCTGATCGCGGAGCGTGCGGTCGGCAAATTGTGTTTGTCGGCATTCTGCGTAATGCGGCGCATTACATCGAAAGTTCTGGGTTGGAACGGGAAAATCGCCGTGAAATAGTCGAGCGAAACGTTGCCTTGCCTGATGAACTTGAATTCTTTCCTGCAAAAGTCGTAATAGTCCTTGATGTCCGTAACAGCGCCCTTGAGTAGGTCTCGGCAGCGGAAAGCCACAATCTCACCGAAATCGCCTTTGTTCTTATCGGCCAAAAGCAGCAGCGGAATGAACCTGTCTCCCTGTCCACCACCGGATAGCTTCTGAGGCATATCGCCTTGGCTCGCGACGATTGTGATAATGTTCAAATGCTGCGTGGGAAGGACAAACGCGAGGGTTTCAAGTATCTCCTCGTCTTCTGCATAGGCAACCGTGCCCGGCAAATGACGATCCTGCCATGAGCGGAATTCATCCACCACGAAGATGATTCCATCGTACTTTCCGAGCTTCGTGATTTGATCGTAGATATGAGCAAATCGCTCCTTGAACTTTCCTTTCAGACGACCGTCTGGAATGGTTGATCGAACAAGTTCCTGTCCAAACTTTTTTGCCCCGTGTTTGGCCCTGAATTCCTCCGGCGTACATTTATGTTCCTGCTGAAAGAATGTCAACACTGCCGCCCTGAGAGGAGCACCCGGATCGTTGGCATACCATGCATCTGCGATTTCGGCTGAGGTAAGTGTTACCTGCTTGGCAAGCTCTGAATCCTGTTGTATCAGGCTTTCTCGAATCTGATCCTCGAATATCCGCATCAGGCTATCTTTGTCATTGGATTCGCCCATTCCGCGAAGCGAAAACGCTACCGGGAACATCTTGACTTTCGACAGTGCGCCTTCATATTCCTTCTTAGTCTCTTCGTCGCGGAGGCAACTCCATACCCCCAAATCTTGCCACATGAGCAGGTTGACCAGAGCGGCTAGAAAGTGCGTCTTGCCAGCCCCATATTCAGCCTGGACCCAGAATCCCTGACCTTGCCGGTGAACGACGCGTTCAAAAACCCTCTTGAAATGCGTCCGCAACGACGGCGTCAAGTAATATTCGGATACACATTCTTTTGCCTTGTCCTGTTGGATATACGGCGACAGCGACGGGGTCGTTTGCGGCTCCGGCTTGAGACTGATGAGCTTTGATATTGCCTGCAATGCCATGTCGTAACCTCATGCTTCGATGAGCCGTTTGACCATTCCGGAGTCTTTGAAATACTCCACTAAACTGTCGGGACCGCATTCAACCTCGTCCGGCCACTCGCCTTCGCCGCAACGACCCTCGATAAGGAGAATAACCATCGCGAAGTCATCGCAGTACCAATCATAAAAGTCTTGCACCCCGACTCGGTAGCGTGCCAGCAAACCAGAAGATCGGACAATCAGAGCGTTATGCGTCGTAGCTGCACGCGGGATGGACTTCAGATGCTCGCGCAAAGATCTGGAAATGTGTCGGCGTATGTCATCATCTTCAGACAGCATATCCGCAGGCGTAAAAAGGTTCAGCAAATCAAGATCACGAATCTGAATGCCTTCCAATAGTGGCCGCAATTGTCCCTCTGGCCCGAACCACAGAATGACTTCTTTGTTCCAGGTTCGTTGTCGAACAAGGGTTGTTAGCTGATCATGAGCTTGCATTCGCTATATCCTCACCTTCTTGGACAGAAACGCATCCAGAGTTAGGCAGGTTGTAACCTGTTCGAGTTGGTCAGCGACGACATATTTGCCGATGCTCCCTGCCGCATCGGCTTCGCGGAAAATGGCACGAACCTCATCTTCACTTTTCAAACCAATGTACTTCCAATACGGATTGGCCAGAAGATAACGCAGTTCGACAGTCCGCGGCTCGCTTGCCGCGAAGATGTAATGAGTGAGGAGTAAAAGCGATGTCTTGGCTGGACTCATGGAAACGAGCTTATCGTTCCCCCCAGGAGCGCGTTCGATCACGCCCAACCGCATCAGATTCGATTTCAGCCTTTGTGTGGTCTTCGTGGTCTGTGTGCCACCATAATGGCTCGTCAGGAAACGGTCAAAGAGCGACGCAGGAACCCTCATTCCCAGCTCAACCGGATAGAGGCACTCTGCCATGCACGCTCCCATCACAGGCTCGTGCGCCAAGTAGAGATAGCGCAGTATGTCGGTAAGGATCTTCTCGTCCTGGTAGGCAATCCACGTTTTCCGTGCGATTCCGTCGAAGCCGTCAGCAAAGAACCAGCGGATGATGAAGCGCGCGTACCTGACTCTCGTTTCCTGGCTATTTTGACCCAGACGAGAGATCAGCAGAGTTTGCAGTTCCTTCAGATCGCTGCACGCGGTTGACTCCTTGACGGCGAAAACGGCCTCGGGGAAAATGAGGTCGGATATTGTCCTTTTCGCGCCTTTGCCTTTGCTAATGGACCTCACAGATGGATGTAGAGCCCCATCAGCACCAGGTTGATTCGGGTCGAATAAGAAACCTGTGATTCCTGAAAGATTCTCTGCCACTTCTTTGCAACTCCGTGAAGGTTCGTCACTTGGTCATCAACAACCTCCATAATCCAAGCGTTTCGCAATATGTTCATAACAAATGAGTTGAACAACCATCAGGCGAAAGAGCATCTCTTTTCTGGACGCAGTGACTTGCATTCCACTTTATCACTCGACGGATGCTCTCAGCCCGCGCTTTCAGGATCAGGGCGTGAACGATTTAGGGAGATTGAGCGTTTTCCTGACGGCTCTACCACCAAGACTGCGACTGATCCCGGCAATCCGTTGTTGGATTTGGACCAGCCAGGACACTTGTTCGGGGAAGCGCACAATCCCAGTGTGAATTCCGCGAGTTTTCCACGCATAAACGGTGTACGAAGTGTCCGCACCGTATTGATTACAAAAGGCTTCCAGAACACCCTGTAGTACCTTTATGCGAACCTATATAAATAGCCTGTAGTAGCGCCCTTGCTCTGTGGAAATGTGCCGGCGCGCGTCGAGGCAATGCGAGAACCTCCGCCCCCTCAGCGGGGAAAGGGCGCTCTGCGCCACGAATCACTAGCGCCGAGTGGTAAGGGCTGTTTGCGTAAACCCAGGGTTCCGCGGAAGCTGATCAGCGGAGCCTTGCCGACTTTTCAGTCCCTATCCGGTTCTGAGAGCCGATGCTATCTCCGCGCCAAAACAATTCTCCCAGAGGGCGGAGCAGTTCCACCGACGGCGATTGTGGGGTATCCTGAGGGCAATGCCCCAAGAATTTCGACATAACCACTACGTCCCGGAGTGGTACCAGAAACGCTTTATACCGACGAGCCAGATCGATCGCGAGCTGTATTACCTCGACCTCCGGCCGGAATCATTCGTCGACGGGAAGGGGCGCGTCCACGAGAGAACGGGGCTGCATCGCTGGGGCTTCAAGTTCTGTTTTGCGGAGCGGGATCTATATACGACACAGCTCAACGGGGTGGATTCGACGGAAATTGAAAAGCAGTTCTTCGGGACCATCGACCGAGAGGGGCGCAAAGCGGTCGAGTACTATACAAACTTCGCCCATCCATGGGATGGCGGTAACGCGCTACAAGAGCTGATGATGTACATGAGTACCCAGAAGCTCCGCACGCCGAAGGGCCTGGGTTGGCTGCGCGAAGTTACCGGCGCAACGGACCGGAACCGGCTTCTCGCTGCCTTGCTACAGTTGAGGCAACTCTACTGCGCGATTTGGACGGAATGCGTCTGGCTTTTGGCTGACGCAACCCAGTCGGAAACGAAATTCATTGTCTCCGATCATCCCGTGACGGTGTACAACCGCCGCTGCGGTCCACGATCCCAGTGGTGCCGAGGGTTCAACGATCCGGAGATCCAACTCCATGCGACCCATACGATTTTCCCGTTGTCCATGGAAAAGGTTTTGATCCTTACAAACCTCTCCTGGGTGAGGAATCCCTATCAGTCGGAGGTGGGGGTAAGGCCGAATCCGAATCCGTTCCGAAGCACGATGTTTAAGGTTCTTGACATACAGACTCTACGCCACCTGAGCGAACAGGAGGTCAGGGAGATCAATTTCATTATCAAAAGTCGAGCCCTGCGTTACATAGGGGCCGCCCGCGAGGAGTG
>Ga0182027_10007176_pt1 | contig 16505 bp, 8 predicted proteins | sample 712E1DmetaG_FD_121300 | JGI IMG/M metagenome (GOLD analysis project Ga0182027, IMG submission 121300) | Permafrost microbial communities from Stordalen Mire, Sweden - 712E1D metaG (Illumina Assembly) | ecosystem: Environmental > Terrestrial > Soil > Wetlands > Permafrost | place: Sweden... | reverse complement strand
CTCCAGACTGAGATCGCGCGTAATGTCGCGGGTGACAGAGACGTAGTTCGCGATTTCTCCGGCCCGCCCGCGCACCGGCGAGATCGACGCCTCGGCGGTATAGTGTGTCCCGTCCTTCTTTTTGTTGACGAGGCGACCCTGCCAGGTCTTGCCGCCGGCGATTGTCTGCCAGAGCGCACCGTAGAAGGCGGCGGCGTTTTTGCCGCTCTTCAAAATATTGGGATTGCGTCCCAGAGCTTCGTCACGCGCATAACCGGTCGTCGTTTCGAAAGCGGGATTGACGTATTGGATCGAGCCGTGGGCATCGGTGATGAGCACCATCTCGGCCATCTGGTCGACGGCCGTCGCCAGACGCGCCCGCTCGGCCTCGGCGTTCTTGGTCGCGGTGATATCGCGGAAATACCATACCCGGCCAAAGTACTTGCCGGCCGCGCCAATCATCGGCGCCGAATAACGATCGAATGTCCGGCCGTCTGTCAAGCCAATCTCGTCCCGGCTTTTCTCGTCACGGCTCGCGTAGAGATGCTTGACCTTTTTGACGAAATCTTCCGGCTCCAACACCTTGTCGAGCATTGATTGCAGGGCACGATCATCGGACTTGGCTTCGAGAATTTCGGTGGGGATGTTCCACATATCGGCAAACCGCTGGTTCGAAGATATGATTTTTCCGTCGACCCCGACCACGAGAATGCCGTCGAGTGACGCCTCCTGCTGGGTCGCCAGGATGAGGTTGCGGAAACGCAGCTCCTCCTCGGCCTGCATGCGTGCGGAAATGTCGCGCACGAAGCACTCTGCCCCGAGCACCTGGCCCTGCTCGTCACGATAGAATTGGGCGTTGAGCGACATCCAGAAGACGGTGCCGTCCTTCCTGCGTCCTTTGGCGAGCCGGTCGTGGGCGCCGTTGTCGCGGCGGAGCTCCGCCAGGAAGATACGTCGCTCGTCTTCATTTTCGTACAAGGCCGCGGTTGGCAGGCCGATCATCTCATTAATCGAACCGTATCCACACAGGCTCACGGCCGAAGGGCTCACCATGACAATGCGGCCGTCGTTGTCGGCGCGGACGTAGGCGTCCTGAACGTTTTCCAGAATTCCTCTCACGAGCGTCTCGTTGGCGCGCAGGGCCTTCTCCGCCGTTTTTCGCTCGGTGATATCGACAAAATCGGCGACAAAGTATTGCGGCTGGCCGCCTGCGTCCCGGACCGCGGCCGTATTGGCGTCGACCCACACCACGGTGCCGTCTTTGCGCAGGCAGCGTTTCTCGAAACGCTGGACGCCGGCGCCGCCGGCCGCGGCTTGCACCGCCTCGAGCCCGCTCGCGATATCGTCGGGATGAGTAAAATCCGCAAACGGCCGGCCTTCGAGCTCCTCGGGGTGGTAGCCGAGCATCGCGGCCAGCGCTGCGTTGACCGTCAGAAAGCGACCATCGCACGAGATTAGGGCTTTGCCGATCGAGGCATTTTCAAAGCTGACGCGAACGCGCTCCTGGACTTGGCGGCGCTGGTCGTACCCTTCGATAGTGTGGAGCGCGAAGCCCAGATCGCCGGCGGCCTCGAGCACGAGCGAGCGCTCTTCGTCGTTGATCACGAGCCCGGCCGGAGTCGAGATCCCCAAATAGCCAATGACTCTCTGCCCATGGACGAGAGCAGCAACCATCGCCCCGGTTCCACGGTACTTTTCGTGAAGAGGGCACCCATCGCAGTCCTTTTCGGGATCGAGGACCGCGAACCCCTGTTCGGCTGCACGTGCCCTGGACCAACAGGCTGGTTCAAAGCCGCAGCTCACCTTGCCGGCAAATGCTTCGAATTCCACGCCCGAGCCGGCGTGGGCCAGGTCGGCCGCCTGTCCGTCATTTTTGGGGATCACGATCCACGCACCGACGTAACCGCGCGTTTCGACCAGCAGCTTGCAGGCCTCTTGAATCAGTACTCGAGGATCCTTTTCGCGGACGATGAGCTGGTCGACGTTGCGGATCGCATGCAACACCTGATTGAGGTGCTCGATCGTCTCGACATGCGTGCGGTTCTGTCTGCGGATTTCGGCCTCGCGCAGCTCGCGGCGAATGGCTTCGCCCATGCGCGTCAACTTGTCCTTCGGGAGGTAGTCGTGAGCGCCGGCTCTCATCGTCTCGACTGCAACCTCTTCGCCTACGGTGCCGGACGTGACAATGAACGGGATGTCTAGGCCGCTCTCTTTCAGGACAGCCAATGCCGCCGGGGCGTTGAACGCGGGCAGGCTGTAGTCACTGACAACCACATCCCAGCCCTGGGCGGCCAGAGAGGCTTTCATCTCGCTCGAGGTCTCGACCCGCCGCCATTGCGGCTCGAACCCTTCGCGCTCCAGTTGGCGCACGAGCAGCCGGGCATCGTTCTCGACGTCTTCAATGATCAGAACACGAAGGACTTCACTCATCGCGCTGCCCTCCTCGATCCGCAGGCCCCGCGGATGGCAGGGTGAAGTAGAACGTCGCCCCATGGCCCACGGCGCCCTCGGCCCAAATGCGCCCGCCATGGCGGTCGATGATCCGATTGACGATCGCCAAGCCGATGCCGGTGCCTTTGAAGTCGGTTTCGGTATGCAGGCGCTGAAATGGCCGAAAAAGCTTATCGACGTAGGTCATGTCGAAGCCCGCGCCGTTGTCGCGAACAAAACAGCTCACAGCTCCATTTTTGGTCTCTGCGCCGAAGTCGATGAAGGCGGCCTCCGTTTTAGCCGTGAACTTGCGGGCGTTATCCAACAGATTGTCGAACACGACGCGCATGAGCCTTGGATCTGCCATCACGTGGACGTCTCTTTGCACGCGAATCTCGACTCGGCGTTCGGGCTCGCGCTTTTTCACCTCGTCCGCCACCCCCTGAACGAGATCGGAGAGGTCTACCGGCTCGGTCTTCAGCTCGGCGCGGCCGATTCGCGACAACTCCAGCAGATCTTCGATCAACTGCGCCATGCGTTTGACTGCAGCGCGAACACGCCCGAGATGCTCCTTGCCCTTGGCGTCGAGCTGGGCCGAGCAGTCTTCGAGCAGCGCCTGGCTGAAACCGTCAATGACCCGAAGGGGTGCCCTGAGGTCGTGCGAAACCGAATAGCTGAACGCTTCGAGCTCGCTGTTTTTGTGCTCGAGCTCTTTCATCATCAAGGCCCGCGCGCCTGCGACCACTTGCGCCGCCCGCGCCGCCGCGGCGTCCAACTCCTTCTGCACGAGCTCGTTACGCATGCGCCGATTTTCGTCTTCAAACTGCCGCCGGCGGATCTGGGCGCGAACCCTTGCCTTCAAGACCGCGAAGTCTCCCGATTTCGAGATGTAGTCGTCGGCCCCCACGCTCAGGCCTTCGATCATCGCTTCGCGTTCCTCCAGGGCCGTCAGCATGATGAGCGGGATATCGCGCCACAACGGGGTGGCCTTGATACGCTGGCAGGTCTGCTTGCCATCCATATCGGGCATGAGCACGTCCAGCAGAATGCAATCGACTGCTTGCGTGGCCAGCATCTCGAGCGCCTCTCGGCCGGAGTGCGCGGCAACCACGTCGTAGCCGTCACCCGTCAGCACGTCAGAAAGCTCGTGCAGATAGGTCGCGCTGTCGTCCACCGCGAGGATCTTCTTCGGCCCGGACAGGCTGGAGGTCAGAACCCGCTTCGTTTGCTGCTGAAATCCGCGCAGAGACGCGGTCAGCCGGGCGACGATGACGTCTATGTCCAGATCTTCCTTGCGTAAAAATCCGTCGACGCCGACATCCAAAGCGCGTAGCTCCGCACCCTCGTCCCCGGACCCCGTCACCATCAAACACGGCGTCGTGCGTAGGGCCTCATCCAGCCGAATCCTGCGCACGACGGTGAAGCCATCGATACCGGGCAGCTTGTTATCGACCAGGATCGCCAGCGGCCGGAGGTCCGCGGCCATGCGCAGACCGTCCTCGCCGGTTGCGGCGATCGCGACTTTGAAACCGCGACTTTGCAGGAGGTCGCGCATGGCTTGCGTAAAGGTCGCACTGTCGTCGATCACCAACACAGTGTCGTGGACGGTGGAGGGGGCCGGCCGAGACTGCTGGACGAGCTGATGCGCCCGCGACACCACATAGCTCGAGTCATAGGGCTTGCCGACATATTCGTCGGCGCCGGTCGTAAGGCCCCGGATGCGGTCCTTGACCTCGGCCTCGGACGAAAGGAGCATTACAGGAACGTCGGGCGAAGCCGAAGAACGGATCTCCCGCAAGAGGTCGATGCCATCACCGTCGGGCAACAGGACGTCTAGAACCACGAGCGCGCAGACTTCTCGACGCATGGCCGCGCGCGCCTCGGCAGCGGTCGGACACAATACGGCTGCAAAGCCCGCGGCTTCGAATGCCTGCGCCAGGTCCATCCTGACGGTCAGGCTGTCGTCGACAATCAACACCGTTTGTTTCATGGCGCTCACGGCTGCATCGCCTCGACGGCAAGACCCGCCAACGCCGGGCCAATGTCGTCCAGGGCAAGGACCCGGCAAGCGGCGCCTGCCTCGATGGCCTCGCGGGGCATGCCGAAAACCACCGAGGTGGCTTCGTCCTGTGCCAGAGTCAAACCGCCCGCCTGCCGGATGGCCAACAATCCGTCCGCGCCGTCACGGCCCATCCCGGTCAGGAGACAACCCACACCTGTGGGGCCGTATTCGGCCGCCACGGACTCAAACAGAACGTCCACCGAAGGCCGGCACGAATGCCGCTCGGGCCCCGTGTTCACCAACAACCTGCCTTCACGCACCATGAGGTGCAGGCCCGGCGGCGCCATGACCACGCGGCCCGTAGCATGGCTCACGCTGTCGCCCTCCCGTGCATAAGCGACGCGGCGGCCGGTCTGCCCGTCCAGCCAGTCGGCAAATGCCTGGCCGAACAGCTTGCCGATGTGCAGCACGAGCAGAATGGGCAGTTGAAACGTGGGCGGCAACGCGCGCAGGACCTCGACCATCGCGGCGGGGCCGCCGGTGGAGGCGCCGATTGCAACCACGCGAGCCTTAGTCTGCGTACCCGGTGCCGCTGCGGACACGCTGGGCAACGGCGGTCGACTCGATCTGCTCAGTCGGCCGCGCGGGTGCGTGATGACCTTGACCCGCGACACCAGCTTCACGGTCGAGACAAACTGCCGGTCCCACGCGTCGTCGTTTTCGTCTCCGCGCGGCTTCTCGAGAACATCCACGGCGCCGGCGGCCAGGGCCTCATAGGTTTTGAAGAGCTCTCCGCGGTTTGTAGAAGACGACACGATGAGAATCGGCGTCGGGCAGTGCGCCATGATGTACTCGGTGGCGGCAAGCCCGCTCATGACCGGCAGCATCATGTCCAACGTCATGACGTCGGGCCGGAGCCTCTGGCAGGCCTCGATGGCCTGCTTGCCGTCTTGCGCCTCTCCTACGATCTCGATCTCCGAATCCCGGAGCAGCACCTCGCATAGCCGCTTGCGCACGGTCAGCGAGTCCTCGACTACCATGACCCGAAGCTTCGCCATCGCCTACCCCATCGCCCGCTTGATGGTATTGAGGAACTCGGTCTGGTCGAATTTGCCTTTGGTTATGAAGGCCAGGGCTCCGACATCCTGACCGCGCTGCCGATCCTCGGCCGAGTCGCGCGATGAGACGAGAATGGCGGGCACCTGGCTCAGCTCGGGATCCAGACGCGTACGTTCCACAAAAGCGTAGCCGTCCATGCCGGGCATCTCGATGTCGACCAGGTACACTCCATACCGGCGGTGCGCGGCCCTTTCGAGTGCCTCTTCGGCCGAAACCACGAGATCCACCTCGTACCCGGCGGACTCGAGAATACTTTGCTCCAGCATACGCGTGGTGAGTGAATCGTCTACGACCAGAATCGGCAATCGCGCGATGAGCTCGGCCGGGGCCGAGTGCTTGTCCAGATGCGCGGCTCGCTGCACCAGGACTTCCGGGGCGATGACGATTTGTGGAGCTCCGGCGGCGTCGAAAAACGCGCCGGCAATCACGGGATCGGCCGGGGCCAGTGCCGGGAGCGGACGAAGCACGATGTTGGCGGTGCCGATGACTCGGTCCACGCCAATCCCGGCGAAAATCGCTCCATCGGCGATGACCACCACGGTCCACGCAGCTCTGGCATCCGATCTCTGTGGCCGACTGTCGAGCGGGCGCGCAAGGGGAACAAACGGTATGACTTTTCCCTCATGGACTATGGTTTGTCCCTCCGGCGTAAGGACGATGTCTTGGGCTTTGACCCGCAGGGTGTGGCGGACTCCGTCGAGTGGAATGGCGGCAACAGTCTTTGCCGCCTCAACGATCAACGCTTCGAGCGACGAGATCGAGACCGGCACGTCGAGCTCCACGGTGGTCCCACGGTGCACGTCCGTGCGGACCGACACCTCGCCGTGTAGCCGCTCTGCGGCTTCTCGGACCACATCCAGCCCGATGCCCCGGCCGGATACCTGGGAAACCGTCTCCGCGGTCGTCAGGCCACCGCGCAGCAGCAGCTGGATGAGCTCGGTGGAGCCATATTTTTCCACCTCCGCTACGGGCAGTCCCTTGCTCTTGACGAGAGTGCGAATGGCTTCCAGATCCACGCCCCGGCCGTCATCCTGACAAACAAACCGAACGCGATTTCCTCGACGCAGGACGTCGACCAGAACGTGGCCGTCCGTGGTTTTGTTTTGCGCGGTGCGCTCAGCTTCGGGCTCGATTCCATGGGCGACGGCATTGCGGATCAACTGGACCAGTGCCGCTTGCACCACCCCGAGCACCTGAGAATCGAGGCGCACATCCCCGCCACGGGTCTCCAGCGTCACCCGATTGCCGACCGTCTGCGCTACGTCTCGGGCCACGCGCTCGAGAGAAGGAAAACACGCTCGGACCGGGACCAGGCGCAGTCGCTCCGCTGTCTCGCGAAGCTGATGGGCCTCGCGTTCGAGCTGCTCGAGACCCGTCGAGAGACCACCTTCCAAGCCGGAGACGACCGCACGCAGCTCTTCGGTAATCGAGCCGGCGGTCGTGTGGATGCCGGCGAGCCGATCAACCAGCTGATGCGCTCGGCCGGCAAGCTGAGTGCAGTGTTGCAGCGAGCGGATTTGGACACTGGCCTGGGCTATGCCGTTTAGAAGAGCGTCCATTTCGGCCATATCGAGGCGGGCCGAGAGCAATGACTCCTCCGTTTGCTCGCGCTCGAACGCCGCCCCGTGGCCCGGCTCATTTTCTGCCAGCTTGGCCAGCTTCGCATTAATCTCGTCGATGAGCCTCAAAATATCGTCGGCGTTGCTAAAAACAGTGGCCGTGCCCGGGTCCCGGAAAGGCGCCAGAATGTCCTCGGCGCGGTGCGCCAGATCGGCAATCGCAACCTGCTTGACCACCCGCGCGGCACCCTTGAGCGTGTGGGCGACCCGCAGCAGGCGCTGCACGAGCTCGGCTTTAGGCGCGCTCTTTTCCATGTCGAGCACACCCTTGCCCAGCTGTTCCACGAGCTCGCGCGCCTCGATGCGAAAGTACTTGTACGGGTCGCGCATCATTCGCGTGCGGTCGCCTTGGATTGAACGATGCGCATCAGGTCTTTGGACATCGTCGCAAACTGCGACGCGGTTTGGAGCGTCTGGCTGGCGCTCACTTCAGTCTCATGGGCCGCCTGAGAGACATCGCCCATGGCGACGTTCACCTGCTCGACTGCAGTCGCCTGCTGCTTGGTCGACAGCACGATTTCCCGTGTGGCCTCGGTAGTCGTCGAAACGAGTCCTACAATCTGTTTGAAGGCTTCAGCCACGTCACCGAACTGCTTCGAGCCGGTATCTACGGCCTTGGAGCCGGTCTCGGTGGCCATGACCGTGGTATTGACTGCGCCGCGGACGTCTTCGATGAGGCTGCGGATCTCTTTTGCCGAGCTGCCCACCCGGTCCGCCAGCTTGCGGATTTCGTCCGCCACCACCGCAAATCGCTTGCCGGTTTCGCCGGCGCCTGCCGCTTCGATAGTGGCGTTGATGGCGAGGATATTGGTTTGCTCGGCCAGCTCCGTCACGATGTCCAGCACGGTGCCGATTTGCTGTGACTTTTTTCCCAGGTCGAGCATGTGGCCGACGATGGTGTCGACCTGCCTGCGGATCGCCGCGATCGACTCGTGCGCTTTGTCGACGGTGCCGTCACCGGTCCGGGCCGTGCGCACGGCATCTTCGGCAATCTGCGCCACTCTTTGCGCGCTTTCGGCGATCTGGCGGGAGGTGGCCAGCAGCTCGTTGATGGTTGTCGTGATCTCGGTCATGGCCGTCGACTGCTCTTTGGAGCCGGTCGCCTGTTGGTTGGCGGCCGATTGGAGCTCCACCGCAGAGCTGCGCACGCGGCCGACGATTTCGACGATCTGACGGCCGAGTGTGCGCGTGAGCAGCAAGGCCAGGATCACGGCCGCGAGGACCGCCACCAGGGTGATTGCGATAACCGTCAGGATCGCCGAGCTGGCAAGGCCGCTCGCGGCGCGCATGCCCCGTTCCATGAGGCTTTGTTCGAGCGCCGTGAACGCTGCGATATGGTGGTCCAGCACCTCCCGCTTGGGAACAGCCTCGGCCTCATAGGCCTTGACCACGACGTCTACGGGAATGTTTGTCTCGCGTTGAGCCTGAGCCCGGTCGACGTCGGCCCGAACCTCGCGCTCGGCACGCTCGATATCGTCGATGATCTTTTTGCCCTCGTCGGTATAGACGCGCGGCCGCAGCCGGGCGACTGTGGCGTCGAATTCTTGCCGATCCTTTTGCAGCTCCGCGAGATACTCTTTGTTCTTGGTCATGAGATAGGCGCGAATCGCTGCACGTTTCTTCTCTCCTGAGGCTACGAGCTTCTCGGCGTCGATGCGGTTGGTTGCGTTGACGTTGATCACATGATCCTTCGCCTCGACCACGGCGCCAAGCGCGTAGATCCCCACGGCGCCCACAATGACGCCGAGTAGAACGATCACCGCAAAGCCGGCACCGATTTTTTTACCGAAACTCCAACTGTGATTCATGACTCACTCATTCCCTTTTTTTTGATGCCTTCGCATACCGACACGAGATCGATGATGGGCCGGGCGGCCCCGCCGAGCTGTGCAACCTCATGAACATGGGCAGCTGCTCCTTTGGCGCGCTCGGCTGCCGAGATATCCTTTTTAGGAATTCGCCGATGACCACCCAGGCCGTCAAAGGCCAGCCCAACCGGCTCGTTGCCGCCTACGAGCGCCAACCAACCCGGATGCTCTCCTGCCGGATACCCCAAGAGCAGGCGCAACGAGTACACGGGGACGATTTTCCCCCGGAGGCCGATCATGCCCAAGAGCTCCGGGACGGGTCCGGCAAGGGGTACAATCTGCCCGCACGCGTGCAGGCCGGACAACTGCGAGAGTCGCAATGCATGCAGCGCACCCGCAACCCGAATGCTCAGCAGGTCTACCAGCTCCTGGTCGTTGGCCTGGGGCGCTCGCGCAAACGATTGATCAAAGCTTTGACGAAGCTCCATTACGGACGTCGCGACTGCGTTTTTATCGTTGGTCATGAGCTCTCCCCGACGACGGCGAGCTCGGCTCGACACAGCGTAACGAGTGCTTCCCGACTAAAGCCCCCACCAAACAGGAGCAGGCGTGATGAGTCTTCGCACTGGAGGAGCACCAGCGCCTGAGAGAGCTCATTGCGTGCCTTGGCCGCCTGCCCCGCGCGACGGGCGAGCAGTCCCAAATGAAGTCGCGGCATGGCAAAACCGGCGTCGAGATATGCGGCCGCCTGGTCGTGCTCGACGGCGCCCTGCCGGTCTTTGGCCGCCTCACGACACAACGCCGCCAGATAGTGCGCGCCCGCATTCAGCTCGTCGACGGCCAAGAGCTCGACGCAGGTCTCCTGCGCCCTCACCAGGTCGCCGCTGTGGGTCAATAGGACAGCGCGCAGAAGCAGCACTTCGGGGTCCTTGGACCAAGCCGACGGAACACCTGTGATCACGGCCAGAGCCTCGCCAAAGCGCTCGCGGCGCAGCAGGTCGACCGCTTTTCCCACGTGTTGCGCCAGGCTGGTGCTGTCGTGTGGATCGACTTCGGCCGAAACCGATCCTGGTGCGGGCGAAGGCTCGGAGAGCGCCTGGATGCGCTCGCTCGCCTGGCGGATGGCGTCCACCCAGGACGAAGCGTTATCAACAATGGTCGTCAGCGGCACAGAAACGGCCGGCGCAGAAACGGCAAGACCCCACTTTAGGCTTTGCGCCGTTTCAGCAGTGCTGTCCCGCCGCTGATAGTAGAAGGTGCCGTTCGTGTGACGCAGGTGAAAATTTTGCGACAACCCTCGCAAGGTTTCGGCGTGCCCCAGAAATAGAAATCCACCCGGAGTCAGCGCGCGCTCGAGCCTGCCGACGAGGCCTCGGGCGTGCTCCGGGGTAAAATACATCATCACGTTGCGGCAAAAAATGATGTCGAAGCTGTCCGGCTTCCAACAGGCGTCATCGTCCGCAATCAAGTTCAGCTCGGTGAAAGTGACCGTGTGGACGATTTCGTCGTCGAGGGCGAAATTCCGGCCGCTCGCACGGAACCACTTTTGTTTGACCTCGACCGGCGTCTCGCGCAGCGCCCATGACGAGTAGAGGCCCTGCCGGGCCCGCTCGAGAATGCGGGGACTGACGTCGACGGCGGAAATCGCAAAGCGAAAGCCCGAAGCCGCAGTCAGAGCTTCGCGGACAATGATGGCCAAAGAATAGGCCTCTTCGCCCGAAGCACATCCCGCCGAAAAAATGCGCAATGTTCGGTGAGCCGCCCGGGCGCGCAGCCGGTCGGGCAGCGCCACATCTTTGAGCGCGCGCAATTGATCGCTGTTCCTGAAAAAGTAGGTCTCCGGGACGGTCAGCTCGTCGGCCAGCACCCGCCACTCTCGAGGATTGGTCTGGGGCGCGCCGAGGCGAGCGAGGTAGGACTCTTTGCCGAGCTCGGTCGCGTCAACACGCGCTCGGAACGTTTCGGCGAGAAAGCCGACCCGGGTGTCATCGAAATTGAGGCCGAGGTGGCGTGCGATTTGGCCACGAAAGCGCTCGATGTCCGTCGGGTCCGGGCTCCCTGTCATGGCGAGCCACCTTTTTTTGCCAGCTCCCTCCAGACCTGCTCGGGAATGACCCGAGCCGCCGACAGCACCACCATCAGCTCCGCATCGAGGGCTCTGACGGCCGCAACCGCTCCGGCGCTCGCGTCTTTGAGCAGCGGCGGAAGCTCCTGGGCCGCATCGGACGCAAATTCACGCATCCCCTCGACGCCTTCGACCGCCACGGCCACTCGGCGCTCGCCGACCGCGAGCGTCACAAAGCGCGTGGGCTCAGCAGGCTCCCTGCAACCGAGCAGCAGGCCGAGATCCACCACGGGAGTGGGCGCGCCACGAATCACGGCCAGACCACGCACGAAGGACGGGGCGCCGGCAAACGGCTCCACCGGCAATGGTCGCATCGTCTCGACCACATTATTCAACGCCAGCGCGGCACAGATGGTTCGCACCCGACAGATCAACATCGGCCCTTCTAGGTAGCTGGTGTTTTTCGCAAGCGGCGAAGCCGCGAGCGTTGGTCCCCCACTCGTCACCTTCAACCCGCCCTGACGGCGCCGGACTGAGCTCCTGCGTCAGGGGCGAGCGTTTTTCCCACCGCAACTCTGACCGTCTTTTCGACCTGCGAGGCATCAAACGGCTTGGCGAGCAGCATCAGCGGTCCGAGCTCCATCGCGCGCGCCATGAGATCGCTGTCGGGAAAGGCAGTAACGATGACGACCGGGATGGCCGGCAGCGTTTTGCGCAGCTCCTCGAGGAACTTTGGACCATCCATGCTCGGCATTATCAGGTCGAGCAGAATGAGGTCCGGCGTGTCACGCGAAGCGATTTCGAGCCCGACTCGCGCGTCGGTGGTGCTCTGGGCTCTGCACCCGAGCCCCTCGACGATGCGCACGAGTCCCTCGCAAATCTTCTCCTCGTCGTCCACGATTAGGACAAACGGCCGGGCACCTGCCGCCTGTTGTCCGTCGGCCCAGCGCAGCAACGCCTCCTTGCGGAACCGCCAATCCCGGCCCACCTTGAAGCACGGGATCGCCCCGCGCCTGGCCAGCTTGCGCACCGTCTGTTCGTGAGCACCGAGAAGCGTGGCGGCCCCGCGGATGTTGAGAGCAGCTGTATCAGAGACCATGCCGAAATGCTCCAATCCCACCGTTGCGCTTCGCCGCAGACCTCGCGTATCTGTTGTTCGATACTTTGGTTATTACTTGAGTTGATATGAGTCGAGTTGATCTATCATGAGCCACATGATTACGTCAACGGTTGTCAAACACGGTGAAGTTAGCCGCCCGTGGTCCAAGTCGCCGTTATGGTGACTCCGCCGACACTGTTGCGCTAGTCCCGCCGTGTTCCGGCGAGCGCTCCCCGCGTTTTTGCCTATTTCGGCGTCAGCTTCAGAACCGTGCCGGCCCCCGGATCCGTCCAGTAGACGCTCGTAGCATCGACTGCGACATATGCCGCCGATGCGCCTTTCGCGAGGGTGACTACGGTGCCCCCTCCGATTGGGATTTTCTTCACTGTACCATCCGTATTGGCCCAATAAATATGGCTGGCATCCACAGCAATTCCTAGCGCGCCCGCGTCCGAAGCGAGGACGCTGCCATCCTTCGACACGTTGGTGCCATCGGTTGTGTAATAGTGGCCGGCATCCGCCGCGATCGCCGAAGGGTTACCCGCGGAGCTGTAGACACTGCCACCGTAGTTGGCCGTCGCAAAAACATTCGGCATATTCGTGCCAACTATGGAAAGTGCGCCGCCACCTATCGGCACGCTTCCCACTGACCCATTCCACGACGAATCGCACGAATCAGCCCAGTACACATTGGTGGCGTCCACGGAGACTCCCGTCGGGCAGTAGGGGTTATAGTAATCCCAATAGGCGAGGACGTTGATGTAGTTGAAAGTCGTGTCTACCGAATTCACGGAAGAGTTCGTAGCGCCGTAATCATAGTCGGTCCAGTACACGTAAGTACCGTCTGCGGCAATGCTTTGTGGATAGTACTGGGAGGACCAGAGAGCTGTGACGCCAGTACCATTCTTTTGCACCTTCATCACCGCGCCGATTTGAACATAGTTCGTCCAGTAGACGTTGTTGGTATCGATGGCAATTGCCCAGGGATTCACCTGGCCGGAGGCAAGCGTCTGAATGATCCAGATGGTCGTCGACGCGGTCCCCGAGCCGGGAGCGGCGTTCGTGCAAGTTAGCGTGTAGGAAGTTTGACTCGCCAAGTTGACGGTGGTCGTGCCGCCGTTTGCTGGGGATCCAACCCCGTTGTCGATGTTGCATGTCGGGGGTTGACCGGGGCTGTTGGAATAGGTCCAGGTCCATTTGATGGGCGTCGCGGTGTTGGCAAGTGCGGCCGTTGGTGCAGCCATAAATGATCCGATCGCCGGGGTGAAGGCGATGCCCATCGTCGCGCTGGTGGATGTCTGTGTTCCGGCACCGTTCTGCGCACACATGTACAGCGTGTGAAGACCTGTACCGCTGCAGACACTGGGCGTGCACGTGCCCGTCGGGATGGCGAGAGGACTGCCGTAGGCATAGGGCCCGGAACCGGTGACCGCATTGCACGCGTCGTTGACGTCCCAGTCATAATGGGTCCAGGCGAGGCCCGATTCCGGGTCGCTGCTGGTAATGGTCACGTTGGTCGCCGCCGTATACCAGCCCGATTTGTTCGCCGCCAAATTCGGCGGCGTTGTATCGACCGCCATGGTCGCGTTGGCGGAGCTCTGAAGTCCAGCAGCATTTTGCGTGCACATATAGAGTGTGTGGAGGCTCCCGGTACCTGCCGGGATGGCGATCGGGCTGCCGTAAGCATACGGCCCGGAGCCACTCACCACGTTGCACGCGTCGTTGACGTCCCAGTCATAATGAGTCCAGACGATGCCCGATTCCCCATCACTGCTCGCTATGGTCACGTTGGTTGCCACGGTGTGCCAACCCGACTTGCTTGCCAACAACGTATCAGGGACTGCCGTATCGACCGCCATGGTTGCGCTGGTGAAGCTTTGCGTTCCGGCGCCGTTTTGCGTGCACATATAAAGCGTATGGAGGCTCCCCCCGCCCGTCGGGATGGCGATCGGGCTGCTGTAGGCATATGGCCCGGAGCCGGTGACCGCATTGCACGCGTCGTTGACGTCCCAGTCATAATGGGTCCACGCGATGCTCGACTGCGCGTCGCTGCTCGTGATGGTCACATTGGTCGCGACCGTGTACCAACCCGACTTGTCGGCAGACAAAATCGGAGGCGTTGTATCAACTGCCATGGTCGCGGTAGCGGTAAGCGGCGTTCCGGCGCCATTTTGTGTGCACATGTAGAGCGTGTGGAGACTGCCTGTGCCGGTCGGGATAGCGATCGGGCTGCTATAGGCATACGGCCCGGAGCCAGTGACCACGTTGCAGGCGTCGTTGTTGTCCCAGTCATATTGCGTCCAGGCGATACCTGATTGTGGATCGCTCGAGCTGATGGTCACGTTGGTTGCCACAGTGAACCAACCCGAGTTGTTCGCGGACAAAGCACCCGGGCCGCTGGTATCGATGCCCATCGCCGCGCTCGTGGACGCCTGAGCTCCAGCACCGTTCTGGGTGCACATGTACAGCGTGTAGCTGGCCCCGTCCGCGGGAATCACCAACGGGCTGACATAGTCATAGGGCCCGGAACCGCTGACGGCACTGCACGCGTCGTTTTTGTTCCAGTCATAGTGGGTCCAGACGATGCCGGATTGCAGGTCACTGCTCGAGATACTGACGTTGGTTGCGCCCGGGTACCAGCCGGATTTATTGGCGGATACTGTCGGGGCACTGATGTCTACGCCCATCGAGGCACTGGTGGATGCCGGGGTCCCGGCACCGTTTTGCGTGCACATGTAAAGAGTGTGCGAAATCCCGTCGGCGGCAATCGCGATCGGACTGCCATACGCATACGGGCCGGAGCCGCTCACCGCGTTGCACGCATCGTTGTTGTCCCAGTCGTAATGGGTCCAGGTGATGCCTGACTGCGCGTCGTTGCTCGTGATGCTGACGCTGGTAGCGACGCTGTACCAACCGGACTTGTTGGCCGAAACCGTGGGCGCCGTTGTATCAATGCCCATCGTGGCAGTGGCGGATGCTTGAGCCCCCGCATTGTTCTGCGTGCACATGTAAAGAATGTGCGAATTAGCGTCGGCAGAGATCGCAAGGGGGCTGCTATAGGCATACGGCCCCGAACCGCTGACGGCATTGCAAGCATCGTTGTTGTCCCAGTTGTAATGGGTCCAGGCGATGCCGGATTGCGGATCACTGCTGGTGATGTTGACGCTGGTGGCAGCTGGGTACCAACCTGATTTGTTTGCGGATACCGTCGGGGCACTGGTATCTATGCCCATCGTGGCCAATGCCGAAGCCTGAATTCCGGCACCATTCTGTGTGCACATGTAAAGGGTGTGCATGGCTCCGTCGGCGGGAATCGCAATCGGGATGCTGTATGCGTATGGCCCCGAGCCGCTCGCCCCAGAACAAGCATCGTTGTTGTCCCAATCGTAATGTGTCCACACGATGCCCGATTCGCTGTCGTTGCTGGTAATGGTGACGTTCGTAGCTACCGCGTACCAGCCCGCCGTGCTGCCCGCAGACACGGTGGGCAGCGTCGTATCAACGGCCATTGTCGCACTGGCCGAGCTCTGTACTCCCGCACCGTTCTGCGTACACATGTACAGAGTATGGAGGCCTCCGGTGCTGGTCGGAATGGCAACTGGGACAACATAGGCATACGGCCCCGAGCCGCTGACGGCACTGCACGCATCGTTGTTGTCCCAGTCATATTGAGTCCAAGCGATGCCTGATTGTGGGTCGGAGCTGATGATGCCGACGCTGGTCGCGGCCGTGTACCAACCAGACTTGGTCGCAGACACCGTAGGGACGCTCGTATCGACGCCCATCGATACGCTGGCGGTAGCCTGAACCCCTTCGCCGTTCTGGGTGCACATATACAGGGTGTGAAGACTACCCGTGCCTGTCGGGATCGCGATGGGGCCGGCATATACGATCCCCGCCACGCTGCAAGCATTGTTGGTGTCCCATTGGTATTGCGTCCAGGCGATGCCCGACTCGGCGTCTGTGCTCGTTATGGTCACGTTGGTCGCGCTCGTGTACCAGTTCAGCTTGTCGGCAACGACCGTGGGTCCCGTCGTGTCAACGCCCATGGTTGCGCTCACGGTAGTCTGCAGGCCCGCACCGTTTTTCGCGCACAGATAGAGCGTGTGAAGACTGCCCGCACCGGTGGGAATCGCGAAAGGTACGGTGTATGCAATGCCCGAAAGGCTACAGGCATTATTGGTGTCCCATTGATACTGCGCCCAAGCGATGCCCGATTCTGGATCGGCGCTGCTGACAGTGACATTGGTAGCCGTACCAAACCATCCCGATTTATCCGCACCGAGCGTTGGCGGTGTGGCATCGACGCCCATGGTGGGACTGGCCGTGATTTGGACTCCGGCGCCGCTCTGTGCACAAAGGTAAAGGACGTGAAGACTGCCTG
>Ga0182027_10007173_pt1 | contig 16509 bp, 17 predicted proteins | sample 712E1DmetaG_FD_121300 | JGI IMG/M metagenome (GOLD analysis project Ga0182027, IMG submission 121300) | Permafrost microbial communities from Stordalen Mire, Sweden - 712E1D metaG (Illumina Assembly) | ecosystem: Environmental > Terrestrial > Soil > Wetlands > Permafrost | place: Sweden... | reverse complement strand
TCAATTCGTTTACTTTGTGTTTGCATAGGTCTTTGGTTTTTTAAGTTTATGTTTTTGGCATTATAAACTTAGAAATTTTCCGAAGATCTATGCTTTATTCAAACATACGATCTATTTCGCTATTTCATTATTTAAATTCTTGTCCGCTTTTCTTCTTCAGATACATTGCATCAAGAAAATACAGCACCTTGATGGAAAAACTGTTGGAAGCAGGAGAATCAAATGTGGTGTTGAAGTCTTTCAGGAAATCTCGTTCAATAACATCCGTTACTGTGTTTATAGCGTTTTTCCAGACTATTGAAACCTGGCTGCCGGGAGCAAAATTCCATGTATAGGTCAGATCAATGTTAATGAGGTTGTAATTGAGATCCTGGTTCTTCGTATAGATGACAGGGTCGAGGTTCCCGTCACTTCTTAAACGGAAATATGAATAATAGGGTGCCGTGACCCAATAATGCCGTAAACGAAAATCAAGATTCATCCTGCTGTTGAACATAAAACTCGCTTCAAAGACATTGGTTATGGTCCTTATATCACGCCTTCCGAAGATAATAACGGTATTCTGATTTCCATTCACGGAATCCATCACAAAACCCACATTGTTGAAAATGTTCTCACAATCGATCCTGTATAGAAGCAGTAGCCGGTCGCTGACCCGGTAACGGGGACCAAGTGTTAAAGTGAAGCCGGAGGATTTGTTCCTGGACGCAAGATAGCCTGCCAGGATAACGTCAATCGCGAATTTCTTGCGGTAATCTGTTGAGATCCACGGTGCAAAATTGTACTCGGCCGGCTGAATATACATGAATCCTGCAACCCTGGGTTCATAATAGTCGTGATAGAGTTCCGGTATCAGGGTATAACTTCCTCCGATCGTTAAATGTTTCCTGGTGTTAAAGATCGATTCCCCACTGATTGTGAATGAATTGTATTTAAAATCATCATAAAGACAATTGTATGCAAAACGCAGGCTGTTGGTCGCATCGAGGAATTTTCCGAAAGGCTCATAAAGGTTATAATTCAAGACCAGCACATTGTTGAATTTATTGTTCCGGTCATTGTACCCCATGTCATTCGGATCATAGGTGTCGGTCTCCAGTAACTGGTCATACGTGAAAAGAAAGTTCCCCTTAAGTTTACCGAAGGCCAGGCTGTAATGATACCCAAGATCGGCGGAAGAATGGCTATAGTATTTCTGACCGATAAAGGCATCTCCCATAAATGCATAAGTGTATGTTTTATTGGCGATCTTAAAATCAATACCGGTAACATTGGCAGTGTAACCGGTATCAAACCTATGGACATTCGTGTTCAGAAAATCAAAATACGAATTGTTCTTCAGTGCCTGGTCAAGAACGATCATATTATAGTTTGTGAAGCCTTGTGTGAGTATCCTCCGCGTCTTCCCTGTCACAGTATCCTGTATGGTTGCCCATGTGTTTCCTGAAATGGCATTGAAAACTCCGATGCCAAGGCCATGGCTGGTCCGGCCGGAAATTTTGGCCGCATTCAGCAGACGGGTCTGGGTTGGGTTATCAATTACTTTTTCCGAACCATGCAGCGAATCGGAAACGGCGTCCATCCCTTTGGGGTTGCCCCCGATGCGCCGGGAATAGAAGAGAGCGGTCTTATTGAAGAGTTCTGTCCCTTCGGTGAAGAACTGTCGTTTTTCGTTGTATTGTATCTCGAAGGGAGAGAAATTATAAATCTTGTCATCAGAGGGTACCTGTCCGAAATCAGGGATCAGTGCCATATCCAGCGTAAAACTCTCATTAATGCCATATTTCAGATCGGCTCCATAGTTATAGGTAAATTGCCAATCCGGGTCTCCCGGGTTTTTCTGCATATATCCTGAGACATAAGGAGACAGCGACAATCGTAGTGGAGGGCGGACATCTTTGATGCCTTCAAGTAAACCACACTGGTTAACAAACCCATCGATACGGGAGTCGACAAAATTCCAGGATCCCGTTTCCCGGTAGCGGCGGATATCGCGTTGGCAATTTATTCCCCAGTGTTGTATGGCTGTTTTCGGAAAACGAATGGCGGAACACGGGATTTTCATTTCAACAACCCAGCCCTTGTCATTTTTCCGGGCTTTGCTGAGCCAGACTGCATCCCAGCTCATGTCTCCATCGATATAAGATGTGCCTCCCGGAATTTTAAAATCCACCTGGACATCTGAAGCATAAACCATGAAACAGAAAGCATTAATGCCATCGTTGAAGGGGCTCAGCATGAGCATGAAATAGTCGGAATTCAGCCCTTTTGAATCACGCAGACCCAGTTGGGTCAAGATACTGTCGGGGGAAGGATCATACATCATCGCACCAACATACAATCCCGTATTATCATACAAAAACTTTACTTCTGTCCGGAAGGCGGCCGGCTTTCCATTGTAAGGCCTTCGCTGGATGAATTCTCCTGCAACCGGAGCTTCCGACCATGCTTCCTCGTCGAGGATTCCGTCTATTTTTGGTGCAACTTTAACCGGAAGTGCAAAGACTGTTTTCTTCCCTTCCTGTGCAATCAGGAACATTGGAATCAAAAGGAAAATGAAGAGGAGGGAACCTGTCTTTTTCATTCTTACAGATCGATGTACAAATATAAAAGAATATATGGCGAAATGTAAATGGACAATAGGCATTAGGCAATAGGGAGCACTTAACACTTAACACTTTATAACTTTAAGAACTTTACAAACTTTAAAAACTTCATGAACTTTCTAAACTTCTAAAAAACTTTGTAAAATTATTCATAAACTCTTGAAAAATCCTGCTGTTTGTTGCCACGATTTCCTTTCCAAAGATATAATTTTCGCCTGAAATAAAGTCTGTTACTTTACCACCTGCATTTCTCACCAGGATCGTACCTGCTGCGACGTCCCAGGGGCTGAGTCCATATTCATAAAATCCTTCAAAACGGCCACAAGCTACATATGCCAGGTCAGCAGCAGCAGAACCCAATCTTCGGATGCCATGGCTGTGTTCCATAAGGAACCGGAAGAAATTCAGGTAAGGGTCCAGGCGACTATAATCATAATAGGGGAAACCGGTTGCCAGCAAACTGTCAGTCAGCCGGGCTGTTTCAGAGACACGGATCTGTTTGCCATTCAAAAAGGATGGCGATCCTTTCCAGGTATAAAAACATTCGTCCTGGTTTATCTCAAGGATGACTCCGAGGATGACCTCTTTTTTCTCCATCAAAGCAATACTGATCGAGTAAACCGGAATTCCATGGATGAAATTCGTGGTGCCATCCAACGGGTCGATCACCCAATTCAGCTCTTTCAATTCAAGTTCCGGGTTCTCTTCTGCAATGAAGCCCGTTCCCGGGAGGATCTCCGAAAGTCCTTTCACCAGTCGCTCTTCAGAGACCTTATCGACATAGGTTACGAAGTTATGAATGCCTTTTGTCTCGATATCGGAGGCCTTTAGATTATCCACTTCGCGGTGTATAAATCCTGCAGTTTCTCTGCTCAATCTGCAAACCTCTTCAGTTATTTTCCCCAGTTCCATAGATAAAGTCAATTACGAATTGAGTTTGTAAAGTTTATAAAGTTTGTAAAGTTCTTAAAGTTCATAAAGTTATAAAGTTCGTATAGTTTTTAGAGTTCATAACTACTATTCATTTCACACACCCACACATCCAGCATCCAGCATCCAGCATCCAGCATCCAGCATCCAGCATCCAGCATCCAGCATCCAGCATCCAGCATCCAGCATCCAGCATCCAGTACCCAGTACCCAGTGCCTTATACCTCAAAACACAATTCTTCTCCCAAAACATCCAATCTCACAGGTACAACCTGGTTAACAAGCCGGGGATCGTATTTCGTCTTCACCTTGATGTAGTTCTCCGTGAATCCATGCATGAATCCATTGGAATTGTCCGATTCAAACAGGACATTTGCTGTTAGGCCTGTATTTTTCAGGTAAAAAATTTTCTTTTTATTTTCCGATAATTGATGAAGTAATTCACTCCGTTGCTTTTTGATCTTATCCTGGACCTGTTCATTCATGCCGGCTGCAAGGGTATTTGCTCTTCTTGAATAAGAAAAAACATGAAGATACGAAAGCTCAAGATCTTCAATGAAATCATAGGTTTCCCGGAAATCATCCTCCGATTCTCCCGGAAATCCCACGATCACATCGGTTGCGATGCAGGCCAGCGGAAGAAGATCGCGGATCTTCCGGATCCTGGATGCGAAAAGCTCATGGTCGTATTTCCGTTTCATTCGTTTCAGAATCCTGTCGGAACCGGATTGTAAAGGAATGTGAAAGTGCGGCATGAACTTCTTTGAGGAAGCAATGAGGCCTATAATAGCGTCATTCAGAAGATCAGGTTCAATGGAAGAGACGCGGATCCTGGGAATCTCGCTCACCTTCTCAAGTTCACGAATCAGGTCAAGAAAGGTTTCCCTGGTATTCTTTCCGAAATCACCAATATTCACACCGGTCAGAACAACTTCTTTAACCCCTGACCTGGCCGCCTCTTTTACATTGCGGATCACGTTTTCAATGGGTTCGCTCCGGCTATGCCCCCGGGCAAGCGGGATTGTACAATAGGAACAATAATAATCACAGCCATCCTGGATCTTTACAAAAGAGCGTGTACGGTCGCCAAAGGACCAGGATGAAATAAACTCAGTAGAATCGGGAACAACCGATCTATGAATGGAATGATTGAATAACCTTTCAACTTCTTCGCAGAGTGCAAACTTGGCGGAATGACCGAGGACCAGGCTGACCCCTTCCATTTTTTTAAGTTCATCCGGCATCAGTTCCGGGAAACAACCAATCACTGCAATTTTAGCTTCCGGGTTCAGGGAATGTGCCTGCCGGATGGCAGCCCTGCACTTTTTTTCAGCCACAGCGGTTACGACACAGGTGCTGATCACATAAACATCTGCCATTTCCCTGAATTCCTTCAACTGAAATCCTTTGTCTTTGAACTGGCGGGACAGAGCGGAAGCCTCTGCAAAGTTCACCTTACAGCCAAAATGATGAAAAGCTATGGTTTTGGGTTCCATGGTGCAAAGATAAGGATTTGAATATCGCTGGAGGATGGGTTTGGACTAACAGTAAGTTATTCACCGTTATAATATTAACGCATAGTTGATCTGTTGAAAAGTTTCTTAAAGGCTCAAAGGAAAATATATGGAACTTTTGTAACTTTGGCTACAAACAAGAAAAGCAATGGAAACACTGAGATTTATTGATCTCTTCTGTGGAATAGGGGGATTTAGAGTGGCGATGGAACAGGCTTGCATTGAGAACGAAATCATTCCTCAGTGTGTTTTCTCCTCAGACATTGATTCAAATTGTCAAGATTCATATGAGGCAAATTTTGAAGATAGGCCTTATGGCGATATAACCAAGGTAAACGAGAACGATATCCCAGACCACGACATTTTATTTGCCGGATTTCCTTGCCAGCCATTCAGTATAATTGGGAATAAACGTGGATTCAATGATATCAGAGGAACTTTATTTTTTGATATTGCAAGAATATTAAAGGCAAAAATGCCAAAAGCATTTGTATTGGAAAATGTCAAGCAATTAGTTGGACATGATAAAGGGCAAACTTTAAAAGTAATAATTCAGACACTAGAGGATTTAGGCTATTCAGTTCGTTACTCAGTTCTCAATGCACTTGACTATGGCTTACCTCAAAAAAGAGAGCGCGTTATTATTGTCGGTCATCGTGAACCGATCTTTTTTTCATTTCCATCTCCAATTAAACCATATAAATCGCTGGATGAAATATTAGAAAAAAACGTAGACCAGAAGCATTTTGCATCTGAAATGATCAAGGAAAAACGAAAGAACAAACACAAATCTGCTTACAGAATATCAATTTGGCACGAAAACAAGTCTGGAAATATCTGTTCTTATCCATATTCTTGTGCATTACGTGCAGGTGCATCATATAACTATTTGCTTGTTAATGGCGAGAGACGTCTCACCCCAAGAGAGATGTTTCGTCTCCAAGGCTTTCCAGATGATTATCAAATTGTTGTAAATGATTATCAAGCGAGAAAACAAGCAGGGAATGCGGTTCCAGTTAATTTAGTTAAAGCAGTAATTCTGAAACTCCTGCCCTACGTTGGAACTTCGATGGATATTAAATCGATTTTAAGAGATTATGAAGTCAGTTATAATATGCTATAATGGATAAAAGAACCCCTAAGCTCAGAACCGTTAACAAATCTATCCCTCCATTTCCATTGAATAAATTTGTAAAGGAGTTTCCATTCACTGTTGGCGAACAACTAATATATATTTTAGCCACTAGGGGCGAAACCGACATTGAGGGTAAAGAATGGGAACAAATATTTGCAAATTCTATTGGAGCAGAATGGAAACCATCTAATGTCGGGCTAGATGATATTGTTTTAGGAAATACAGCCTGGGGTGCTAAATCTGTTAAACATAAAAAACCTTCAAAACAAAAAACTGTAAGGTTAATTTCCGGACGTAATGATTTGCAATATTCTTTTCAATATATAGCAAAACCAGGATTCGAAGCAGATGAAACTGGCGAATTGGTATTGAACATATACAATGAGCGTGTTTCAAAGATTAGAGAGACATATAAGCATCTTCGAACTGTTGTTCTTATCCGTTCATTTGATTTGACCGAGTCAGTAATTTTTGAATTTGATACAATTAGATATGATCCTGAACTATATTATTGGAAATGGAACTCTCGGAAAAATTTAATGGGTTTTAATAAAAAAGATGGTAAGCACAAATTCACATGGCAATCAGGGGGAACTCAATTTACGATTGTTGAAGAAGTTCCAATGGAGCAGCTAATTATAACAGTTAAAAAACCCAAGTTAATTGAAAAAGAGTATATCCTAAGCAAAATTGGTTTTGATAGTTCCTGGATAACTGTAATCCAAAAGAATGGCTGATACTTTTAACACCGAGCAGCGGAGCCAGATTATGCGTTCGGTTAAAAGTATTCGAAATAAATCCACTGAGCAAAAGCTAATCTCATTTTTCAAAGAAAACAATATTAAGGGTTGGCGAAGAAGTTTCAAACTATTTGGTAAACCTGATATTGTGTTTCCATCATTACGAATTGTAATATTTACAGATGGTTGTTTTTGGCATGGCCATGATTGCCGAAATACAAAACCAAAGACGAATGAATTTTATTGGAAAACAAAAATTGAAAAGAATAAAAATAGAGATCAATCTGTCTCAAAGGTATTAAAGGAAAAAGGATGGGAAGTTATTCGAATATGGGAATGTTCAATAAATGACACATCGACCCTTGTCTCGATTCAAAAAAAACTACAACGACGTTTAACAGCTCGGCAGCTAGACAATTATGGTGTTATCTGAAACCTAACTTTCACGGATCTTATAAAAACAGATTATATTGAAAAGTAATACTAGGTAAATCCCGTGCTACGGCTGCCTGATATATTGTTGCAAAATGATCCCACCGATAATAAAAACCAATCCAACAACCGTGGAAAGCAAAATTACTTCTCCGACAAGAAAATGAATCAGGATAAGAGAACAAAAAGGGGAAAGATAGATAAGATTTGAGACCTTGGCGGTTGTGGCAGAAAGCTTCAATGCCATCATCCAGAGAATAAAGGTAATCCCCATCTCAAATATTCCAAGGAAAACAGAACCAGCGATACCTTGCCAGGGCAGGAGAGGGTAACGGCTCCAGTTCAATCCCAGCAGTCGCAGGATCGCGATGGTCAGCAAGATATAGAAGAACCCGAAAGAGAAATTCAAAAAGAGTTTGGAGACCTCTTCCCGGCGGTCTTTCATGTTGAAGATCCAATACAGCGCCCAGAAGATCGCACTGCCAATAGCAAGGAGGACACCGAGCGGGTTTGAAAACCGCAGGGTGAGGAGTTGGCCATGGGTGGAGATGAGAATGATCCCGAAAAAACTCACCAGGATGGCCATAATACTCCATCCTGTGATCTTCTGCCGTAACATCGGGATTGATAGAAGTACCAGGACCAGGGGCCAGATATAGTTCAAAGTCCCGGCTTCCTGTGCAAGAAGCAGTTCATAAGCCTTCAAAAGGACGACATAATAGAGAAAAGGATTCAGCAATCCGAGAAAGGCAGAAGTTAAAACATCTTGTTTTTTGATCTTCTTCAGCAGGTTCAGTTTCCCCTGAAAGAGCAAAACATTAAACAAAACCACAACTGCCACAAAAGAGGCAAACAGCAGCAATGTCAGGAAATCCAGGTAACGCAGTGAGAGTTTGAAGGCCGTACCGATGGTTGACCAGCAAAGGACTGCGAGCAGGGCATATGTATAAGCCTGGCGTTGTTGCTTCATGAGGCAAAATTGATTGTTTTTTTCTATATTTGTACTAGTTTTCGAACAATATGTAAAGGATTTTAATCCTTTTTTTTATCTCAAAAACATTTGACCATGAAAAAACTTGCTGTTGTTGCTCTGGGGGGTAATGCTTTACTGCAGAGTGATCAGAAAGGAACCATCGATGAACAGGAGAGCAATTCTTTGGCTACGGCTAAAAGCCTGGTAAAATTGCTGGATAGGGATTACAACATCGTGATAACCCACGGCAATGGACCTCAGGTGGGGAATATCATGCTGGCCAATGCAGCAGGGTACAAGATGTATGGTATTCCGGAAATGCCGCTGGACATCTGCGTTGCCTATTCACAAGGGTTTATCGGCTATATCATTGAACAGCAGCTGAAGAATGTACTGCAATCGCTGGATATGGAACGCGACATCATCACCATCGCCACACAAGTACTGGTAAACAAGCTGGATCCGGCATTCAAAAACCCTACAAAACCGATTGGTCCTTTTTATACAAAAGAAGAAGCAGAACAATTTACGGCCGAAAATGGTTCTATATACAAGGAAGATGCACGCGGAAGGGGATGGCGAAAAGTAGTTGCCTCTCCAAAACCATTGGTCATCATCAATAAAAAGACCATTGAAAAAATCGCCCGTGAAGGAAATATCGTGATTGCCGTTGGGGGAGGAGGGATCCCCGTTTTCTATGTCGAAACTAATAAGCTCCAGGGAATTGATGCCGTTATTGATAAAGATCTTGCATCGGCCCTGCTGGCTTCCCAGATCAACGCAGATAAATTTTTCATCCTGACGGATGTTCCCAAGGTCTGCCTGAATTACAATACACCGCAGGAGCATACGATCGACCGGATGACCATTGCCGAAGCTCAGGAATACCTCGATGAAGGCCAGTTTCCTGATGGAAGTATGGGACCCAAGATCAGGGCAGCTATCCGCTTTGTGGAAAATTCAGGGAAAGACACCATCATTACTAAAACGACTATGTTGGGGATTGACAACGGAGGAACGCGGATCACTCTCGTTTAATTACGAATTATGTCTTCTTTGCGGTTATTGCGTGAACCTTTGCGCCCTTTGCGGTTAATGAAAAATTCGTACAATAGTTTCTCGCAGATTTTCGCTGATTAATCGCAGATTTTCGCAGAAAAAAATTGCCAACTCGTCAACTCATCAGCTCACCAGCTCGCCAACTATTCAGCGAACACCATCTTCCTCACATCCAGCCCATCGATCTTCAGCAGTTCATTCTCGAGTTTGATAAACTCTTTCGGGTCGCCGGTGAGTTCCAGGAGGATCGTACCGTTGGGCGAACAAAATTCTTCGGTCACGTCATGAAGTCCAAGACGTGTACGAATCGTGCAGCCGAATTTAGTGAGCACCGGCTGGATAAGCTCTGCTTTCCTGACGCGGTCGGAAATGTGGATGCCAAGGATCCAGATCTCTTTGTTTGCCATCTTCGAAATGTTTAAGTTGTTAATACTGAAAAGACATTTTCTGAACTTCAATTCCCCCGATTTCACGAAGGGCATTCTCCAGCTTATCACAATCTTCAGTTTTTCCCCTCAGCTGAAGCAGCATCACGCCAATCCGACTGCAAACATCATCACTTACTTCATGAAACCCCAAGCGGGATTTAATCACATGAGCGTTTTGTGTCAGCACTTGTTGTGTCAATCCGGCTTCCTTGATCCTGTCAGTGATAAGAAGTCCAATGATTCGTAATTCTTGCATGAATGTTAGTTATAAAGTTATAAAGTTCATAAAGTTATAAAGGAATTATAATGTTTTTATCAGACCTGATAAGATTTTAGAAACTTCTGTGCTTTTTTTGAGTAGTATTGAGGCACTCTCGTCTGATAAATATTTTAATGATTTTGCCAGATAAATCATTGACCGCAATTCTCCACAGGAACCTTTCGCAACGTATAGGAACTGTTTGAACTCATTATTTGTTTTCCGCTCGAAGCCTTCAGCAATATTGTTCATGATAGAAACTGCAGCCCGTTGTATCTGATTTTTAAATCCGTAATCCTTACAATCAGAAAAAACCTGGTAGATAATTTGAGATAATTCATACGCCTTCTGCCACCCCACAATATCTTCAAATTTTTCAATCTTCATCACCCCAACTTTATGAACTTTATAACTTTAAGAACTTTATGAACTTTACAAACTTTATAACTTAAAAATACAAATCCCGTTTCCCTTCCTTCACCAGTTTCAGCTTTTCCATTAGTTTCCCTTTGAATCCATCTTCCTCCATTTCACCAAGTTTTTCTTCCAGCAGTTTTTCGCCTTTTACTTTGGTTTCGGATGGTGCATAATCTTCAAGGTATTCAGCCAGTGTGAGCATGGCATTGGGCTGACAGAAGCGTTTGATGAACCCCGGAACGGAGAACTCCATAAAATGCTCTCCGGTTCTGCCTGCCCGGTAACAGGAGGTGCAGAAGGAGGGGATGTATTTATGATCGATCAGTTCATCCATGATCTCGTTCAGCGAACGGTTATCGTTGATCTGGAATTGCTCGAAATCGATATCCTGGTCTTCATTCTCTTTTTTCTTGGAATATCCGCCCATCTCGAGGTTCGTTCCTCCATCGATTTGAGATATGCCGAACTGCATTATCTCGTCCCGGATGGATGCAGGCTCGCGTGCGGTCAGGATCAGCCCGGTATAAGGAACGGCAAGCCGCAGGATTGCAACCAGACGGGTAAAGTCGTAGTCGCTTACAATATGTTTCTTGTCGATATTCAGTTCTGAAGCATACTGGATACGGGGAAATGAAATGGTATGAGGCCCGACATTGTAGCAGGCTTCAAAGTGATTGGTATGACGAAGTAGTCCCATTACCTCAAACCTCCAGTCGTACAATCCGAACAAAGCGCCGATGCCGACATCGTCGATCCCGGCTTCCTGTGCGCGGTCGAGCGAGGTGAGACGCCATTCGAAATTGCGTTTGATCCCGCCCATGTGGACCTTGCGGTAGGTCTCTTCGTGGTATGTTTCCTGGAAGATCTGGTAAGTACCTATCTTCGCATCCTTCACGATCCTGAATCCGTCAATATCGAGGGGCGCGGCATTGATGTTGACCCTCCTGATCTCTCCCGGCCCGCTTTTGACACTGTAAACCGTCCGCACCGTATCTGCTATAAAGTTGGCGTCGTATTTCGGGTGTTCACCATATACCAGGATAAGTCTTTTCTGTCCGGCATCTTCCAGCGCCTTCACCTGGTTGACCAGTTCCTCGTTTGTAAGCGTGATACGCTTCATTTTCATGTTCGAGGCCTTATAACCGCAATAAGCGCAATTGTTGATGCACAGATTCCCAACATACAAGGGAGCAAACAGCACGATCCGCTGTCCATAAACCTTCTCCTTCAGGTCTTTTGCACCTTGTTTGATCTCTTCCACCAGTTCCGGGTCATGGGCATTGATCAATACCGCAGTCTCCTCAAGGGTGAGACGGTTTTTGTCGAGCGATTTGGCAATGATTTCCCGGATATGACTTTTGTTGGCGGCCGATTGGTTGAGGTATCCCCAGATCTCCTCATCATCGATAAACGGTTTCATCCGCTGATCAGGGATTTTTAATTTCTCAGGATTGAATTTCATCTAATTAAAACTTTGCAGATAACCAGCAAAGGTACGAAATTTGGCATTAGGCATAAGGCAGCAGGCAATATGGAATTGATAATATTTTCGCTTTTCGCTAATTCGCTATTTTCCCCTTTCGTCTGTTTATCTCAGAAATATACACACCAGTGATCACCAATAGCATCCCCACCAGTTTCTGCACTGTAAAATGTTCGGCAAGAAGGAAGAAAGAGAAGATCGCGGTGAATACCGGGATCAGGTTTGAAAAAATATTGGCTTTGCTGATTCCGAGTAGCTGGATCGATTTTGTATAAAAGACAAAGGAGAGCGAAGATGCGAGGATGGAAAGAAGTAAAAAGGAAGAGACTATCTCCAGGTTAGGCTTGACAAGAAACGTAGAATGGGATTCAAACACCAGGAATATAGGCAGAAAGAGAAATACTCCGATCAGGTTCTGGTATTTGATGATCGTCAGCGGTTTGTAACGGAAAGTGAGTTTTCTTACCAGGACGGAATAGATGAGTGCAGCCAATACAGCTTCCGACAGGAAAAGGATCCCATTCTTATCAATGCTTAAGGAGAAATTCTTTGAGATCAGCATAAGAATAACGCCTCCGAAAGAAATAAAGAGTCCTGCAAAATTGATCAGCATGAGTTTTTCGCGGAAGAAAAGATAAGCGACGATTGGCGAGAATACGGGAATGGTGGCAATGATTACTGAAGTTGTTGTCGGGGAAGAATATTTCAGTCCGTAATTTTCTCCGAGAAAATAAAGAAAAGGATTGAACACTGCAGAAAGGAAGAAGAGCAAGAAATCAGAGCGCCGGATTTTTTCCCATTTATTGGACAGGAGGGAAACAGAGAAAAGGAAAAGGGAAGAGATCACGAGCCGGATAAAAATAATGGATACCGGCTGGAAGTATTTTAAAAGGATAGAGGTCCACACGAATGACATGCCCCAGAAAAGCATGGCAGCGAGCGGGTAAAAATAAACCGGTAATCGAAATTTTTTTAACAGGGTTCAAATTTACTTTATTATTGATTAATTTTCGAAAAGTTGTAACTTTTGAAATTCTTAAGAGTCTTTTTGTTAAAATCCGGGTTTTGGAAAACGCATACATAAATATTCACCAGGACATCATCAATGCTTGCAAAGCCGGCGACCGCAATGCACAATTCAAAATCTATAAACTATATTATAAAGCCATGTATAATACCAGCCTTAGAATCGTGAACGACACCATGGAAGCGGAAGACATCATGCAGGAAGCCTTCCTGCAGGCTTTCAATCGCATCCATTCTTACACGGGCGAAGGCAGCTTCGGTTCATGGCTGAAACGGATCGTGATCAACAAATCCCTCGATGTTATCAGAAAAAGAAAGATCCAGGTTTCCTTAGAAGAGGAAAGTATGGAATTTCCTGATATTATAGAAGAAAACCGGGAAGAAGAGATCCGGCTGCAGTTGGCAGAGGTGAAGGAAGCGATCGGTGAACTCCCGGAAGAATATAGCGTGATCATCAACCTTTTCCTGCTGGAACAATATAGTCATGAAGAGATCAGTGAGATGCTGAATATCACCAATAACCTTTCACGTACCCGGTTGGTAAGAGCAAAGCAAAAAGTGCAGAAGATCCTGAAAGAAAAAAAATTGAAATCATCCTTTAATTATAACTGAAATGGATAAGCTGGAAAAATTTATATCAGAAAACCGGAAATCATTCGACGATGCTGAACCCATGGCAGGGCATTTCAGCAGGTTCGAAGAGAAGCTGGATCAGCAACATGCCCATTCCGGAGTTTCCATCGATAAAAATTTCCTTTTGAAGATCGCTGCAGGTTTGCTCGTACTGCTGACGGTTTCGGTTTATATCTTCGATTTCGCCGCAGACCGTATTTCGAAAAACCTTTCAGGGGAAAGCCGGTCGGCATTGGTACCTGCCGAGATGCAGGATGTCATAAACTATTATGATGATGCTGCTTCCGCAAAACTCGGTCAGATCAACAAACTGGCATGCTGCGGACAGGACACCAGGAAAATCTATTCAATGGCGAGTGATGAGATGAAAACATTGAATGCAAATTCAGCAGAACTTCAAAAGACCTTATCGGAAAATCCCGGCAATGAACGGATCCAGGCAGCCATTATCCAGAATCAACAGATGAAGGAAACAATTATGAACCAGCTGGTTGACCAGATGAAGAGAAGATAATTGACAATTGATAATTGATAATTGATAATTCTAATGTGTTCTATTTGTCTATTGTGGAAAAAAAAATCTTAAATCTTAAAACTTAAAACTTAACACTTACTTCCAATGAAAACAATCTATAAAATCATTCCTGTTCTCGCCCTGATCTTCATCCTTGTTCCGCGGATTGCAAGGGCACATGACGATTATACCAAAATAATCAAAAAAGAATATACCGTGAACCCGGATGCCCAGGTCATCCTGGATAATAAATTCGGACAGATCCATTGTAACAACTGGGACAAAAACCTGGTCTCCATAGAAATCAGGATTACCGTCACGGCTTCCAGCCAGGAAAAAGCCAACAGGCTCCTGGACCTTGTCAGCATAGTCAGCAATGGATCTCCTTCTCAGGTGGAAACAAGAACAGTATTCAGCAAAGAAGGATTCTCAGGTAACTCCAAGATCAGCGTGGATTATACAGTAAACATGCCCTCCACTGTTATGCTCAATCTTACCAACAAGTTTGGAGATGTATTCCTGAATGAAATTTCCGGGAAAGGAAACTTTAATATTTCCTATGGCAATATAGAAATCAATAAGCTGATGAATTCCGATAATGTTATTAATATCAAATTCGGGAAAGGTGATATCCATTACATCACCGGCGCCATGGTTTCGCTGAAATATTCAGACCTGAAAGTGGAATATGCCGGTAGCCTCTTTATCGATTCGAAATTTTCGAACCTGGAAGGTGGAAAGATCATCTCCCTCTCCATCGGTTTTGAAGGCGGGAATCTAGATGTTGATAATACCACGGCTGTTACCGGTAATTCGAAATTCTCCGACTTAACCTTCAGCCATCTTGATAAAAAGATCGATCTCGGCATTCAATATGGAAACTGCGATGTGGAACATATTGCTGCCGACTTTACCCTTGTATCGGTCAGGAATAAGTATGGCACTGTATCGGTCAACATTCCATCAGACGCCAGCTATACCCTCGAAGCTGACCTGAAATTCTGTGATCTCGACTTCCCGGAAAACGAGGCTACCATGACACAGAAGATCGTTACGAATACCTCAAAAACGTTCAGGGCAACTGTGGGTAAAAACCCGAACCCGGAAGCAAAGGTGATCGTGAAAAGTGAGTTTGGGAATGTTTCGCTCGAGTAGAAAGTTTATAAAGTTTTAAGTTTTAAGTGTTAAGTATCAATTGGTTTATTGCATGATATATTTGATTTTCATTAATGATAGTAAAAAGTTGATTTTTTCCTTTGCACCCTATAAAAAAAACCTAACTGCTTAGAATTTAAAACTTAATCACTTAATACTTAATCACATAATACTTAATCACTTAAAACTTAATCACTTAATACTTAATCACATAATACTTAATCACTTAAAACTTAATCACTTAAAACTTAATCACTTAATACTTAACCACTTAATACTTAAAACTGAACACATGAAAACAACAAAAAACAACACAACAGGAATCATCTCAGCTATTCTGATCACATTGTTAATAATTGTAAGCTGTAATGTGATCGGTGAAATGGGCAGCGGGAATGTCATCCGCGAGGAACGGAAAGTCTCATCCTTTAATGGCATAGATGTTTCCGGCGCCTTTGATGTTAAGCTGACCCAGGGAACGACAAATTCGGTAATCGTAGAGGCAGATGATAACCTGATGAACCTGATCCGGACCGAAGTTCGGGGTAACACGCTGATGATCGACAATAAGAAGCCGATATCTCATTCCAAAAGTTTGAAAGTATTTATCACATTTACAGAACTTAAGACCATCGATCTGAGTGGCGCAGTCAACATTGAATCGCAGGGCAAGCTTACTATCCCTGAACTTGCCATTAGCGGGAGCGGTGCCTCAGACGCGAAACTTGACATGGATGTTCAGAGGCTGGGTATCGACTGCAGCGGCGGAAGCAAATTGAAATTAACAGGCTCAGCAAAAGATGTAGATGTGGATGTTTCGGGCGCTGTCGACTTGTTTGCTTTCGATTTTCCTGCAGAGAACTACAAACTGAGTATCAGTGGTGCAGGCAAGGCAGAGATCAATGTGAGCAAGAATCTGAAAGTGGATATTTCCGGAGCAGCCAGCGTGCGATACAAAGGAACTCCTACAGGCATGTACCAGGATATCTCCGGAGCAGGATCAATAAAAAAGGCGGATTGAGGATTTTAGCTGACGAGTTAATGAGTTGATGAGCTAGTGAGTTCGTCAGCTCATCAGCTAATTAGGGTCTTCCTGAAAATGGTTTAACCAATTTCGTAAGCGTAGAATGCAAACAATTTTACCTTGTTTTAAAAACAAGGATTTCCAGAAGGATAGACAAATTGTTAGCAGACTCTCCTTTTGT
>Ga0182027_10007172_pt1 | contig 16512 bp, 15 predicted proteins | sample 712E1DmetaG_FD_121300 | JGI IMG/M metagenome (GOLD analysis project Ga0182027, IMG submission 121300) | Permafrost microbial communities from Stordalen Mire, Sweden - 712E1D metaG (Illumina Assembly) | ecosystem: Environmental > Terrestrial > Soil > Wetlands > Permafrost | place: Sweden... | reverse complement strand
GTCAAGCACGACACGATGCTCTCGAGCGCCAACGCCCTTGACATCGTGAAGGACTATGACATCGTCGCCGACGGGACTGACAACTTTCCCACGCGCTACCTGGTGAACGATGCCTGCGTGCTGCTGGGCAAGCCGAACGTTTACGGGTCGATCTTCAGATTCGAGGGGCAGGCCAGCGTCTTCGCGACTGAACATGGCCCGTGTTATCGCTGCCTTTATCCGGAGCCACCTCCGCCGGGGCTGGTGCCCGGTTGCGCGGAGGGCGGAGTTCTGGGCATTCTGCCAGGGCTGGTGGGAGTTATTCAAGCGACCGAGGCGATCAAGCTGATTCTGGGCAAGGGGGAATCGCTCGTTGGCCGGCTGCTGCTGGTTGACGCACTGAATATGCGCTTCCGCGAACTGAAGCTGCGCAAGAATCCCGAGTGCCCTGTCTGCGGCACCAATCCGACCGTTACCAAGCTGATTGACTACCAGCAGTTCTGCGGCATTGTGCCGGAGACGAAAGAGGAGAAAGCATTGAAGGATGGCATTCCACAGCTCACCGTGAAGGAACTGAAGCGGCGCATAGACGCGGGCGAGGACGTATTCGTTCTCGATGTCCGCGAGCCTTACGAGTACCAGATCGCAAACATCGGTGGCACGCTGATTCCGCAGAACGACGTCCCGCAGCGGCTGGCCGAGATCGACCGCGACCGCGAGATCGTGGTGCATTGCCGCAGCGGACAGCGCAGCCAGCGTATCGCCGAGTTCCTTGCGCAAGCCGGCTACCAGAAGGTCTCGAACCTTGCGGGCGGCATCCTGGCCTGGGCCGACGAGATCGACCCGAAGATGCAGAAATACTGAACATGGAAAGTATTTGTTGAATCGAGGGAACCCTGGCGTGGAAGACGTAACTTTATCCGGCAAATATGTCCGCCTGGAGCCGCTGGATCAGCGCCATCTTGATGGCCTGGTGGCCGCGGCGGCGGCAGACCCCTCCCTTTACCAGTGGAGTGTGGTTCCCCAAGGCAAAGAGGCAACCGCGCGCTACATTGAGACCGCAGTAGCCGGGCGCGATGCGGGAACGGCGCTGCCCTTCGCTACTGTTCGCATCGCGGACGGCGCGGTAATCGGCTCAACACGGTTCTTCGATATTGTGCGGTGGGCATGGCCGGAAGGGCATCCCCGTTATGGCCGCACCGATCCCGACGTTTGTGAGATTGGGTACACCTGGCTTACGCTTCAGGCCATTCGGACCGCAGCGAATACCGAGGCCAAATTCCTGATGCTGGCTCATGCATTCGAGGTTGGGCGGGTGCTCCGCGTTTGTCTGCACACGGACGTGCGGAACCGGCGCTCGCGGGCGGCCATGGAGCGCATGGGCGGGCAATTTGAAGGGATTCTGCGCGTTCACCGGATGGCAGCGGATATTACGCCGCGCGATTCGGCCCGGTACTCGATTGTTGCAGCGGATTGGCCGGACGTGAAAGCGCGGCTCGCCCAGTTACTCGATCGCGGGTGATTTCCAGGAAACTATCTCGCGGTGGACGACGCTGAGCCGAAGGTTCTTCGGAGCAAACTTGGTTTTCTTTCGCAGCGCGGCGGCCTGGGGCGCTTCGCGTTCAAGTGGAATGCTCGGCAGGCTGAACAGTCACCGTGCCGCGGACAATCCTGCTTGGGACAGGTGCAGACTATGGGTAGCTCGTTCCTATCGAGAGCGACCCTCAGGCCACTTCGCCGGCGCGACCGTTCTCGTCAAGCTTACCGAAGATCATTTTTCCGCTGGCGGTCTGGAGCACGCTGGTGACGGAGATATCGACGCTCTTGCCGATCAGCTTGCGGGCGTGATCGACCACCACCATGGTTCCGTCGTCAAGATAGCCGACGCCCTGGTTGTATTCCTTGCCTTCCTTCAGGATCAGCACGGTCATGCGTTCGCCTGGCAACACAACCGGCTTGAGCGCGTTGGCGAGGTCGTTGATATTCAGCACTTCGACGTGGTGCAGGTGGGCGACCTTGTTCAGGTTGAAGTCGTTGGTGACGACCTTGGCTTCCCATTTCTTGGCGAGTTCCAAGAGCTTAAGGTCGACCTCGCGGATGGACGGAAAGTCGTCGGGAACGATCTGCACCTGGATGGCTGCGTTGGATTGCATTCGCTGGAGCATGTCCAGGCCCCTGCGGCCCCGTTGCCGCTTAGAGCCGTCGGTGGAGTCGGCCACGGTCTGCAGTTCGCGCAGCACAAACTCGGGAACCACGATCATGCCGTCGATGAATCCGGCTTCTGCAATGTCCGCGATACGGCCGTCGATGATGACGCTGGTGTCGAGCACCTTGGAGCTGCGGCGAGAGGGCCGGTCGCTGGCGAAGATGGTGCCCAGCGCCGCTGGGTTCAGCAGGTCGCCCTTGCTGGCGCCCACAAGCAACCCCACATAAGTCATCAGCAGCAACACGAAGATTTGGAGGACCGCCGATGTAGCGGTGTTGAGCGGGGCCGAGCGCAGGATCAGGCAAAACAGCGCCGCGCCGAAGATTCCGAGCACAGAACCCGCCACTGCTCCGATCAGCCGTCGCAGGCTGAGCGCCCGCACCCGCAACTCAAAAACGATTACTGCGCCGGCAGCCAAAGCTCCGCCTATCGCGCTCATCCATCCTGCCGGAATACCAAAAGGACGAAGGAAATAACAAACCCCGGCAAGCAAAGCAACAAAAAGAAGACGTATCAGTACGAGATCCATGAATGCCTACTGCCGCTGGCAGCGAGATGAATACGCCAGACTCGGCACGATGGCGAGTATGACGACACTCGACCCCCATCGTCAAGGGAAGATTGTTAGTTAGACAAAGTTAGGCTGGGACTCCCGCTGCCGGACATGTCCGGAACAACTTAGAGCCGGAAAGGCCGAGAGCCCCGGTCCGGGGACCCAGCCGGCGGAGTTGGCCGCCGGGTTGGCTTCTCCTGCTTCTTACGAAGCCTCAGCCAACTCAGATACCGGCGATTGCCGCAGCGAGCCCTTGCGTGGACCGCGCTTGCGCGCGCTCATCACCTTGATCCGTTCCAGCAATTCCTGCGGGGTGCAGTGCTTCTTTGCAAGCAGTGCATCGGCAGCGTGAATCTCTCCGCTCATCGCCTGCGGGTCGCCTAGCAGGATCATCGGCACGTGTCCCGCGATCTGCTTCAGCCGGTTCACAAGCTGATGCCCATTCATCTGGGGCATGGCAAAGTCAGCCAGCACGAGGTCCACCTGTGTCCGAGCAAAGATGGTGATTGCTTCCTGTCCGCTGGTCGCCGAAACCACCCGGTATCCATTTGTGGACAACATGAAACTCGTGACTGAGAGTTCCTGCTCGTTATCGTCTACGCAAAGTATTACTTTCTTAGGGCGCATGGTCTGGGGTACAACTCCTTCTTCAAGTTCTTACAGCGTTCGCCCCGGCAACATGTCGCCTCGCCCGCTCTGGTGGCAGGTTTACCAGTCCTGTTGTCGAGCCCATCGACGGCGATGGCGCCAACCTTTTCCTCCCGGATACTTGTCATTGGAACCCTGATTGTCTCGCGATCCGGCACGGCCCTGGCGGGCGCGGCCTTCGCGCAAAAAGACAACCGGCAAGCAATCCGCGCCAGGCCAGCTTTCCTTCGCAATCATTAACCAAGTGCTTACTGAATTGTCTATTGCTTGCGCAACAGACCATTTCGAACAGCAGTTGAGATGCTTCTATGAGAATCAGCGTAGGTGCGTTGGGAACTCGTGAAAAGAGAGAATGTGAGGCGAAGAACTCTCTGAAAATTCCTATGTAACATGTGGAAATTAGCTAGCGTTAACAATCGCTATCACTTGCGATGTTGAATCCCTGTTGAAAGCATGTGCATCACGCAAGGAAAAGCCTCCCGTTTGCCACAAGAACGGTGCTGCCCGCGACGCGGACATCTGTCACCCTCGTCGATTCTTTGCGCGCGCTAAGAAAAAGATCGCTGGGCCGACCGATTTCGACACCCTGGCGAAGATGGATTGTTGCTCCTGATGGGACTGTGCCTCGAGCCACGAGATGGCTGATCGCACAGCCGGCCGCCGATCCCGTTGCCGGATCTTCTCCGCCATAAAACTGCATGCGAGCGCGCCACTCGGCGATCGGGTTTGGGTTTTGTTTCTCTCCTTGTTGATTTCCAACTGGCCCGAGCACGTAGAACCAGCGCGCTCCGCGCTCGCGAAGCCAGGGTGTGGCCTGAAGCTGATCGACTCTGAGCCTTGCCAGTGCTTCCGCCGAGCGCAACGCTACAATTGCGAAGGCTGTTCCCGTGGAAACCGTCTGCGGCGGCACGGCCGGGTCAAGATCCTCAGGCTCGAGCCCAATCAAACGCGCTACTTCCGCGGGATCCAACTTTGCGCCAAAATCCGGGTCACGCTGTGTCATTTCCCCATAGAGAGCAGCGCCACTGAAGCGCACCGGCACCGCGCCAACATTTTCCGCCAATGTGACCGTATCGCCGCGCAGGGTTTCAGGGGCGTGCAACCTGAGGACGCTGGCCGTGCCAAGGGTTGGATGTCCGGCGAAGTTCAGCTCTTCCTGCGTGGTAAAGATTCTGACACGGACACCCTCGGGGAGCTCTACCGCGGCCTCGCGACGCTCAATGAAAGTGGTTTCAGAGAGGTTGAACTCCCGGGCAATCGACTGCATTTGCTCCGTTTTGAGGCCTGCGGTGTTCATCACCACGGCAAGGGGATTGCCCTTGAGCGGCGTCTCGGTAAAGACGTCTACGACGAAGTAATCGAGCTCCATGCACCCATCTCCCGCCGTCAATGGAATAGAGCTATTATCAGGCCATTCGCCTATCGAGCGTAAGGTTGTGATCAAGCTTTCGGTTGGAACGCGCGGAAGGGATCACGGAACTTTGCGCTGACGTTTTTCGTAATTCCCAGCAAGATGGAACAACGCTACAGTTGGTCATGGGTCGAAGGACACGTTGCTCAGACGGTCGAGGTGTGGAGGGTCTGCGCGGGGCGATCTCTCCCAGCCCTGGCGCACTTTACGCGTTGGGAGCAGCACAGGCGCGAGAAAGCCTACGATGCGGGTCTGCGAAATGTCGAGCGTGTGGCCCGGAGCGTTCCCGGCACCGCGGCCGAGCGCCTTGTTGCCCGGAAACGCATTGTTGACTCATTTCCGCCGTTTGCGGCCGTGGCACTTGGTCTTAAGCCAGAGGCTGTGGAGTTGCTTACGGGAACTTTTCTGCGCGTTGGCACCGAGCTTGCCCGCTGGGCGCGCGGCTTCGATCCCGATCTGACCGTACCCGACACCATCCAGGCCTGCCGCAATGCATGGACGGCGTGCGGTCTGCAGGCGTTGCTCGGGCAGCCGATGCAATTGACGCCGTCGCTGCTGGCCTACAGCATGCTTTACCCCTACAGCGACAACTATCTCGACCATCCGTCCCTGTCCAAGGCAGACAAGCTTCTTTTCAGCGAGCGCTTTCGCGAGCGGCTTGGTGGACGAAAGCTCTCTGCCCGGGACCATCACGAGGCAGCCGTCTGGGCGATGGTCGAGCTTATAGAAGAGCAATACCATCGTCTCAGCTACCCGCAGGTCTTTGACTGCCTGCTTGCCATTCATCGGGCTCAAGAGCAAAGCGTTGCGCAGCTCGGCAGCGAGAGCGGTTTCAGTGGCCGCATCGATGACCAGGAATTGATGCGCATCAGTTGCGCCAAGGGCGGCACGTCGGTGCTGGCTGACGCATGCCTGGCGCATCCTTGGCTCAGGGAGGAAGAAAGCCGGTTCGCATTCGAGTGGGGTGTGCTGCTGCAACTCGGTGACGATCTGCAGGACGTGAAGGAAGATCTTGGCCGCGGATCGGCTACGCTGTTTACGCGCGCGGCCGCGGGTGGGCAACCGCTCGACGGCCTCGTGATGCAGCTACTGAACTTCAGCCAGCATGTTGCCGACTGCATGGATCGCTTGCCGCACGGAAGCGCGCTGGTCAAAGATCTGCTGCGCATGAGCTGGCGCTCGCTGATTGTGATGGCTGTGGCCGATGCGCAGCAGTTCTTTACAAAGGAGTTTTTGGCCGAACTCGAGGCCTGCTCGGCCTTCCGGTTTGAATTTCTCAGGGACCGGAACAAGAATCTGACCTCTCGTGAATCGCTCTATGCACGGCTCTTTGACGCCTTTGTGGAAGCCTCACCGGCCGAGCCGAGCACGCTTCCCGTACCCGCCTTTGCGGCGGCTGACTCCACCGGGCCGCAAAGTCCGATCCTCTATCTCGAATCGGCCAGGGCCGTCCAGACAGCGGAGGGGGCGTGGGCGCTTATGGCGCCGTGAACTCAGTGCCATGATCATCGATGTCCGTCTTGTTACAATCAGAAGGGCCGAAAACTGCCGATTTTGAAGCCCTTTGCGCAAGACGAAAGATCGATGACCCTCCGCCTTTTCAATACTCTCTCCGGACAACTCGACCCGGTCGTCGCAGAAGACGGCAAGGCTCTGCGCATGTATGCGTGCGGGCCCACGGTCTACGATTACTGCCACATCGGCAACTTCAGGACGTTTCTGCAGATCGATGTTTTGCGCCGTTTCCTGCTGCTGATGGGAATCCAGGTGCGCCACGTCATGAACATTACGGACGTCGACGACCGCATTATCAACAACGCCGCGGCCGCGGGCATCACCATCCGCGAATATTCCGCGCCCTTCGAGCAGGCGTTCCTTGAGGACCTGGACGCACTGAGGATCCAGCATCCCGAGCAGCTTGCGCGCGCCACCGAGCACATTCCACAGATGGTCGAACTGATTCAGAAGCTGGCTGCCGCGGGCGCGGCTTACCAGACTGAGGACGGGAGCTGGTACTTCCGGCTGTCGGCGTTTCCCGCGTACGGCAAGCTGAGCAAGAAAGACCTGAGCGGGATGGAAGACGGAGCCCGCGTGGATGTGGACGAGTACGAGAAGGACTCCGCGCGCGACTTTGCCCTGTGGAAGGCCGCCAAGCCCGGCGAGACCTTCTGGGATACCGCCATCGGCAAAGGCCGGCCCGGCTGGCACATTGAGTGCTCGGCGATGGCGATGGAATACCTGGGCGAGAGCTTCGACCTGCACGCCGGGGGCGAAGACCTGATGTTTCCGCATCACGAGAACGAGATTGCGCAAAGCGAGACCGCAACTCACAAACCCTTCGCGCGGCATTGGATGCACGTCCGGTTTCTGCTGGTTGACGGGCGCAAGATGTCGAAGAGCGAGGGGAATTTCTACACGCTTCGCGACCTGCTGCTGAAGGGTTACAAGGCGTCGGCGATTCGCATGGCGTTGATTTCGGTGCCGTACCGGCATCAGCTCAACTTCACGTTCGACGGACTTGTTGACGCTACCAACGCCATCGAGCGCATGAGGACATTTCGCCAGCGGCTTGTTTCGGGGAGCTTTGCGGCGGGAGAAAATCCTGCATTGCAAGAGGCTGCGAAGAAGGCACAGGCAGACTATATGGCGGCGCTTGGCAACGATTTGAACACAGCCGAAGCGCGCGCTGCGATCTTCGAACTAATCCGCACAGCGAACACCGCCATCGACCAGGGACAGTTGCTGGCTGCGGATCGCGATGCGATTCTGGCAGTGCTGGCGAGCTTCGATGCGGTCTTCGATGTACTGGAAGATCGCGACGCCGAACCCACCCTCCGCGCACTGGAATGGGCGGAGAAGGCTGGCAGACTAGCAGACGTGGCTCCCGAGCTACTGGCTCGCCAGTCGCTTACCGATGAGGCAATTGATGCGCTTGTAGCCGAGCGCACACTTGCGAAGAAGCAGCGCAATTTCGCACGCGCAGACCAGATCCGCAACGAGCTCGCGGAAAAAGGAATCATCCTCGAAGACTCGAAGGACGGCGTGCGCTGGAAGCGCAAGTAGCCGTTATCGAGTTAACCCCAAGGAGAGTCGCAGATGGAAGCCAACGAAGCCCAAGAGTTGCAAGAGCATGCCGAGCACGGCGCGCACGAGGCCACGCTGCGCCCGGTTGCCTTTACGATGAGCGTGCTGGCCGTACTGGTGGCGGTGACCACCGTGCTTGGCCACCGTACTCATACGGAGGCGGTGCTCAACCAGAACAAGGCCACCGATCAGTGGAACGAATACCAGGCGCACAAGATCCGCTCCAACGATACGTTTCTGGCCGCGGACCTGCTGAGCGTGGTGACGGTTGCCAACAAGAGCACCGCGGAGAAGCTTGCGAAGGGCTATGCCGAACACCAGGCCAAGTGGGCCGATCAGACAAAAGACGACATGGAAAAGGCCGAGGCGCTCGAAATCAAGGTGGAACAAGCAGAGGCTCGTGCGGACCGTTTCGACCTGGGCGAGGCGCTGCTCGAAATTGGACTGGTGATCACCTCGGTCACGCTGCTTACGCACCGGCGCATCTACTGGCACTTAGGGATCATTTTTGCGCTGGGCGGGATACTGTCTTCGGCGTCGGTGCTGCTGCTGAAATAGAACCGGCTAAGAGCTGCCGCTACTCCGCGGGCATCTGTTCCAGCTCTTCGGCTGGCGGCGTGCCGTCTTTCGCTTTAACCTGCGCCGTGGTCATCAGAAAGACCGCCACAACGATGCAGGCCATGCCGGCGAACTCCGCAGCCACGGGCCGCTCGTGGAGCAGGAATACCCCCAGAAGCACCGCAACCACAGGGTTGACATAGGTATACGACATCACCTTGGCGACGGGAACGTGTTCAAGGAGATAGATGAAGCCGGTGTAGCCTAGCAACGATCCGCCGGTGACGAGATAGGCCAAGGATCCGATCGACGCGCGGTTCAAGTGGAATTGCGGCCATTGGCCGAGCACAGTGCCCAGCAGAAGATTGAAGGTCCCAGCGACCACCATCTGCCACGATGCCGCCACAAAGGTATCGACCTTGAGCCGCGCGTGACGCGAGAGGATGCTGCCCACGGCCCAAGAGAGTGCTCCGGCGAGCAGGGAAACGATGGCCCACAGAAGGACGCGATCGCCGCCAAGACCGGTGTGCAACGAAGGCCACAGCAGGGCGGCCAGGCCGGCAAAGCCGAGCAGCAATCCAAGCCAGCCGCGAACGGACAGAGGTTCTCCGCTGGGCAGAGCAATTTCAATAAGCGCTACATAGAGCGGCGTGACCGCAAACGCTAGCGAGGCCAGACCACTCGACAGGCTTCTTTCCGCGTAGACCAGGCCCACATTGCCTCCGCCGAGAAGCAGCAAGCCGATCAAGCCGAGGGTCAGCATGGTCTTTGGAGGCCACGACAACCGCTGACCGCGCCAGCGGCACCAGGCGAGAAGGATGAGGCCGGCGACGAGAAAGCGGGTCCCCGCAAGCAGCAGCGCCGGCATCTCCGCGGCTCCTACGCGAATGGCCGTGTAGGTAGAACCCCAGAAGAAATAGACGCAGAAAAACGCCAGCACGATCGATGCCGTGCTGACTGCCTTTCGTTCCGCGTGGACTGAATTGGGTGCAGATTTGGGCATGGAGATGCTTCCATCTTAGTGCCTGCCATCCACCGCGGGGCGAGCGCTTTGAGGCGTACATCCGGTGGAATGGATGGGCGCTGCGTGCTATCCTCATGCTCAGCGGGGTTTCATGCAAACGCGTGCTGCCAAAGGATCGTTGCTTATGCCAGCTACAAGGCGCTGGTCTCGATCGCGCGCGCGCATCATCTGCCCGCGGAAGCACCTGCGCGTGCTGCCCACCCGCACTCGACCTAGTCTCTTCGCCAGCGACTAGTACCAGTCTGGCGAAGATCCTCGTCCGCATTGTCTCGCCTTCTACTGCTCGTTCCCAAAGGCGAGTGGAACTGGACGATCCCGCGCACCGGGATCCGCGGCGGCGACCCATCCAAATTTCAATATCGCATTGGGCCGCGCTGGCCGCACAACAGAATCTGCCGAGGAGACTGCAATGACCAAGCAAGAGCTGCATGCGCAATATGGACCCAAACTGGTTTGTACCCTGCCCGGCCCCAAGGGCCGCGCCGCCGTTGAGGCAGACAACCGGCTCATCTCTCCCAGTTACACGCGCTCGTATCCGCTGGTGGCCAAGCGCGGGCGCGGCCTCCGGATTGAAGACGTGGACGGGAACGAGTTCCTCGACTTCGCCGCGGGGATTGCCGTGAACTCCACTGGCCACTGCCACCCCGAGGTGGTTGCGGCTATTCAGAAGCAGGCTGCGGAGCTGATTCACATCTCCGGAACCGATTTTTACAACGAGCCTCTCACCGATTTGGCGGAACGGCTCTCTGCTGTTGCGCCGATGCCTGGTCCGCACAGGTTTTTCTACGGCAACTCCGGCGCGGAGGCGATTGAGTGCGCGCTGAAGCTGGCGCGTTACCACACCGGACGCCAGCAGATAATCTCGTTCTTCGGCGCATTTCACGGCCGCACCATGGGGGCACTCTCGCTTACCGGCTCAAAGCCCCAGCAGAAGCGCCGCTTCTCGCCGCTGGTTCCTGGGGTAACGCACATACGCTATCCCTATGCCTATCGAGGCTGTAGCGGTGGAGCGCAGGAAGAGGAAGCCTTCAGCATGGGCTGCGCGCGCTATATCGAGGAGAAGCTGTTCAAGACCATCCTGCCACCTGAAGAGGTGGCAGCCATTTTCATCGAGCCAATCCAGGGCGAAGGCGGCTATGTGGTTGCGCCCGACAACTTTCTGCGCGAATTGCGCGCAATCTGCAATCGTCACGGCATCCTGTTGGTTGTGGACGAGGTACAGTGCGGCGCCGGGCGGACGGGCAAGTGGTGGGCCATCGAACACTCCGGCGTGGAACCCGACATGGTCTGCATTGCAAAGGGCATTGCGAGCGGCATGCCACTAGGCATCTGCATGACGCGCGCCGAAGTGATGGACTGGGTGCCCGGCTCGCACGCTTCTACATTCGGCGGCAATCCGGTATCGATCGCGGCGGCGCTGGCCACCATGGACATCATCGAGCGTGAAGGATTGGGCAACGCCGCTCGCGTGGGGGAGTTCATGCTCAATCGCCTGCGCGGATGGACGCAGAGTCACCCGCTGGTGGGCGACGTGCGCGGACGCGGGTTAATGATCGGCATCGAACTGGTAAAGGACAAGGCGACCCGGGAGCCGGCTACCGCTCTGCGTAACCGCGTAGAGACGCTGGCCTTCGAACGAGGCCTGATGGTGCTGGGCTGTGGCGAGACTTCACTCAGGCTGTCGCCTCCGCTCATCGTCAGCGAACAAGAAGCCACGGTCGCACTCGATATCCTCGAAGATGCGCTGACCGTGGCTGAGAAGGAACACGCGCACGATGTCGCACTCGAAACTGCCTCTGCCTGAGCCGCGCAGCTATCGTCCTCCATCCTGAAGCGGGAGGCGCAATTTGCGCCCCTCGCTTATCCCGGCGAGAATGGTGAGCGATGGGATGGCTATCGCAAATGCGGATTACGTGGCTGGAGCGCGGCCTGGCGGGTCTGGACTGGATGGCGCGGCGCCGTGGCCGGGAGTCAACGCTCCCCGCACATCTTGTCGCGGGCATGCAGGGTGAAGACGCCGCCTATTTCCATTTACGCAGGAAGGGCTACATCGTGGTGGCGCGGCGCTGGTCACCGGGACATGAGCCAGGGGACATCGACCTGATTGCCTGGCAGGGGCCGCTTCTTTGCATTATCGAAGTGAAGACGCGTACCGCCCACGACTCTACTCCCGCCGAGGTTGCCGTCGACTCGCACAAACGCACGATGCTGCGCCGCCTGGCCCGCCAGTTCGTGCGCCAACTGCCGCAGAAGATGGCTCCGCAGGTCCGTTTCGATGTGATCAGCGTGTACCTTGTACCGGGACAAAAGAAAGAATTTGTGCACTTTGAAAGCGCATTCGACTGGGGCGAGCGCCGAGAATTCGACTGATAGGAAACAGGGTGTCGAATGGACCTGGATTTGAACGATTAGCGGGAAGGTGCGGCGAGGTTTGTGGTAATAACTTCAGCAAGTTAGCGTCCGCTTCGCGGACATGGCAAGTTGGCGAGTTGGCGGCGGCATTGCCAAGCAGAGGTTTCATTCCCCGTGGGTCGGAAACGCCGGTGGGAGACTAAACAGAATCGCCGTTTCATGAAGGCGCTTTGTGTGTTGAGGAACAACTCCGCCGGTGTGGCCTATCCTCGTTTGAAGAGAATCCTCGGAGGTCCCCATGAACCAGGTTGTCACCTTCCTGCTCACTCAGAATCCCGATGGCGCCATTAAGTTCTATCTGGATACGCTTGGCCTGACTATCCCTGGGGGGCCTGAAATTCCTCGTGCCACGCCATTTGAATCGCCTCAAGCTTGGACTCGTTTGATTTTGCCGGGTCGTCTGCGAAACCATCCAGTTCGATGACGTAGCGGTGCAGGTCGGTGAAGCGCACCGTGAGAGGATCAAGTTCGGGAAATTTTTCTTGCAACTGGATGCCGATCTCTTCGGAATCGGTCCATAGGATTTCGCGCGGCATGTTCGTCGCTCCTTACTTGCCTTCCGCCATAGCGAGTGGCTTGCCTTCGGAGGTGTAGTTGCGATTCCACTTGGGAATTTCGACCACGTAATTGCCGGGGCGTGTAATCACAGCCTGGCAGCCGAGGCGTGATTCCAACTGCTGATCGGCGGCCATGTCCATGCGGTCGATCTCGTCGTCGTCGGCTTCGCTGATCCCCTGCTGGTCCTTGATCCACAGGTGGCAGGTGGTGCAGGCACAGACGCCGCCGCAGGCGTGATCGAGAAAGATGTTAAAGTTCTCCGCCACGTCAAGAAATGACATCGGCTTGCCGTGATGCTCGTAAGGCAGTGTGCCGAACTCAAATTCAACCGTCTTGCCCTCGGGAAGAAAGGTGACTCGCACGAGTTTCTCGGGGGGAATTGCTTTTGTGTTTGCTTCGCTCATTAGATTTTGTCCTTCTTTGCCGAACCACCGTGCATTTGGATGCCATCGGCCAAATTCATTTCATCCCGGGGCTAAAGCCCGCGATCAATTTGGCTGCTTTATGCGGGGGTTGAAACCCCCGCCTCCCTCCGGATTAGAGAATACCTCGGGAGCTAAAGCCCATGATCGTCATGGGCGTTTTCGGCACGACTAAAGTCGAGCCCCGATACAAAGCCATTACGTTTCGTCCCGTCGCATTCTTACTTGAACTCCGCCGGCGCCATGGCATGAGGCGCGGTGACAGCCTCGTCAAGTTCCTCACCGGCAGCGTTCATTGTCTTGCCGCGCAGGGCGCTTGATACCGCGGCGTCCATCATTAACTCGGCCAGGCGCTGCGTGGCGTGATCGAGCGCAACAGTTGCATTGCGAATCGCAGTCATGTCCGTGCCTGCTTTGACAGAGGCCAGGTGGTCCTGTGCACCACGAATGGCTGCCTGTTCATCCCCTGTCAAATTTGCCCAGGCCGGGCTCTTGTGCGCGCCTTCGACCTTCGAGAGAATTGACTCCGCCTCGATGCGGGCTTCAATGAGAAGCCGCTTGGCAAAGTCTTCTTCGGCGTGATCGAAAGAGTCCAGGATCATGCCCTCGACCTGCTCATCGGTGAGGCCGTAGGTCGGCTTGACTTCAATCTCGGCGGCAAGACCGCTTCGTTGTTCGCGCGCGGAGACCTGAAGAATTCCGTCAGCGTCGATGAGGAATCGTACTTCGATGCGCGGCATTCCCGCAGACATGGGCGGAATGCCTTTCAGGTCGAAGCGTGCCAGCGAACGGCAGTCAGAAGCAAGTTCGCGCTCACCCTGCACCACGTGGATTGCTACGTTGGTCTGGCCATCCACGCCAGTAGTGAAGTGTTCGGTGGCCGAAGCGGGGATGGTGGAGTTGCGCTGAATGATGCGCGCCACGGTGCCGCCCAAAGCCTCGATGCCAAGCGAAAGCGGCGTGACGTCGAGCAGCAGCATCTCTTCGGTGGACTTGGATGCGCCGGCTAGAATGTCCGCCTGGACCGCAGCACCCAGCGCGACGACTTCGTCGGGGTTGAGACCGGTGTGGGGCTTCTTGCCGCGTGCGCTCAGGTGGAAGAGCTCGTCGACAAGTTGACGCACGGCTGGAATTCGCGTGGAGCCGCCGACCAGGACAACTTCATCGATTTCTTCAGGCGTGACGCCGGCATCCGCGAGAGCCTGTTTGCATGGGCCCGCCGTGCGCGCCAGCACAGGCTCAATTAGAAGTTCGAAGACCGCACGCGGAATCTCGCGCTGGTAGCGGTCGCCATTGGGCAGCTCAATGTCAAAACTCGCCAATGACTCCGTGGAGAGGCTAATCTTGGCTTCGATGGCGGCCTTGCGGAGCGCCTGCACCGCGCCGGGATGTCCACGCAGATCAACGCCGTGCTCGGAGTAGATTTCGTCGAGTGCGATAGTGAGCAGAAGGTTGTCGATGTCGTCGCCGCCGAGGTGTGTGTCGCCGTTTGTGGACTGCACTTCGAAGATGCCGTCGCGCAGCTTGAGGATGGAGATGTCGAAGGTACCGCCGCCAAGGTCGTAGACGGCGATAGTTCCTGCCTTGGCACGATCGAGGCCGTAGGCGAGCGCTGCCGCGGTGGGCTCGTTGACGAGACGCAGGACGTCAAGGCCCGCCATCCGTCCGGCATCCTTGGTGGCCTGGCGCTGCGCGTCGTTGAAGTAGGCCGGAACCGTGACCACCGCCTGCGTGACCGGCGCGCCAAAGAACCGCTCAGCATTGCGCTTAAGCTGGCGAAGGATGTACGCGGAGATTTCCGGGGGAGTGAAGCGGAGCTCGCCCAACTGGATGCGAGGGACTTCGCCCGACTCCACATCGTCCGCGAGCCGGAAGGGAAACATCTTCAGCTCGTCTTGAATTTCCTCGAGACTGCGGCCCATCAGGCGCTTCACCGAGTAGATGACTCGCTCCGGCGTCTGGATGAGTGATTTGCGGGCGCTGTTGCCCACCGTGACCGTTGGCCTTCCGCCCTCAGGAGGGATGGGATCGAGTGCCACAACCGAGGGGACCAAATTTGAGCCATCGACGCCGGGAATGACCACCGGCGCATCGCCCTCCATATATGCGACGAGGGAGTTGGTGGTTCCCAGGTCGATTCCGACTACGCGTCCTTCCGCCATGTCTTTCGTTCAAGCTCCCAATGTTTCAGTTACGTCGCGGACCAGATTGCTGAGATAACGCCTGCGATCAAGCAGGGCCACCATCGTCTTTTCGGCTTTTTTGCGGGCGGCAGTGTCGCCCTCGTCCCACAACTGCCATTGTTTGCGCAAGTCTTGATCGACCTCATCCTGCAGGCCGTCGAACTTCCGCTTTGCCTGCTCGAGGCTGGCTTGTAGCGCCGGATCCGCATCGCCCATCTTGCGGGCCGCGCGCATTTCTTCAAGCTGCATGTTCAACTCGAAGACTTCTTCCAGCAGATCAGCCGGGACGCGCGACGGATCTTTCCGATCTTTTCCGCTGTGCTCTTCGCCGATCTCAGCACCCTGCAGTTTTAGCAGGTATTCAGTGCGGTGCAGGGGATCTTTCAGCGTGCGATAAGCGTCATTGAGAAGCGCCGTGTCGGCCAGGCTCCATTGCCTTTCGTTCTCCAGGGCGCGGGCAAAGCGGTCAGGATGGACCTTGCGGCTGAGGCGATGAAACTCATGCTCAAGCGCGGCTAGATCGAGATCCAGCCGGGGCACTAATCCAAAGACCGAGAAATAGTCGCCACCCGGTGGCGGCTGAATCTTGCTGCAATGCGGGCAAAACAGAGTGACATCGTTGTGCGCAACGGCGCACGCCCAGCATGCCACCGGTACCGCCGAATCGAGGACCTTCAACATGACTGACTCCAGCGACTGACTTACGAGGAGAACGACGAACCGCAGCCGCAGGATCGCGAGGAGTTCGGATTGATAAAGTTGAATCCCTGCCGCATCAGCGTTTCTTCGTAATCCAGCGTCATGCCGTGCAGATACAGGAATGATTTCGGATCGACAAAGACGCGCACGCCGTCGAACTCGTAGATGCGGTCACGCTCGCGAGGCCGCGTATCAAACTTGATTGAGTAGGAAAGTCCGGAGCATCCGCCGCCCATCACGCCTAGCCGAAGGCCGCCTTCTTCGGGCGAAACGCCTTCCTTGGCCATGGCGGTGCGAATGCGCTTAACGGCGCGTTCCGTCACCTGCAGACCCTGACCCGGTGCTGCGCCAGCCGCCGATACTGGCTTGGCGTCTGCCGGAGGCGGCGCCGCGAACGCACCTTCTGCCGGCTTCGATTCGATTGATACCATGTTCGCCATACTTGCCTTTTCATTCCCGATTTCCCTGTTTGCAGGAGGATCGCGGAGTGACCCGCGACCCTCTTTCAGGAAAGGGGAAGCCTCTTAGTGCGCCGCGGTGGCGGCAGCGTCAGCCGTCTCCGTAACGCCGTTCTTTTTCTTCCAGTCGCCGATGGCCGCGCGAATTGCATCCTCGGCCAGCACCGAACAGTGAATCTTGACTGGCGGCAGCGACAGTTCTTTCACGATGTCAGTGTTCTTGATTTCGAGCGCATCGTTCACTGTGCGGCCTTTGATCCACTCAGTGGCCAATGAAGAGCTGGCAATTGCCGAACCGCACCCGAATGTCTTGAACT
>Ga0182027_10007171_pt1 | contig 16513 bp, 8 predicted proteins | sample 712E1DmetaG_FD_121300 | JGI IMG/M metagenome (GOLD analysis project Ga0182027, IMG submission 121300) | Permafrost microbial communities from Stordalen Mire, Sweden - 712E1D metaG (Illumina Assembly) | ecosystem: Environmental > Terrestrial > Soil > Wetlands > Permafrost | place: Sweden... | reverse complement strand
GAGAGGGGGAGTGACCTCAGTATCCGGGGGGACTCAACCGCCGGCTTCCCCCCCCCTTTTTTCATGTCGAACAGTCCTTCAAACAACGGGTGGGCGTAGTCGACGGACGAGAAGGAAAGGAAGCTCCCGGAGGGCGCGCTCACCGGCATTCCGGACGGGGCGGGGAGTCCGAGTTCCCTGAAGAGCCCGCCGTCCCCGGCGGGGGCCGCTGCACCGGGGAAGAGGACCAGGCCCCCTCCCTCGCTGACAAATCGCGCCACGCGACGGGCTGCCGGGGGGGTAATCCCCTCGAACCCGCACATGACGATGACGTCAACACGTGATAGATCAGCAGACGGGAGCTCCGTGTTCGTGATCTCGAGCGCGGAGAGGTGGCCGGCGAGGAGCGAATCCCCCCCGAGTGTCAGGGCAAGCGTGGCAAGCCGGGTGGAAGCGGCATCCGGCCCTGTCAGGAGGACGGCGATGTGTTCCGGGACCTCCAGCACGAAAGCGTACGCGTTGTCGGATTCGAACGCGTCATCCTCAATCTGTACCGAACATCCGAGTATCCCCCTCCGCTTCACCATGAATGAAAAAACGGGACGGATTTCGCCGTGCGGGGGAACATCCGCCGACTGCTGGGCGACCCGGGCGCCGTCGGAGTAGAGGCTCACGACGGATCCCCGTACGGGCTCGTCCCCCGTGTTGCTTATCACGGGGCGGAACCGGACCGGCTTTTTGTCCGTCAGGATCCTGGTCAGGAGCTCTCCGCCCGTCACCCCTGTGTTCTCATGTCGCAGAGGGGGAGAAGAGCAGAGGAAGACCTTTGTACGCGGGTCGGGCACTCTGCCTGAGCCGGAAGGCGTTCCCCCCGGGACGGGTGATATCCCTGATGTTGTTGAGACGAGCTGTGTCGCCTGCCCGTCACCGACGAAAACCACCTCCCGGTTCGCGTCGGATGAGGATGCAAGGAGTGGCCCGAGCGACAGGAATGCCTCTCCGAGCGGGACGCTGATCGGTGACGGGGTCATCCGGCCGAGCAGCTCGCGTGCCGATTCCGGCGTCCTCGTTGAAGGGAGAGGGTTTCCCGTCCGGAGCTCCGACAGCGGGACCAGGTAAAGCCTGTCTCCCTCCGTGGCGATGTCGATGAGCCTGCTCGCTGTCTGTGTGGCGCGTGTGAATGCCGTCCCCCGTTCGTCGCGGACGCCCATGCTCGGTGAATCGTCCACGATGATGATCATCGTGCTCGATGCGCCCGGGGCCCCGAATCCCCCGAGCCGGACACGGAGTGCGGGGCGCGAAAACGCCATGACGACGGCGATGATGAGCAGCGTACGGAGGATCAGCAGGAGTATCTGCCTGAACCGGAGGCGTCGCATGGACGTCTTTTGCAGTTCCTTCAGGAACCGGACGGAGCTGAATTCAACGGTGCGGAGTTTGCGCAGGTTCAGGAGGTGCAGGAGAACGGGAACGGCTGCAGCGGCGAGACCGAAGAGAACAAAGGGATTCAGAAATGTCATCAGCCGAAAGAATCAAAAAAGTTAACAGAAAAGCAACTTGACATTGCCGCACCTGCGGGATATATTTCATGCAGGGCGTCTGCCCTGCCGGCCAGAGTACTCCAGCGTTCTTCCCTTTGTGTTCCGTCGGTCCACATTAATTCACTCGTAGGCGTATGCCCCGTCGCTTCCGCGCTGTTGGAGCGCTCATCTGCTTTCTTTCGCTCGGGTTCATCGGGACCGGAGGAGGGGATGACCGGAACTCTCCGCAGGGGATCCGGAAAACCGCGGACGACACCGACCGCAATTTCACGACGACGGGAAATATCGCGCTCACGGTGACGAATTTCGGCGTCATCGGGACGCGGAACGCGTACTGGCCGGATCAGCCCTCCTGTGAATACCCCCGCGGCTCGCGTATTGAGCATCTGTACCAGGGGGCCCTCTGGGTCGGTGCCGTTTCCCGGAAGTCAGGGCAGCAGCATGTGAGCACGGGAGCGACGGACCAGGCTTCGTCTTCCCATACAGGGAAGGATTATGAGTTCACCTCGGATGCCGGCTCGGGGATGGTACAGCGATCAACGCTCTCCAGTTCCCAGTACTTCTCCGAGGACGCAATCAGTCACCAGGATTTTGCAGGCTTCTATTCCGACCTCCACAGGACCAATCCAACGACCGGCGATACGATCCCGGGCCACACCCCGCTCGGCATCGCCGTCAGGCAGGAGAGTTACGCCTGGAATTTTCCGTTCGCAGATTTTTTCGTGATACTCAATTATACGCTCTACAACGTCACCTCCGACACGCTTGATTCGGTGTACGTGGGGTTCTGGAACAATGCGGTTGTGAGGAACACGAACAACGTGCGGCCGGGGACCACCGGGTACTTCAATCATGGCGGTAACGGATATTCCGATACGCTGAGGATGATGTACACGTTCGATTTCGACGGAATCCCCGCCCCGCCTCCGGCGGACAGTTATATCGGTGTCCAGCTCCTGGGGGCAACTCCCTTCCCCCACGGCGTGGATTCAGTCGGGAACCTCGTGAAGCGTACGTACTACAACGCGTGGATATACCGGAGTCTGGGGGGGGACCTGGACTATTTCTCCCCTCTCGACGACGCCGGGAATATCGGCGGGGCGCGGAGCAGGTTCGACCGTCTGGCTTCGTCCATGCCTCAGCCGAAGATCGACATTCTCAGGACCCAGGCGAACAATATTACGACGCTCATCTCCACCGGCCCCTTTTCCTCGCTGCTCCCCGGTGACTCCCTCAACGTCGTGTTCGGCGTCATCTGTGCCCGGAAGAATGGTCTGCTCCCCGCGCATCTCGACACGCGTGATCAGCGGAAGAACCTCTACTCGAACGCCTCATTCTGTCAGAAGGCGTATCAGGGGGAGGATATCAACGGAAACAACAGGCTCGATCCGGGAGAAGATCTCAACGGAAACGGCCGACTGGACCACTACCAGCTCCCCCAGCCCCCCCGCCCGCCGAAAGTCAGGGTGGAGGTCGGGAGCCAGGAGGTGACGGTGTACTGGGACAAATCCAGTTCCGAGCTCTCCGTTGATCCCGTGACGGGTGAGATGGACTTCGAAGGCTACAGGGTCTACCGGTCCACTCCGGGCGCGGATTTCACCAACCCCCAGGACCTCCTGCTGAATCTCACGCTGGTGGGAGATTTCGACATCCCGGGGGACGGGATCGGCCACGACACGGGGTTCGACCCGGTGCGCCTCGCCCAGGCGAAGTTCTTCCCGGGCGACACGGTGGGATACTGGTACCGCTTTCCCCCCGCCGGGACGAACATGACCCACCTGAACGGATGGCAGTACATCTACGGTGTCGCCGCGTACGACCGGGGGGACTCCGCGACGGGGGTGAGCTCGCTCCAGAGCAAGACCGAGCTCGCGCGCGTCATCCCCGGGACTCCGCCGGCCCCCGCGGGGACAAAAGGAGTCGGGGTCTATCCCAACCCGTATTACGGCAACGCGGTGTGGGACGGCTCGGGGGAGAGGAACAGGAAGATTTATTTCTACAATCTCCCGCAGCGGTGTGAGATCAGGATCTATACGCTCGCGGGGGACATCGTTGCAGACATACAGCATGACGGCGCCTCATACGACGGCACGGACATCGCCTGGTTCCGCCAGTTCAGCGGCACAGGGACTTCGCCCCGTTTCTCAGGCGGGGAACACGCATGGGATCTCATCAGCAAGTATGACCAGGCCATCGCCACCGGACTCTATCTCTACACGGTGCGCGATGCGCAGACGGGGGAGACGGTGAAGGGAAAATTCCTGGTCATCAAATAACCGGCACGTTGCTCATCATTATCAATCACTACAACAGGAGGAGTATCATCATGAAGAGGCTGATAACAATTCTCTGTCTGCTCGCGCTGGGGGTTCTGCCCGTGCTCTCGCAGACGTACCCGCACGTTGCGATACAGGACCTTCAGAAGGTCCCGATCGATTCGCTGCTTCTGGCGGACACACTGCAGACGAGCACGACGCGGTTTTCCATCCAGGCGTCCCGCTATTACCACGACACGGTCGAGACGACAGGCATCGTCGTCGTCCCGAAAGGGATCATGGGCTACAACAATGCCGGCTGGAGCATACTCCTCTACGATACCGCCAGTGTCAGCTCCTGGCGCGGCCTCTGGGTAAAGACGAACGCCGTCACCGACAGTTCCCAGGCGAAGCTTGACGGTTTTGACGCTCTCGAGGCGGGGGACGTGGTCACGATACGGGGATGGATCGATGAATTTCCGACGAACACGCTCAGCAGCCTGACGCAGCTCGTGTACCTCCCGGGGAAGCAGATCATACCGATCGGCAAGGTGGCTGTTCCTCCCCCGGTGAATCTGACCGTCTCCACGTTCTATCAGGGGCCGTACCCCGGCGGGAAAGTCAGGTTCAGCACGGGCGAACAGTACGAGGGGATGTTTGTCCAGTTGACGAACCTTGTCATACCCTCGTACAGCAACGCAGTGAACGGGACGTTCAACATGATCCAGAACGGAAACCAGATCTCGATGTACGACGTTTCGGACTACTGGACGCTCCGCCGTCCGAATCCCTCCGGCTGGACATACAAGCTCCCCCCGATACAGGCGTCGATCGACACGATCCGCGGCGTGATATGGACTGTATCCGGAGGCGACAATTTGAAGGGCTATGAGATCGCCCCGATATTCAAGACAGACGTTGTTGTCGGAACGACGAATCCGGCCCTGACAACCGCCAGGCGCACGCCGATGGCTCCGCGCCCGACTGATTCGGCGCGCGTCACCGTCCAGGCGTACAGGCAGGCGGGCGGTGCCGCGATCGACTCGGTGAAGCTGTTTTACAGGTTCAACACCGGCGCATTCGTCGGTCTGCAGATGACCGCGCCCACGACTGACAGCACGTGGAAAGCCGTCATCCCCCCCGCCCCCGATTCGACGTTCGTCCGCTATTACATGAAGGCGTTTGATCACGCGGGGAAAACCACGCCGCTTGTCAGCTACTCGTCGAGCAGCGGCACCGATACGGCCCAGGGGTTCTTCTTCTACGAATCCATGAACCGGGCGTTTACGATCAGGGACATACAGTACACCCCCTTCTCGAACGGTTACAGCCCGTACGCGGCCGATACCGTCACATCAGGAGCGACGGTCTCGGTCTCTGGCATCGTCACGGCCGATACGAGCGACATCTACCTGAACGGGAACCCGGCAAGCACTGTGGGGGGGACGTACGGCTGGTACATGCAGTCCACGAATGCTCCCTGGAGCGGAATCTGGATCGTCGGTGATTCGACAATGTACAAACTGCACCACGGCGACAGCGTGACGGTCACCGGCTCTGTCGAGGAATGGTACAGTTTCGGTCAGAGGGTGACGACAAGGATCTCGGCGATACATAACCCGGTCGTCAACACCACCGGCAATCCGATCCCCGCCGCGGTGTCGAAGGCGACGAGCGTGTTCGGCTCGAGCGTGGCAAGCGGGAACGCCAGCGCCGAACCGTACGAGGGGATGCTCGTGAAATTCACAAACGCGAAAGTGACGAACCTCAACCCGTACTTCTCCGATGCGACATGGTACGAGATCAACGACGGAACCGGCGCCGTCTGGGTGCACCGGGACGGGAAGAATTCGTACACGAACATCGCGGCGGACACGGCCACGCATCCGGCATGGAAAGTCCTCAAAGTCGGTGACAAGATCTCCACGATGACAGGGATCATCCATTTCAGCGTGAACCGGTACAAGTTCGTCCCCCGGACCGACGCGGACTTCGGCACCCTCACCGGCATCGACGGTCCTCAGGACGGCACGATCCCGGTCAAGTATGCGCTCGAACAGAACTACCCCAATCCCTTCAACCCCTCCACGGTCATCGAGTTCACGATGCCCGCCTCCGGAGCGGTCAGCCTGAAGGTGTACAACATACTGGGGCAGGAAGTGAAGACGCTCGTGGACGGGATGCAGCCCGCGGGGAACTATACGTACCGGTTTGACGGAGCGAACCTCTCCACCGGCGTCTACTTCTACCGGCTGCAGAGCGGATCGTTCGTCCAGGTGCGCAAAATGATGTTGCTGAAGTAACGCTTCTCAGTCATTGCAGGCGTAGCGAGTTAGCCTGTCATTGCGAGGGGGCCACGCCGGAGGCGTGGCCCCCGAAGCAATCTGGTTAACATGGTGTCATTGCGAGCGAAGCGAAGCAATCTGATTTACAGTGATACATAAACGCATCACATACCCTTTCCTGTTTCTCCTCCTCTGCAACTTTCTGAGCTGCAGGGAGCATCTTGTCGACGCCCCTCTCGCGAACCAGACGCCGAAGACCGCACTCTGGCTCTATCCCCAGTCTGAGATCCGCGCGGGCGTCAGCAAGGAGCAGCTCCACTGGTGGGGGGAGGACCCGGACGGGGTTGTTCGCGGTTATCTGTTCGGTTTCCGAATCGTCCCACTCCCCGTGACATCGCCATCTTCCCCTGACACCATGCGGTACGTCTGGACTGTTGCGACGGACACGACAATACTTTTTCCGCTGGACACGGCGTTCCGGCGTTTTGCGGTCACGGTCCGTGCGGTGGACAACACGTTCGGCGGGCTTCCGGAGCATTCCCCTGTCCGCATTTGGCCGTTCCCGTACTGGGACGTGAACGACAACGGCGTCTTCGACAGCGGTGACATGCGCCTCGACGGGCTTTCCGCCGCGATGGACCCCGCCGGCAGCACGCTGACGTTCCCTGTGTTGAATTCGCCCCCTTCGGTCAGTTTCGTGCCGAATCCGGCTGACCCGACTGTCCCCCAGAAGCAGCCGGATACCACGTTCACCGCGGTAACGTTCTCCTGGACGGCGAGCGATCCCGACGGTAACAACACGCTCCGTTCATACCGCATAGCGCTGAACGATACGAGCAACCCTGCAAACTGGCTCACGCTTTCTCTCCGTGATACGATCGTCACGCTGGTCGTCCCGCGGAGCAGGAGCGATGCGGCCGCTTCCGGACCGGGGGCACAGGTGCAGGCCGATGTCTACGGCGGCTCGTTCCTCTCCCGCCGGCTGATCGGCCAGATCCCGGGACTCAGGCTCGACGCGGGGAACGTCCTCTTTGTTCAGGTTAAAGATGTGGCCGGTGCATACAGTCCTGCGATAACAATGCCTTCGGGGACGGACAGGTGGTTCGTGAGAAGACCCCGCGGACGCCTGCTCATCGTCAATGACTATATAAACTCGGACGGCGACCTGGCGCTCTCCACGTATGTCAATAATCTCGCGAATATCCCCGGGGGACAGTTCACGCAGGTGGACATGCTGAACATCGGTGCCGGGCTCTCGGCGGCCGATAAAAACAACGGGAAGGCCGGACCCTTCACGCCTCCGTTTGTCGACCCGGCGCTGATACAGACGTTCCTGCTCTATGATTACATTTTCTGGTACACCGACCAGTATCCGAGTCTGGCCACCGCCCAGCTTTCCCTCTTCACATACATGCAGAACGGGGGGAAGGTGCTCTTCTCGACGACGTTCCAGAGCGGCCTCGATCCCCGGGCTGCATTCAAGGACTTCGCGCCCATAGACAGCATCAACAGCTCGCCGTTGCCTTCCACGACACATCCCTCGCCCGGCGACACGCGTATACCCGTCAACTACCGGGTCTACCCGGACAGCACAAATGCCGGGGCGATCTACCCGCAGCTGGCGTTTATCCTGAACGGAGGGTCGCCGGTCCACTTTGTGTTCATGCGGCCGATATACAAGCGGTCCGATGCCCGGTATCTCTATCACCTCCAGCCCGACACGGCCAATGTGCCTCCCCGGTATATCGGCATGCCGAACATCGCCGCGGTGGACGGTCAACGGACGATCGTCTTTGTCGGACTTCCGCTCCACCTGCTTGACAACAAGATTTACGGCAACCCGGACGGGCTCCAGGCGTTTTTCAACAGGGTGTTTACGCAGGAATTCAATCCTCTCCACAAAGTCAACAGGTCCAGATTCTGATGCGTCCCGGGATCACCATACTCCTGGTCCTCTCTGTTCTGCTGGTGCATGTCGCGGGATTCGCCCAGGGCGTGCAGACTCCGGACAAAGGACGCATACAGGGAAAGGTCGTGGACGCGAAGTCGGGTGAAGGACTTCCGGGCGCGAACGTGACGGTCAAGGGGACATACTACGGCGGGTCAAGCGACGTCGAGGGGAACGTCGGGATCGAGCGTGTGAATCCCGGGGTCTACGTCCTGGAGGTCTCGCTTCTCGGCTACAAGACCGTCCAGTTCACAAACGTGAATGTCCTGGCGGGAGGGACGGCGACGATCCGCGCAAGGATGGAAGAGAAGATACTCGCGGTCGGTCAGGAGGTCGTGGTTGTGGGTGAGAAGCCGCTCTTTGATATCGAAGAAACATCGAGCAAGCGGAGCATCGAGCAGGCCGACATCCAGGCGGCGGCCGTGCAGGATGTCCAGGGACTGGTCTCGCTCCAGCCGGGCGTTGTTCTCGCGGACAACGAGATACATATCCGGGGGGGACGAGCCTCCGAAAATGCCTACCTCGTGGACGGCATCTCCGTGCAGGACCCGCTGGCGGGGACAGGGTTCGGTCTCCAGCTCAGTCCCGAATCGATACAGGACGCAGAGGTCATCACGGGGGGCTATAACGCTGAATACGGTCAGGCGACATCCGGGATCGTGAACATCACGACCCGTGAGGGGGCCGACAAATATAGCGGGGCATTTTCCTACAAGACCGACCACCCGGGAAATCCCCGCTATCGCGGGAACTGGAACACCGACATCTATAATGGGACGGTGAGCGGCCCCGAGCCCGTCACCTCGCTCCTCCTTCCCGCTCTCGGGGTGCAGATTCCGGGACAGATGAGCTTTTTCGCGTCGTTCAACGCAAATCTCACCGACGGGTACACCCGGTGGGTCGAAACCGTCGGCGCAGACAACCGGGTGAGCGGATACCAGGTCGAGGCCCCGAACGGACTGTATTCCTCCGTCTTCCCGTCGGGGGGAGGCTCGGGCCTGTCGCCGCGGCGCAGCAACAACTACTCCTGGATGGGAAAGCTCACCTACAGACCCGCGACGACGACGAAGATCGCCTACACCTACAACCAGTCGGTCGTGATCGACCAGAACACGCAGACAATCGAAGCGACGCTCGAGCATGTCGAGCCCAACCCGGGATACCAGTATCTCTTCCAGTACATCCCCGACAGTGCAAACACGTTCACCCAGGTGAACATCCAGCACTCGATCTCCTGGACGCAGACCCTGAGCAAGCAGACTTTTTTTGAGTTGCACCTGAGCATGTACTCCGTGCATGTCCGGGGGGACGCCAACGGGAAGCCGTTCAGCTCCTACATCGAGCCTCAGGATATCGTGAAGTACCCCCTGAGGTACTACAACCAGTCCAGCGACACGGTCGGTGTGGTCCCCGGGGACGGGTTCTATGATCTGGGTTCCCCCACGGTGTGGACTGACCACTTCATGGACGAGTACACGGTCAAGTTCGACCTGACGAATTTCTTCACCGAGAGGAACAAGTTCAAGGCCGGGATCGAGATGCGGTTCGAGAACATGCAGATGGTTGACATGGTGGACCCGTGGGTGAAGCCGCTCGGGTATGACAACGACATATACTCGGTGAAGACGGCGCAGGGGGCGCTGTACGCGCAGGACAACATCACGATGAGCGGCATGATACTGAATTTCGGCGCACGACTGGACTACTGGATGCCCGGCAAGTACGTCGATGATGTCGCTTCCGACACCTCCTCCTCAGTCATCATCAGTCCGGGCCTGCGCGAGCAGTATCTGCACGACACCTTTTCGCTGTTCGGCCGCCGCTTCAAGGCGCGGCTCAGTCCGAGGCTCGGCATCTCGCATCCGATCTCCGACAACCAGTCGCTCTTCTTCTCGTACGGGCATTTCTCGAAATTCCCCCGGCCGCAGTTTGTGTACGCGAAGCTCAACCGGACGAGCGTCCGTTCATCGCTCCCCGTGGGAAACCCGGACCTTAATCCGGAAACGACGGTAGCCTACGAGCTGGGGATCAGGAACCAGCTCTCCGGGAACGACGTCCTCACCGTGACGGCGTATTATAAAGACATCTTCGACTATGTGACGGAGGCGACGGTACAGCGCATCTCGCAGGTGGGGGGCGCGCAGTACTACACGACCTACCTGAACTCCGATTACGGCCGCTCGCGCGGCCTGGAGGCGGAGTACATCAAGAGGATCGGCGATTGGTTCCGCGGCACGGTCTCCGGCTCGTATTCGATCTCCACGGGGAAGAGCTCGACCCCCGACGAGTCCATTTTCCGGCTCCAGCAGGGGCAGCCTGAGAACATCAAGGAAAGCTACCTGATCTGGGACCGCCCGCTGCAGGTGTCGCTGAACCTGAACTTCACGGTGCCGAAGGATCAGCCCCTGTTCGGCGTCGACGTGCTGAAGGAGATGAACCTCTTCGTGCGCGTGTTCTACGAATCGGGGAAGCGGTATACGCCCCAGATTTTCACCGGCATTGATGCCGCTTCGGGGCGTCCGCAATACGTCAGCGACCTCAACAACGTGAACGGGTCAATCGGCCAGTACTGGTTCTGGATCGACCTGAATTTTGAGAAATACTTCGATCTCGGATTCGGCCGCCTCGTCGCGAACGTGGAGGTGCAGAACCTGCTCGACAGGAAGAACTCGCAGATCATCAACCCGGCGACCGGCCGCGCCTACGAATACGGAGACCCGACGCCGAACAGCTACAACGACCCGCTGTATCCGCAGCTCACCGGGACGATCTCCCCCTTCCCGTACGACCCGTCGCGGTACCTGAACCCGCGCACGGTCAGGTTCAGTCTGGCAGTCAGGTTCTGACATGAGCGTCCACTGCCGTCATATCGCGCTCTTCCTGCTCCTGGCGGCCTGCGCAGCGGGCGCCTCCGCCCAGCTTGTCCCCAACCTGGGAGGACAGCGCGCCGGGATCTCGGCGTTCCAGTTCCTCAAGATCGGCGTCGGTGCCCGGGGCGTCGCGATGGGAGAGTCATTCGTCGCCGTCGCCAACGACGTCTCCGCTTTGTACTGGAACCCGGCGGCACTTGTCCAGTTCACGCAGGACCAGGCGATGGCGGCGCACACCGAATACCTGGTCGACATCAAGCACGAGTTCTTCGGCGTCGCCTGGCATCTCTCGACGCAGGACGCCGTCGGAGCGTCGTTCACCTCGCTGCACATGAAGGACATGGAGATCACGACCGAGACACAGCCGTTCGGGACGGGGCGGTACTTCTCATTCGGCGATATCGCCGTCGGACTCTCCTACAGCCGGAAGATGACCGACCAGTTCAGCTTCGGTGCGACGGTGAAATACGTCGAAGAGACGCTCGACGTGCTGAAAATGCGCTCGGTCATGGTCGACATCGGTACCTGGTACTGGACGGGACTCGGCAGCTCCCGGTTTGCGGTGGCAATTGCGAACTTCGGCTCCGATGTCGCGCCGAGAGGGACGGTGACGCAGTTCAGCGGGGCCCAGGTCTCCAGCTTCCAGTCATTCTCGGTGCCGACCGAGTTCCGGCTGGGTCTGGCGATGGAGCCTGTGCAGACCGACGACCAGATGCTGACGACTTCGATCCAGCTCAACCACCCGAACGACAACGCGGAGAACGTCCGGTTCGGACTCGAGTACTCGTACCAGAAGACGTTCTTCCTCCGGGCGGGGATCAAGAGGACGATCGGCCAGCAGTTTCTGGGGGAGGATCTGACGTCGGAGGAGAGTTTCACTCTCGGCGCGGGGGTTCTCGTCCCCATGGGGCTCAGCGTCATCGGGGCCGATTATGCGTTTGCGAATTTCAGCCGCCTCGGGACCGTGCACCGGATCAGCCTCTCATTCACGCTCTGAGCGATGCGCAACGGAGTCCTCATACCCCTGATCGTCCTCGTCGCGGGCCTCTTCGTGGCCTGCCAGAAGGAGTTTGATATTTCGACGCTCCCGCGACAGCCGGACACCCTCCTGGACACGTCGTACGTGGAGCTCTTCCCGCCGTTCGGGGGTTTCGCAGGGGCGGAGGACATTGCGGTCGGCGGCAATGACGGGCTCCTCTACGTGGCAGACACGCGTGCCAACAGGATCGTGATGATGAACAGGGCGGGGCAGATCATGAGCACACGCACGATGCTCCACCCGCGTTCGATAGCACAGGACCTCCGTCTTGATCTCCTCGTGGGAGGGGAAATTGTCGCGCCGGACGGTGACACGGTGGGAGCGATTTTCCGCGTCCATCTCGTTTCGTCGAGCCAGGATACGGCCCACCATCTGGAGAAGTCGCGCATCGACACGGTCTGGCGGGAGCTGGCGAAACCTGCGCGCCGCTTTCCCGGCCTGACGGTCTTTTACGACAATACGTATATTGCGGCACGCTCCGGCCCGGACAACAGCAGCTTCATCGATCCCGACGGCCGCGTGCTTCTCTTTGACGCGGACGACCGGTTCATCACCCCGGTCCCGGCCCTTACGACGGGGACCGGAAGCGGCATCACCAACATTTACATCCCGACCGGAGTCGCGGCATTCCCGGGGGTGAAGGATTTTCTCCTCGTGCAGGCGTCGCAGGGGGTCGCGTATGGCGCGATATGGCTCCAGTACCAGGTGACGTCCGATTTTGTAGGGTGGCTTCCAAAATTCGACCCGGCGAATCCCGACCAGCGGAGCGTGGACTTCATCCGCCCGAACAGGTTTCTTCTCCCGCAGGCTGTCGCGGTCGACAATGTCCGCCGCGATGTCTTTATCGCTGATGCGACGCTGGACAGCGTGTTCAAGTTCAACAGCCGGGGGACCTTTAAGGCCGAATCGTTCGGTTTCTACCGCTCGGGCGGCGCGATGAAGAGACCTTCCGGGCTCGCGTATTTTGCCACAGTCCTTTATGTCCTCGACGGCGAGACGGGACAGATACTCCGCTACCGACTCTCGGCCGACGTTCCGCATTGATTTTCCTCCCCGAAACAGCTACTATTCTTTACTCTATTGACCTCCTCCGACCGGACCCCGATGGGGAGCCGACATATCACTATCCCTCTCCTGACCCTGCTGTTCTTTGTGCAGGCACTGACGATGACCGCCCCCGCAGGTGAGCGGTTCACGATCAGGCCCCATTTCGACCCATCCCGCACCGAACGCCTCCCGCTGAACGGGCACCGGCAGTTGAAACGCCCCCGTGTTGCCCTCGTCCTGAGCGGGGGAGGCGCCAGGGGAGTTGCCCAGATCGGCGTCCTCCGTGTCCTCGAGCGGTACCACATCCCCGTTGACTTCATCGCCGCAACAAGCATGGGTGCGATCGTCGGCGGTCTCTACGCATCGGGGTACACGGTCCCGGAAATCGAGGCCCTCGCGCTGGAGACCCCCTGGGACGACATACTTTCCCTCAGCGACGAAACGAAGCGGACAGAGCTCTTTGTCGACCAGAAAATCGCCGGTGACCGGAGTTTCCTTGCCGTCCGGTTCCAGGGTTTTGAACCCGTGATCCCCTCTGCGATATCCAGCGGTCAGCGGCTCACGGATTTCCTGAGCACGCACACACTCCAGGCGCTCTACCACCCGGTCCCTGACTTTGATCACCTGAAGATCCCGTTCCGGGCCGTGGCGACCGACCTGGTGTCGGGGACACGCGTCATCATCAGGGACGGCTCTCTTGCGGAGGCGCTCCGCGCCAGCGCAACGTTCCCACTCCTCTTCCAGCCGATTGAAAAGAACGGCATGCAACTGGTGGACGGGGGGCTCCTCTCCAATATCCCGGTCGACGTGGCCCGCAACAAGGGATACGACCTGGTCATCGTCGTCAACTCGACGAGCAGCCTCCGCCCCCCGGGTGAGATATTCCGTGCCCCATGGCAGACGGCCGACCAGATCATCAGCATCATGATGAACCAGGAGAACGCGAGCCAGCTTCCGGCCGCCGATGTTGTGATCACGCCCGAGGTGGGGAAGCACCTCTCGTCCGATTTTCACGGCCTCGACACCTTAATCGGTGCGGGAGAGGCGGCGGCGGAGAAGGAGATGCCCGGAATACTCTCCCGGTACGCAAAGAAGCTCGCCCGGATGCAGGAGGAGGGGGATACCACGCAGACGATGTTCACCCGGACCTCCGTCACGTTTGCGGGATCGCCCCCGCCCGAAACCCTCCGGGGGGCGATCGAGAAGGGGGCACAGTCCGGCGTGGTCACTCTCAGGGAGCTCCAGGCGGATGTCGAAGACCTGTACGCTTCGGGGCGGTACTCTGACGTGGCTGCGGGCGTGGAGACCGACAGCGCCGGCACGCGCGTGACGTTCACGCTGAGCGGGAACCCGATGGTCAACGCGGTGAAGATCGAAGGGAACCTCCTGCTCCCTCTGGCCCGGTTTGGCCCGGTACTCTCCCGGATGGAGGGGCACCCGCTGGACGCCGACTCGGTGAGTGGAAAGATCGAGGGGATTCTCCGGCTGTACCGCTCGGCGGGCTATTCGCTGGCCCGGATCGACACGGCCTGGTTCGAGCAGCCGGCCGGCGTACTCCATGTCCGCCTCAACGAGGGGGTGATCCACGCGATCGACGTCAAGGGGGGGGTCAGGACGCGTGACGCATTCATCCTGAGCGAATTCCCGCTGCACGCGGGAGAAGTCTTCCAGATCGACAGGGCGAGGAGAGGGATCACCAATATCGCAAGCACGACCCTGTTCGATTTTGTGTATCTCGAAGTCTCCTACGACGCAGGCCAGCCCGTGATCACAATCCGCCTCCAGGAACGGCCCTCGCAGCTCGTGAGGATCGGCACCAGGGCGGATAACGAACGCTACCTCCAGGGGCTTCTCGACATCCGCGATGAGAACTTTCAGGGATCGGGGATGGACCTGGGTATGACCGTCGCGGGGGGGCAGAGGAACCTGGACGTGGTGATGGAGTACAAGGCGCGGCGGCTGTTCAATTCATATCTTACGTTCGGCGTCGGGGGGTTCATCAAAACTCTGGACAGCTACCTGTACGCCGACGGGCCCCAGTCGGATCCGTATCACTGGACACGCGATGTGGCGGCGGAGTACAGGGATATTCGTTACGGCGCGGATGTCGCCTTCGGGACGCAGCTGGAACGGCTCGGGAACGCGACGCTGGAGTTCATCCTGGAGGACGTGAAGATCAAGAGCCTGGACCGGGCGGCCGCACTGGCGGACCAGTACAGGCTTGCGCTGATTCGCCTCGGGACGATCGTCGACACCAAGGACAGGTCCCCGTTTCCCCTGAGCGGGGTCGGGCTGGACATCTCATACGAGTTCGCCCTCGACGGACTCGGAAGCACCATCAGCTACAACTCGCTGAATGTCATGTATGAGACCTATACAACCTGGGCTCACCGCCACACGCTCCACCCCCGTTTCACCATGGGGTTTGCCGACAAGACCATGCCGTTCGCGCAGGAGTTCAGGCTCGGAGGGCTTGACAGCTTCTTCGGCACCCGGGAAGACGACCGGAGGGGGAGGGAGCTCCTGTTGATGAATCTGGAGTACCGGTATTTCCTGCCGTTCAAGGTCCTCTTTGAGACCTACCTTCGTGTCCGGTATGACCTCGGGACCATCTCTGAAATCCCGGAGGAGATAAAATTCAGCACGCTCCGCCACGGCCTCGGACTGGAGCTCGCGTTTGACACCCCGATCGGACAGGCGGCGGTCGGGGCCGGGAAGAGCTTCTATTTCAACAGGGACCTCCCCAACAATCCTGTGCAGCAGGGTCCGCTCCTCTGGTATTTTGTCATCGGCTACCAGTTCTGACTTCTGACCTTCCGATTGAGTATATTGGCGCTGGCAAACCCGAAAAAATACCGCGAAAGGAGAGAGACGATCATGACGACGAAAGCCCCCTCGGCCGTCACACCCGCAGACGAGGCATCACTGGAGAAGGTCGCGTACGCCAGCGTCAGCGGCATCCCCTCGGTGGACCCGCACGATCTCGACCGTCTCGGCTACAATGTCTGGCGCTGGCTGACGACGCGCCGGGACTCGCTCGAGTTGTCTGTGAGGTCGGCCGGGGCGCGTCTCGGCATCAGTGAGGAAGAAGCGGTCAGGAAGATACGGGAGTCACTCCAGGCGCAGGGCGTGACGCTCTGAGCCTCCAACTCATCGGCCGGAGATACAATGGAGCTTGGATTGCGCGACAGGGTGGCGATCGTCTGCGCGGCGAGCCAGGGACTCGGCAAGGCTGCGGCGACGTTGTTTGCGCAGGAGGGGGCGCACGTAGTCATCTGTTCGCGCGACTCCCGCAGGCTTGCAGCCGCCGCAAAAGAAATCCAGGGAGTCGCCGCGAGCGGCGCCCGGGTTCTTGCCGTGACCGCGGATCTGACGAAGCCGGCGCATATCAAGCGGCTGTTCCGGACCGCGCTCCGCACATTCGGGAGGATCGACGTACTCGTCACCAATGCGGGCGGCCCCCCGGTCGCGGCCTTTTCCGATCTGGACGACCGGACCTGGCAGCGCGGAATAGACCTCAACCTCATGAGCACGATCCGGTGCATCCGG
>Ga0182027_10007170_pt1 | contig 16513 bp, 21 predicted proteins | sample 712E1DmetaG_FD_121300 | JGI IMG/M metagenome (GOLD analysis project Ga0182027, IMG submission 121300) | Permafrost microbial communities from Stordalen Mire, Sweden - 712E1D metaG (Illumina Assembly) | ecosystem: Environmental > Terrestrial > Soil > Wetlands > Permafrost | place: Sweden... | reverse complement strand
TTGATTTCGGTGGTCGAAAACAAATTAAAAGAAAAAGTGTCTCAACAATTGGTCGTTAAAACAATCTAACCTGCCTGAGGGCAGATAGGGTACTGTAGTCAGAAGACAGTAACTAATAAAGGAGGTCAATGTATGAGTAAAAGCAGAGACGTCAAAAAAGAAGAAAAAAAACAACCGACAAAATCCATAAAGGAAAAAAGACTGGAAAAAAAGCTTAAAAAAGCCGCGAAGATGGGCTCCCCTGCAACGATTTGACCTTTTTGCTAAACAGTTTCTCCTCTTTGGCACATTTCTTTACTGGGATGTGCCGTATTTTTTCCAATGAATACCCAACCATACATTGACGAAAATGAGATAGAATTCCATTTTGTCCATTCCTCGGGGCCTGGAGGCCAGAATGTCAATAAAGTCGCCACGGCCGTCCAGATTCGTTTTGACGTGCGCAACTCCGTCAGCCTGCCGGACCATGTTCGAAACCGTCTTTTGAGGATTGCGGGGAAACGAGTGACCAGAGACGGGGTTCTGATGATTTCCGCCCAACGGTTCCGGACCCAACAGCAAAACCGACAAGACGCGCTTAAGCGTCTCAACTTGTTGGTCCACCAGGCCGCCATTCCTAAAAAAGCCAGAATAAAAACCATGCCTTCGTTTTCATCATGTAAACGAAGGCTGAAATCGAAGGTGCGCCGCGGTTCCGTTAAGCAGTTGCGTCGGACAAGGCATATAATCGAAAACGAATGACGGGCTTTGATCATTTATATAATAAACTCATGAGCAGATATGGAAAAAAGAAAATTCTTTTTCAACGGTCGCATCAGGATAATCATGTGAATCATGAAAATCCCGGTCAGAATTCCGAACAAAACACTACGCCACGGCGATCGTTAATCATTGAGTATTGAGGAACCACGCGAAGGGAAGAAAAGATACCTTTGCCGTTATGGCGAACGGCCACCCGCGCATCGATAAAGGCGATCAACCTGTCGAGCGCCATCGCGCCGATGAAAAAATTTGAAGCCACTTTAAAATTAATCGACGTCTTTAGATATTCGTTGTATTTCTGCCGGTAATCGTCCGACACCCAGCGCCACTGTAAATTGGGCGTCAGGTATTCCGCCTGCGGGGTCCTGTTGAGTTCCTGTACTTGATTGTACCCCAGCGACCGGGATTGGTTAAGTCCGTCGGAATCCATGAAAAGCCCGACGTTCTGCCAGAAATAATCATCGGCCCCCGGACCGCCCTGGACATTTGCATAGGTCGAAGCAAAAGACCGTGCCGATCGTTCGATTTCATTTGAGTATTGGTTGGTGGTAAAAGCGCCAAACATCAAGGCGAGCTCCACGGTAAAAAAACCAAACGCGGCCTTTTGATTGCCCAGATAATAATTCCCCAGTCCCGGTAAAAGCAAATTGGCGCACATGGCAATGGCCGCGGATTTCTCCGGAGTTTCACTTTTTGCGAACAAGTCGACGGTATCGGTGGTCACTTCTTCTTCAACGTGCACTTGTGCATATAAAGGGACAGGCGCAACCGCCAATGAAGCCATATAAAGCATCGGGACGAAAGAAAAGAGTTTTTTCAAAATCCCATCCTGAATGCAAGACCAAAGCTTGGGTTAACCGGATCGGCAACGCATTGAGGCTCGATTCTGATATGCTGCCAGAGGCTTTCCCTTCCGAGCAGTTCGTTATTATAGGCAATGGCGCCTATTAATGCGTCAACGGCGCTTGCCAGATGATTAATGATCATAAGCGCTAAAATCGTGTTGGCCAATTTGTAATAGTCGTTTGATTTCGACATCATATTGGTATAGGTTACCTGGTTCGGAGAATAACCGAAAACGCCCTGTTCAAGTACTTTGGTGCTGTCTTTTTGGTCAACGCGTTCAACTAAATAGAATATCGAGTCAGCGTCAGGGTACCAAAGGTAATTAGAGTACTTGCCTGTAATTTTTGAACCTACACTTTGCGTTATAGCATTTAATGAAGGTTCGCAATCATTCCAGCCCTGCACATATATATTGGAGCTCCCTTCAAGGTCCCGGTAAAATTCCGGAGATTTCTGATTAAAAGCGGTGATAATGGAATGTAACGAATCGTAATAAATTCCATCTATCTTTTGCTGGGCTGCTGTGGAATCGCCCAATCCTCCACCTCCACCGGCAATAGGAGGACTATTAAATAAGGTTTGAAGATCATTATAATAGGTTTGAAACTTTCCAAAATCGAAATTCTGGTTGGCGAAAGCTATGCCATCGTTATATTGTCTTTTGCCTTTTGCATTATATTCAACGCTGAGCCCGATGGCCGCCGCTTCTATGGCCACAAAAACGCCGGCTTTGACATAATGTTTGGTGTATGCCTGACCGAGGCCGGGAACGACCAATGACAGAAACATGGCGACTTTAGGGGACCGATAATCTTTCAAGCTTTTTGCGAAATTAATGGAATGCACCGATTCAACTTGCGCTTGCTGGACCGGTTTTTTTTCGGCCTGCATCGGCGCCGCGGCGACCAAGGAATCTTTATGGGCCGAATTATTTTCGACCTTTTCACTTGGTAAAGCATTTTTCAAGGTATCGGACTTTGGAACCTGCGTGGTGTCCCCGTGAACCGGGGCTGCGACCCGCAGTTTTGCGAGTGAATCCATAATGGCGGCTTCCCTGGCCGCGTTCTTTTTCACGTCCCCCTCTTCTATGAGCAGGTCTTCTTCCTCAATAACGGTTTTTTTATCGCCGGTTTCCATTTTGTTTTGAGCAGGCGCCGGATTAGTTTGGGGTGCAATTACCGAAGAAGCATTTTTCCTGGCCTGGACTGCGGAATCGACGGTCTGAGCGGTTGAGCGCTTAACGGTTGCTGTTGTGTCAGGTGCTGAAAAAAGGGAGAAATGAATAGCCACGACAAATATAAAAACGATCTCGCATATTTTCATGACATTCCTCGTCTGCCAATAGGCGGATTAAAACCCCAGCACTTCCCGCATTGTGTAAAGACCTGGCTTTCTTGCCGAAAGCCATTTCGCGGCCGAAATCGCCCCTCTCGCGAACGTGCTCCGGCTATGCGCGACATGGCGAAGCTCGATCCTTTCCCCAATCCCGGCGAACAAAACCGTATGGTCGCCCACAATGTCCCCGCCCCTTATCGCATGCATTCCAATTTCTTTTTTCGACCGTTCGCCGGTGTTTCCTTGCCTGCCGTTCCTGATCGCTTTCTCATACGGTAACCCCAGAACCGATGCCACGATCTCGCCAAGTTTCTTCGCGGTGCCGCTGGGCGCGTCTTTCTTAAATCGATGATGGGCCTCCATGATCTCAATGTCGAAATCATCCTTGAGCCTTGAAGCTACCATGTCGGTAAGATAAAAAAGCAAATTGACTCCCAGGCTCATGTTCGGACTGAAAACAACCGGACATGTTATGGATATTCTCTTGATTTTATCAATATCCGCTTCCGCCATCCCGGTAGTGCCAATAACTATCGCGGTTTTTCTTGAAGCGAGACTGTCGCACAGATCCCCCGATGCCCTGGGAGAAGTGAAATCGATGATCACGCTGTTTTCAACGGCTAATGAAAAGACATCGTCCGTGACCTTTATTCCTGCATTACCGCGGCCGACACATTCTCCGATATCCCGACGCATTTGGGGGTGCCCCCGATATTCCACGCATCCTATAAGTTTCACGCTACTGTCGTCCAATGCGCACGCAACGATTTCACGCCCCACTTTGCCAAGGGCACCGACTACAATAATATTCGTTGTCATGAATACGATACCTATTTTTTTCCGTTGACTCCGGACTCTTTTAATACGGATATGAGCCTCTGTTTATTTTCTTTACCCATTGCAACAAGCGGAAGCCTCGGCTCTCCGGCGCTGAGACCGAGATAATTCATGGCAGTTTTGACCGGTCCGGGGCTTGTTTCGATAAACATGGCGTTTGAAACGGGCAGAAGCTGCTCATGAAGCCTTAAAGCCTCCGTCATATTTCCTTTTTGACAAGCATTTATCATGGCGACCATTTTTTCCGGCCAGATGTTGGCAACGACGGAAATTACTCCCGTCCCGCCGCACACTAAAATCGGTAAGGTCAAAGCGTCGTCACCTGACAAAATCGTCAGCCTGTCGCCGCAACGGCGATGGATCTCGGAAATTTGCAGCAGATTGCCGCTGGCTTCCTTCACCGCTACGATATTCTTAAATTCGCATAGGCGTTCTACGGTCTCGGCGTTGAGATTGACGCCCGTACGTCCGGGAACGTTGTAAACGACCATCGGAACGTCGACTTTAGTGGCGATCATTTTATAATGTTGATAGAGCCCCTCTTGCGTGGGCTTATTGTAGTAAGGGGTAATGCAGAGAATGGCATGGGCGCCGTTAATTTGCGCGTGTTTCGCGGCCTCAATAGACTCCAAAGTGTTGTTTGACCCCGCGCCGGCAATTACCTGTATCCGGCCTTTTGCCTGGGAAAGCGCAATGTCCACAACCCTGTTGTGTTCGTCCCACGAAAGCGTTGCGGACTCGCCGGTGGTTCCGCACGGCACTATTCCCGAAACCCCGTTCCCGATTAAAAATTCTATGTTTTTTCGCAACCCGCCTTCATCAACCGTTCCATCTTTGGAAAATGGGGTCACGATTGCAACATAGCAACCATGCAACACCATGGAAAACCCCTCCCATATTAAAGCGTATTATTTCTTTTCGTCTTTAACGACCCATACTTTCAACTTGGCATAAACGTCTCTGAAAAGATGTATCTTGACAGAATAGACACCAAGCTGCTTGATGGGTTCTTCCAGTTCGATGTTCTTTTTATCCACTTCGATCCCCTCTTTTGAAAGAAAATCCGCAATTTCCTGTGAGGTAACCGAACCGAAAAGCTTATCGTCTTCTCCCACATTGACCGGTATGGTGCAGGGAACACCCTCTATTTTTTTTGCCAGTTGGCGCGCTTCTTTAAGTTTCTTATCTTCCCGTTTTTCAGCCAATTTCTTTGCCTCGGTGACAGACTTTTTGTTTCCTTCGCTTGCCACTACGGCAATTCCCTTGGGAATAAGGAAATTTCTGGCATATCCATTTCTTACGGTAACAACATCCAATGCCTTGCCCAAATTATCATGATCTTTTTTTAATACTACTTCCATAATTATACAACTCCTGACCAGGATTCTCGTGAAAGAAAATTGCCTTCCTGATTTTTCTGAAGAAATAAAAGCAACTATTATTTATCGTATATTTTCCGCAACAAACGGCACAAGCGCAAGATATCGCGCACGTTTTATGGCAACAGCCAATCGCTTCTGGTGCTTTGAACATACTCCGGACAAACGCCTGGGAACTATTTTTCCCCGTTCGGTAATAAAACGCTCCACTACTTTCTGGTCCTTATAATCGGGCTCGGTAAAATTCTGGTCGAACCAGCACACTTTTTTCATCCTATATCTTTTGTTCATGGTGGTTTATTCCCCTTTCACGCTTTGTTCGGCAGTTTCAGCAACTCTGACTTTTCTTTTCTCCATGATTTTTGGGATTTCCCTTACAGCGGTCAAGTGGCGAAGAACGCCGTCATTCAATTTCAGGAGCTTATCAATTTTTCCGGCATAATTCTTTTCGGAATCACCTTTGTAGATAAAAAGATGATAGACACCCGTTCTTTTCTTCTTGATCGTATATGCCAGGGACTTTTTTCCCCAAACATCCACTCTTTCGAATTCCGCATTCGATTTAATGAATTCTTCTATCTTTGCGCTTTCCTTCTGGACGGCATCTTCGGGCAGCGTACCGTCGAAAATCACAACTGTCTCATAATTTTGCTTCAACGCGGACCTCCTTTGGGCTTAAGGCTTCGGCACACCGCAGTGCCCCGAAGCAGGATATAAATGAAAGAAATTACGAACCAACATAGTAATAATCTTCATTACTTTACTTATTCTATTTGCGGGCCACCATTAAAGGCATTCATCGCCCTATCGATCCCTTGCAAAGCAAAGGCCATCATGGCATCTTCGGCCTTTTGAAGCGTATTTTTCAGCAGCGCGGCTTCTTTTGCATCAAATTTTCCCAGGACGAATTCCATTGCGTTGTCCGGTCCCCAAATCGGGCCTATGCCGATACGTAAACGCGGAAAAGCGTTCCCCACATGTTCAATGATCGATTTGAGGCCGTTGTGCCCGCCATCCGACCCGCTTCGCCTGAGCCTGAATGTTCCGAGCGGCAAATGATAGTCGTCAACGATGACCAAACATGAATCGAGCGTACAGTTTGTCCTTTCGATGATTGCGTGCAAAGCTCTTCCACATTGGTTGACATAGGTCATTGGCTTCACAAGCGCACATTTTATTCCGTCGCGCCGGCCCACGACGACTTCGCTCGAATCAATACGGCATTTTGACAATTCATTTAAAGACCGCGACATCCGGGATAGTGCGGCAAACCCGACATTATGCCTGGTGTTTTTATACTGCACACCCGGGTTCCCGATGCCAAAAAATATTTTGTCAATGGCACCCGGGCATAGTGTCTTTTTTTTGCCCCCAAGCAAGCTGAAAATAGCGGAAAGAACTGTCACGGATTATTGCACTTGCCGATTAGGAAGTTCCACCCTATTTCGAACCCTTTGCGCCCTTGCTGTCTTTCAAATCTTTAGGGGCCTTCGCGCTTGCGTCCTTTTTGGGTTCGCCTTTCGCAGCCCCAGCTTCTTTCTTGACCTCGCCCTTTGGTGCACCGGCCTCCTTCTTGACCTCACCCTTTGCAGCTTCACCGGCGGCTTCAGGTGCTCCAGGTACAGCGCCTTCCGCGCCCTCGGCTCCTTCAGCGACAGCTTCCTCTTCTTTGGGTTTCTCTTCCTCGGCGGAGGCGAGAATGATGACCGCGACCACCTCATCGGGAGAATCTTTTATGACCGCATCGGCCACAGTCAAATCACGCACATGGATGGAATCTCCAATTTTCAGGTTTGCAACATCTACGGATATTTTTTCGGGTATATTGACCGGCATGCACTCCACATTAAGGAATTTTGCAGGATGGCCGAGCACACCGGCCTGCTCTTTTACGCCGATAGGGATGCCGACGAGCTCCACCGGCACCTTGACGGTGACTTTTTCATCCATTGCAACATGCTGGAAGTCAACATGCAGGAACTTTTTGTCATCAAGAACATCGCGCTGGATCTCCTTGATAATTGCGATAGAGTCCCCCTTTTCCTCCTCCAGGCAAAGGTCGATAAGGTTCCTGGTTTTTCTCGTGCGGACCAGTACCAATAATTCTCTTGCATCGACCTCGACGTTTTTAGCCGTTCGATTGTGTCCGTAATAATTGCCCGGTATCCAGCCCGAAATGCGCGCTTTCCGAGTGTAGGATTTGCCTGAACCGGTCCTCAGACGTGTTTTGATTTTAACTATATCCAACGTAAACCTCCTTAAGGAACTAAATAGCATTTATAGTGGCTGGGGCGGAAGGATTCGAACCTTCGAATGCAAGGACCAAAACCTTGTGACTTGCCACTTGTCGACGCCCCAGTACATTTGTCTTTCAAGTGATTTGAATGCTTAAGCATCCGAACCCCCTATTGTTTTTTACGGGGTTCCTTAATTTCAGCAAATTTTATAAAATAATATCTGGAATATCCGAAGATTACTAATTTGTGGTGATAAAAAAAGGACATTTTTCCACAGCCCATGGCCCCTGGCAAATGTCCTTATCTTATTAAACTAAAAATTAATATATTATGCTATGCGTGTTCCGGTTCATCCCCCATATCGGCGGCCTCGTCTTCATCGCCCGATGATGGTGACTTTGGTGCGGGTCCGCCTTTACTCAATTCGCTTTCAAATGCGTCCAACACCTTATCTTCGATTTTTTTCCTCATTTCGTTATTGATGGGGTGCGCTATATCCTGGTAACTTCCATCTTTTCTCTTCCTGCTCGGCATGGAAACAAAATATCCCTGAGAGCCGCTTATCACTTTAAGGCCTCGTACAACAAAGCAGTCATCAAAGGTGATACTTGCGAAGGCTTTCAGTTTTTCTTCGTTTCTCAGCGTTATTCGCACTTCCGTGATTTCCACTGGTATCCTCCTGGAGAAAATGGTGAACCCAGAAACAGTGTTGTATGTATTAATATGTGAAATTGTCCTTCGCTTAGGCAAGGATATTTAACACGTATAACGTTATTTTCATTTAATAATTTTGCACCTATGCCAGGGATAACACTTATTTTATAAAATTATCAATATTTTTTTTGCTTTCACCGGGCAGTGTAAGATATGATTTCTAAAAATCATGGAATTGCGGCTACTTCTAAAAAGAAAAATCTGATCACTCTGCTGGATTATTCGGAAGAGGAAATTGATCATTTAATAACCACGGCAAAAGATTTAAAACGAAGGCGCCTTGTTGACGAAAATAAAGTTTTTCTGAATAAAACGGGTGTGTTGATATTTGAAAAACCTTCGCTGAGAACGCACATAAGTTTTGAAACCGCTATTTATGAACTTGGCGGACATCCCATCACTATTGCATCAAATATGGTTCAAATGGGAAAACGGGAAACCGTGAAAGACGTGGCGAAAAACCTCGAGCGCCTGGTCCATTGCATCATCGCTCGAACGTACCTTCACGATACGATAGTCGAACTCGCTACGCATTGTTCGATTCCGGTAATCAATGCCCTTTCCGACAAACATCATCCTTGCCAAGCGCTTGCATTCGCCTTGACTGTCAGCGAACACAGGAGCGCGGAGCAAAAGCTGAAGATCGTATTTATTGGCGATGGCAACAACGTATGCAATTCGCTTATGGTCGTGTGCGCCAAACGCGGATACGACTTTACTGTTGCGTGCCCCGACGGATACGAGCCGGACCGTTCCATCACCGAGGCGTGCAGGGCGATCGCGAAAAGAAACGGCGCGATCATCGAAGTGACCCATGATCTCTTTGACTGCGTAAGGGACGCTTCCATTCTGTATACCGACGTCTGGGCGAGCATGGGCCAGGAAAACGAAACGGAAGAACGCCGGGAACATTTTGCTGGGTTCCAGCTTAACAGCGCATTGCTGAAAAAGGCGCCTTCCGATGTGCTTGTTTCCCATTGTCTGCCCGCCCATCGCGGCGAAGAAATCACCAGCGAAGTGCTCGATTCGGTGCGCTCGTTGGCGCTTGACGAAGCTGAAAACCGTCTGCATGTCCAGAAAGCGGTAATCGTTCATCTTTTTTCTTGAGTAAAAGGATTTTTCTATGAAAGACGTTAAATCAAAAAGGGTTCCTTTCGGCATTAAAGGACTTGATGAAATGATTTGTGGCGGTCTCATTGAGGGTTCTGCAAACCTTGTTGAAGGGGCTCCGGGGACCGGCAAATCGACGATCGCCATGGAGTTTATTTACAATGGTATAACCCTCTTCGACGAACCGGGGTGCATCATCACCTTCGAAGAATTTCCCCAGCAATACTATCACGACGCAATGCAGTTTGGCTGGGACTTGAAAAAACTTGAATTAAAAGGACAGCTTAAGATCATTTTCTCCGATCCTGAGACCACGCTCAAGGAATTTGAAAAGGTGGACGGCAAGTTCATCAAGATCATAGAAGAAATGAAAATCAAACGGATGATTGTTGATAGTATGACGCATTTTGAATCGCTCTCAATGGACGAATTTCATCTCCGGGAAATCGAGCGCACCTTTATCAATTCGCTCAAACGTGAAAACGTCACCAGTATTTTGCTCCGTGAAAACGACAGCCTCATGGGGCAGGTCAGTCAGGTGACCAGCAAAATACCCTTCATCGTGGATTCATATTTTCTTCTTCGCTATGTTGAAATAGACAGCACTATCGAAAAAGCGTTCCTCATTTTGAAAATGCGCGGAAGCGACCACCAGAAGGACATACGCCGCTTTACTATTTCATCGCACGGCATTGAGGTGGAATCAAAATTCTCCGGACGCGAGGGCATCATGAGCGGAATAACTCACCATACGCCTCAAGACGCTTTTGTAAAGGTTTTCGGCAAAAAATAATGGAAACGGCTTTTTTACAGGGACTCAATAAGGTCTTGTGCGCGGGATATCTGCTCGCGGTTGCATGCATCAACCTCAACTTATATCTCATATCGGCGTTCTATCAGAAAAAATTCAACCAAGTATCGCCCCGCGCAGGATTTATTGTCTCCATAGTTCTCGCAATTATTTTTGTATCGAGCTTTTTTTTCTCCGACCCTGGCCAGACAACGGAGTGGGGACATTTGCGCATTGCGCGGCTTATTCTCCTGATTGGAAGCGCAGTCGCTTCCGGTTGGAGTTCCGCGGCCCTTTATATTACCATGAGAAAGCCCCGCAAGTGATGCACCTATGATATCATTGCACGGTCTCATACTCTTCGATATCGCCACGGTCATGGCAATGATGGTCATTGCCTATTTGAGCAAAAGCATGGGAGAAGCTCTTAAAATTGCTCCCTATTACAAAATACTCTACCTGACATCCATGCTCATCGCTTTTGCCGCTGTCGCCGATTCTATTCCCCACAATATTCTTTTCCCGTTCTCAAAGACCGTTACCATGGGATTCCGTTGCGCGGCGGGAGTGCTGGCGCTTCCCGTGTGTTTACGTTACTGGAAATGGCTCATTTCGGAATTTTTCAGGAATTGACCGTGATTCACATGATGGAGGAATGATTACATGATTTTAGCTTTGGAAAAAGATTTTTATTAATTTATTAAATGGTCTACAAAAGGTTTAAAAGCAATGAAGAAAAAAATACTGGTCATTGAAGATGAAGAAGACATAGCAAATCTTGTCAAGTTGGTTTTGGAGACCGAAGATTTTGAGGTCCAAACCGTTCTGGACCCGCTCAACGCCGTTGAGACGGTAAAGCGCTATAAACCTGACGCCATTTTGCTGGATCTTGCAATGCCCAGACTTAACGGGTGGGAAATTTTTAAAATTCTCAAGAATGATCCTGACTTTTTCAAGGTTCCCATTGCAATTCTTACCGCAAAGGCGCAGGCCTTCGACGAAATGGTCGGGCTTCACGTGATGAAGGCCGACGCATACATTACCAAACCATTTGGAAAGCAGGAGCTGATCGACAAAACGCATGAATTATTCCGAGAAAAAACAGAATAAAAATATTTTAATCGTCGATGACGAAGTCGACGTGCTCGATTTCCTGAAAATTTATCTTACCGGCCTGGGCTGGGAAATTACTACTACGTCAACTATCGACGAAGCATTCAAAGCGCTGGAGGCCACGCCTTTTTTTCTCGTAATCACGGACATCGCCATGCCGGAAATGGACGGTCACGAATTCATTTTAAAACTGCGGGAGCGCTCCATGCCATCCGAAGTGGCGCTCATGACGGGATTTGGCTATAACCCAAAGCACACCTTGGTCAAAATTTATAAAACCGTCAAGTATCCTTGCCTTTTCAAACCTTTTAACAGGGTCAAGGTCGCGGAAATAGTCCAAGCCGCATGGGCAAAATACCATGCTGATCTTCCTTCGACGTGACCTGCCTTTCTGGCTTCCCGCTAGGAAAAGCAAATAATTTTATCCTTTCCTGGCACGATAATTGCGTTTTATATTATAAAGTGGAAGGAATACTTCTTTTTAAAGGGGCATTATTATGGAAACCCTTCTGTCCAGGGCGGCGGATCTTATTTATTGCAAACAATATATTCCGTCTACAACACCGGTAAGCAGCGTCGTTGAATACCTAAAGAAATATCCGCGGACATTTCTCGTCGTGGCGGATGATCAAAAAGTGGCAGGATTGATAGGTCGTGATAAATTATTGAAAAGGGTCGATTCAAAGAAGAAATGGGAATTATATTCGGAAAGGCCGATTTCATCCGTCATGGACAAAAATCCGCTCATATTGGACGGCAATGAAGACCTTTTCAAATTGTGCCTTAAGGTGATTTCCCGCCCGATTGAAACCGTTTATGATGACGTTGTCGTATCCACCGACGGCGTTTTTACAGGTTTAGTGTCAGTCAAACAATTGATGCTCTGCGTGCTCGAAGATATGGGAGACCAGCTTAAACTGCTTAAAGAACAGCGTTTTTTGCTGAAAAAGCCAATCGTTGCCACATTGATGGCTGCCGACAACACTCTCACCGCAAACGAAAATGAAATTAACGAGACATTTTCCGAAGCACTGGAAAACGGCGAGTTAGAACCAGAATCCATCGCGGTACCTTTGCCTCGAGAGCCTGCGAACCTTATCAAATTAAGGGGCCACCTCGATGCATTTAATGTCGTGGAACTTATGCAACTGCTTGTGGAGGGAAGAAAAACAGGACGGCTGGACATACTTGGATATAAAGAAGAAAATCCTTTTTATTCGATGTATCTTGACAAAGGTGAAATATCGCATGCGGAAGGAAACGGCATCAGCGGAAAATCGGCCTTGTGGAAGGCCCTCAAAATCACCGAAGGAAAATTTATTTTCCATTACAATCTGCGTCCTGCCGTGACTACTATACAAGATGACCCTAACTTTCTTCTCATGGAAGCCTGCCGCCTGCAGGACGAGGCGGCCGCAGTAAAACCTTTTCAGGGAACAACGGCGTAAGACCAAGCTATATCGGGGATTAGCCGACCTTTTTTCCAGCACTCCAAACTTTTATTTAACCGCCTTTTCCATGCTTCCGCTTCGGGAAGATTGGTCAATCCTCCCTTGTATTAAAACAAATTCGTCAGCCGGCAGATACTGCTCCAGTTCCTTACGATGCTGGTAAAATTCGTCACGGGCGGCAACAGCCTGGTGTCGCTGCAGCATTCCGTTAATCGCGGAAACCCTTGTCCGGGCCTCCTTGAGTTTCCGCATAAATGCCTCGTAGGGTAGTCGCACGGTGGATTCCAATCGTGAAAAAGCCGCTTTGTCCAAGTAATGCTCCAGGAAATCACGCTTTTCGTCAAGCCTGATATGGGCCATCTGCGCTTGGTTGCGTTTGACCAGCGCCTGGAGTTTTCCTGCGAGCGTATCGGCGATCCTGCAATTTTTAATATAATCAGCTCTTGCGCGCAGCGTCCGGGTTCTGGTTTCGCTGTAGTTCGGAGCGTTAAGGTATTCGGCAAGAAAGGCATCGTTTTGATGAAAGACTTTATAAGCCGAGTCGCCTTCGTCCTGCGCGACCAACCGGTTGATTGCGCCGACAATTCGAAATGCCCCGCTTTTCTGGCGCTGAAACATGCTGTTTAGCTGTTCGACCCGTCTTTTCAAATCAATAAATGTTTTGTTATCCAGATACATTTTAAATGCGGATTCATGAGCGTCAAAAACCCCATACGCTTCTTCAACGAGCTTCTTGACGAGAAGTCCTTCAATTTTGCGCACTATTGATTGCGCCTGCGCCACATTTGACTCATACTCCGCCTTGGCTTGATTAACTTCCTTTTCCAGTTTCGCGCAAACCCTCGGTTCAAGGTATTCTTTCAATAACGGCAAGTCCTGCTGATAACCGGCAAACGCATTCAATCCTTCTTTCCTGTTGATTAAATATTTTATGTTGTCCGCCGACCGCGCCGCCTGCCGTCTTTTTTCACGGAAGCCATCGTACCTTGTCGTCACGCGCTCCTTCAACTCAAAAAAACGCCTGTCATCGGCAAGATCTCGCCTGATCCTGTCTTTCGATTCATTAAAAAGATGCCGGGCTTCCTGAACTCTATTGACGGTTAATAACGAATCGATCACGCCAGCGCTATGCCATGCATGCGCCTGACGGGCCAAGAACTCATTATGGGCCCGCTTGACGGAGGCTTCCAGGGAGGCGAATTCAACGGCATCCAGATTTTGCTGGAGCATCGGTCTGTCGGCATTGAAACGGGCAAATGCCTCGGCGCCTTTCTCCTCTTTAATCAGCGACCTGATGTCTTTGCCGGACATCCTGCTGAGTTTCCTCTTATCGCGCAAGGCGCTGTATGCCGCGGCTATCTCCTGCCCAAGGCGGTCAAATTCGTCCTTGGGCAAACCCCGTTCCAGTTCGGAGCGTGACTTCTCAAACTTTGAGGCCGCCTCATCGATGTTTTTATTTTCAAGCGAAACCCGTATCTCACGGGCCTTCATGTTTGCGATTCCCTGCGCCCGGCCAAAATCGACATTGGCCTTCCCTACCCTTTCCTTAAGCTTGACGAATTCATCGCGGTCCAGGCTCTGCCTTAATTCATCCTGCGCTGTCTGGAACTTTTTGAAAGCTTCCGGCACTCTGTCCTGGTCGATATAGGTATCGATATCTTGCTCCAGTTGCAGGGCGCGGGCTTGTTGGATTTGCTCACGGCCATAAGCGTCGTTCACCGCTGATTTCAATTTTTCAAATGCCGGTTGCTCTAAAAAACTCTGCAGGTTAGGCCGGTAGAGATTGAAAACGGTCATTGCCTCCTCAATTTTTCCTTCGTTAAGAAGCGAGCCCACCTTCGCCGCCATGGTAACGGCAGTTATCCTGTTTGCGTCGGGTTCAAGCCCTGGTTGCGGTTGCTGTGGTTGAGGCGAAGAATCAAACGGCATTTCAAATAACGGTTTTTCATTTTCTGCTCCTTCCGGCACAATTACCGGCAGGGCTTTCATCGGCGTGGATACCCGATTCGGTGGAGTTTGAATATCAGGCTGTTGCGCTGCGGGTTTCTCCTGGGGTGTGGGTCTGGACAAAACTTGTTGCAAATTATCGACCCTGGTGGCCGGGGTCTCGGGCGGCGCAGGCATCCGCGCGCCGGTTTCATCGTCCTTTGCCGGAGCGGTGTTTATAATAGCTTCATCGACCACGGCAAGTTCCGCATCCGAAAGTCCCCGCTGGATCGCACACTGCTGCCGAAACTCTATCCCCGCGGCCTGGCCGTTTTTTTTGAGCACCGTCAGGTTAACCTTGACAAGCGAGTCGACTTTCTGTTTTAGCGAAGCGTTAAGCGCGGCAAGCCTGCTCTCGTAAGTCTTTTTCGCCTCGCGCGGGATTTGGCTCTGGTGCTTCTTTATTTTAAACTGGATCAGCGACAGTTCCTGGCGGGCCAGACGGATATCGATGCTGTCAATCGCCGTTTCCGCCTGTTGGAAATAGCCGTCGAGGTTCAATGACAACTGTTCGGAATTCAGTTTAAATAAATCGTTATCGTTTGCCCAGACCGTCGCGCTGGAAACCGATATACACGTTATAACGGAGATCAGGAAAGAACGTGTGCGACGAATTTTATTCATTTTGGCGCTTCCATTTTTTCACGGACTGCTCATATCATTATCTATTAATAATCATATACTATGAAACTATTATTTTGCCAATTATTAAACTTACCCCTGATAAATAATTAACCGGGGAGGAGGGAATATTTATTCTTCGGCGGGTTATCGTGCGGAAAATTTAAACACGGTGGTTGTTTTGTACGTTGCGCCGGGCTTAAGCGCCACGGAAGGAAACTCCGGCCTGTTGGGCGAGTCCGGGAAATGCTGGGTCTCCAGACACAAACCATTGCGAAATGCATAAGGTTTTCCGCTCTTGCCGATTGCGGTGCCGTCTAAAAAATTCCCGCAATACAATTGCACGCCGGGCTCCGTCGTAAAGACTTCCATGAAGCGGCCGGTTTTCGGTTCACGGACCGTAGCGGCCAGGGTCATGCGGCCCGGAGATTTTTGGTTGATCACCCAGTTATGGTCGTAACCATTCCCGAATTTAAGTTGCGCAAAATCAGCGTTGATGCGCTCACCCACTTTTGTCGCCGTCGTGAAATCCATGGGGGTCTTTTTAACGGAAGCAAGCTCGCCCGTGGTGATTAGATTTTCGTTAACGGGCGTATACCGGTCGGCATTCAGCATGACCTCGTGGTTGAGTATATCACCGCTGCCTTCACCGGCAAGGTTGAAATAGGAATGCTGCGTCAAATTGACGACAGTGGTTTTGTCTGTTATTGCGCTATATTCGATTTTAAATTCATTCGCATTGGTAAGCCAATATACAATGGTGGCTTTAAGGGTCCCGGGAAATCCTTCCTCGCCGTCTTTGCTAATGTAGGAAAGCTCCAATCCGACCGAATCGGCCGCCTTCCTTTCCTTGACACCCCACACGACCTTATCGAAGCCTTTGGTCCCGCCATGCAGATTATTTAGGCCGTTGTTCGCCGCGAGGTTGTATTTGACACCCTCAAGCGTAAATGTTGCATTGGCGATACGGTTGCCGTAGCGCCCGATAATGGCGCCGAAATAGGGGTTGTTCCTGACGTAACTTTCCACGTCGCCGTATCCGAGAGCTACGTCGGCAAAGTTCCCGTTTTTATCGGGCGCTGACAAGGCGGTTACGATGCCACCGTAATTGGTCACCGACATCGACATGCCTTTTGCATTTGTTAACGTGTATAAATCGCACGCGATGCCGTTTGCCTTTCCGAAGGGTTTTTCAATGATTTTCAATTCCGGTCGAGTAGACATAGTATAGTTTCCTCCGTTAGGTATTCTTTGTATTCCCTGTTTCTCTCCTCTTTCGATAGGGAGAGTGTCACATTATTCAACCATGTGAGGAAGTTTCAATGCCCCTCA
>Ga0182027_10007169_pt1 | contig 16513 bp, 11 predicted proteins | sample 712E1DmetaG_FD_121300 | JGI IMG/M metagenome (GOLD analysis project Ga0182027, IMG submission 121300) | Permafrost microbial communities from Stordalen Mire, Sweden - 712E1D metaG (Illumina Assembly) | ecosystem: Environmental > Terrestrial > Soil > Wetlands > Permafrost | place: Sweden... | reverse complement strand
TCGTCATGGGCTTCACCGAGTTCGAAGCCGGCAGTGTCTGGAACACCATGCCGCCGCATACGCACAGCCGCCGCACCGAGATTTATCTGTATTTCGATCTCGGTGATCAGCTCGTCGTGCACCTGATGGGCGAGCCGAAAGCCACGCGTCACCTGGTCATGCGGGATCGCGAAGTCGCGCTCTCGCCCGCGTGGTCGATTCACGCCGGCGTCGGCACGGGCAATTACCGCTTCTGCTGGGCGATGGGCGGCGACAATCAGGTTTTCCACGACATGGACCAGGTGTCGCTCGCCGAGTTGCGCTAAAAGCAAGTAGCCGCGAGCGTGAGCGAGTGGATCTGTTTTGGAACCGTGCCTCGCATCCGCTCATCGCCAATCCTCCTTCCCCCCTCTCTCAACCCAATCCACCTATGAGCAAAATCCTCGATCTCTTCAAACTCGACGGCAAAGTGGCCGTTGTCACCGGCGCTGCTCGCGGTCTTGGCCAGGGCATGGCCCTCGCACTCGCTGAAGCGGGCGCCGACATTGTCGCGGTCGACATCCTCCCGGCCGACGACACGGTGAAACAGGTCAAGGCCCTCGGTCGCAAAGCCATCGCCATCGCCGCCAATCTCGGCGACCGCGCGGCCATCCCGACAGTCATTGCCGACGCCAGAAAAACCTTCGCCACCCTCGATATCCTCGTAAACTGCGCCGGCATCATCCGGCGCGCCGAGTTTACCGACTTCTCCGCGAAGGACTGGGACGATGTCATGGGCATCAACATCAACGCGGTCTTTTTCCTGAGCCAGTGCTTCGTGCGCGACGTCGTCTCGCGCGGCGCCAAGGGCAAGATCATCAATATCGCCTCCATGCTTTCCTTCCAGGGCGGCATCCGCGTGCCGTCCTACACCTGCTCGAAGAGCGCGGTGGCCGGCCTCACCCGCCTCATGGCCAACGAGCTCGCCTCGAAAGGCATCAACGCGAACGCCATCGCCCCCGGCTACATGGCCACCGACAATACCGCGCCGCTGCGCGCCGACGCCAACCGTGCCAACGCCATCCTCGAGCGCATCCCGGCTGGTCGCTGGGGCACGCCCGACGATCTCAAGGGCACCGTGGTATTCCTCGCCTCCGCCGCCTCCGATTACGTCAACGGTTACGTCGTGGCCGTCGACGGCGGCTGGCTCGCGCGCTGACCTGACGATTCTGGTAGGGCGGATTATCCCTAATCCGCCGCGGCGGGGCGTGGGCAACGCCTCAGTCAAACCGGCGCGTTAAGGATAACGCGCCCTACCGGGAATCCCAAGTCGGCCCGGTGGTAGGGCGGATTATCCCTAATCCGCCGTTTCCGCAATTGGCCGCCTTCCTGCTTCGCGGCTCCGGTTTCCCCGGAGCCGTTTTTGTTGCCGACGGCTGTCGCTCTGGCGCGGAAGTCAGTCCGGCATCCGATGATTTTCCGGCTATAGGCCCGGACCTCGCGTCTGGGCCGTCAGAAAGATCGCGGCCTGCCGACGAGCGGCAGCCCTACAGAAGGCAAGGATTCACGGTGATTGGCAGCATGCCGCAGGGTGGCTCCGGTGGTCCGCCATTGGATTGTGTTCGTCAAAAACAAAACGCCCCGTCGGGCGTCAGTCGCCAGGCGGGGCGTCGAAAAACGAGGGCCAGGAGCCTGTCGGACCTGCCCATGAATATCTTATCTTCAGCTGGAATTTTATTGCGATGGCGGCGGGAGTTGCGAGTTCTCTCCGCACTTTTATCCAAAGCCCGACAAACTCCTAGAGGTTTTCGATCTTTTTATATTTCGGCACCAGCACCTTCATCACCGCCCAGGCGATGAGGTAGGAAACCGCGCACATCGCGAACATGATGGAATAGGCGGTCTTCATCTGCCCTTGGACAATGGTGGTCTGCATCTGCTTCAGCTGATCGAAGGCGGTGGGGTTGATCGCCTGAAGTTGCGCGATCACTTCCTTGGGCAGATTGCCCAGTTCTTCCATGTTCAGATTGATCACGCTGCCGTGCTTGTTCACCAGGTTTAGCGCGAGGATCTGGTTGAGATAATCGCCCAACGCACCGGCCTTGGCTGCGACCCAGCCTTGGGCGATGCCCGCATGACGATAGGCATCGAACAACCAACCAGCCGACTGGCTGACGACGATACCGCCGAAACCGCCGAACATTCCGCCGATGCCGATGACCGAACCGACCGCTTTTTTCGGAAACATGTCCGAGACCGTGGTAAAGATGTTGGCGGACCACGCTTGATGCGCCGAGGCTCCGATCCCGATGAGAATCACCGGCACCCAAAAGCTGATATATCCGAAGGGTTGCGCGAGCAGGACAACGAGCGGGAAGAACGCGATCAGCAGCATGGCCCGCATGCGACCGGCATACGGCTCGTATCCCCGGTTGATAAAATAGATGGGAAACCAGCCTCCGCCGATGCTGCCCACACAGGTCATCGTGTACAGAACCGCGAGGGGAATCGCCACCTGGGTGCCTTGCATCCCATATTGCGCCTTCAGATAGGCCGGCAGCCAGAACAGGAAGAACCACCAGATGCCGTCGGTCATGAACTTGCCGAAAGCGAATGCCCACGTCTGCCGGTAGCCGAGCAGCTTGCTCCACTCGACGTACCACGCCAGTTTAGGCTCATGGTTGGCCAAAGCCTTCGCCTCGGCCGCCGCGACCACCTGTTCCTCGACGTCGCTGTGGATGAAGTCGAACTCCGCCTTGCCCAGGCGCTTTTGTTTCGCCGGGGTATCGTAAAGCCAGAACCAGAAGATCAGCCAGAGGAAGCCGATGCCGCCGACGATGATAAACGCGCCCTGCCAGCCCCAATTCAGGGCGAGCCACGGCACGGTGAGAGGAGCCAGGATGGCGCCGACGTTGGTGCCGGAGTTGAAGATGCCGGTCGCGAGCGCGCGCTCCTTTTTCGGGAACCATTCGGCGGTCGTCTTGATGGCCGCCGGGAAATTTCCCGACTCGCCGAAACCGAGGATGCCGCGCGCGATCATGAATCCGCCGGTTCCCTTGGCCAGGGCATGGACCATAGCACCCACCGACCAGACGATCAGCGACCACGCATAACCGCTTTTGGTACCCAGCCAATCGATGATCCGACCGGCGAACAGCATCGAGATGGCATATACGAACTGAAACACCGTGAGGATGTTGGCATAGTCCGAATCGCTCCAGTTGAACTCCCTCTCCAAGTCGCCTTTCAGCAGACTCAGCACCTGCCGGTCCAGGTAATTGACCGTCGTGGCGAAGAAGAGCAAAGCGCAGATCGTCCACCGGTACTTTCCTATCCTGGCGTTGATTTGGGTTACGGTACTCATCGAGGAGGGATTGGGCATGAAAAAAGCAAATACGCGACCGGCCGAGGCGCTGAATGACCCCGGTAGCCTCGAACGACGAGGTGCCGGGACGCAAGGGAGAGCGAACGGATAGACAGCCGCTGTTTTGCAGGCAAGGCGATTGTGTCCTTCCCGCGAAAATTAAGGTGCATCTCCGTTGCGCCCCGATCCGAACGGGAGCGCGGGCATTCTTGCCCGCCAATTCACGATCCTGCGTTCCGCTCCCGGAACAAATACCGCGGGCAAGAGTGCTCGCACCCCGAATGAGGGCGCATCTCAGTTTTTGAGCGACGCTGCCGGCAGTTTGACTCTCTCGTCTGGCCGTCAAAGGCCGAGACTGTAGCGGCGGTCTATGACCGCCGAAAACGTACCGAGGGACCACAGGGTTCTGTCGGCGGTCATAGACCGCCGCTACAGTCTCTTTTTTCGGCTCGATGCTATGGGTGCAGTTCTACGACGCGCAAAAACTGGGATTCGGCCCCCGCCGAATCCCGCCGCAATAGGAAACTGGATTTGCGGCGAAGATACTGCCTTACTACCCCTTTTCCCATGACCGACTCGACGACCAACGCCGCTCCCGCAGGCGAAGTGCATCCCACGGATTTCATCCGCGATTTTGTCGCGGACGATCTAAAAACCGGCAGGCACCAGCAGATCGTCACCCGCTTTCCGCCCGAGCCCAACGGCTACCTCCATATCGGCCACGCCAAAAGCATCTGCCTCAACTTCGGCATCGCCCACGAATTTGGCGGCATCTGCAACCTGCGCATGGACGACACCAACCCGACCAAGGAGGACGTCGAGTATGTCGATTCGATCACGGCCGACGTGAAATGGCTGATCGGCGGCTGGGCTGACCACTGCCTTGGGCTGAAGTTTCGCGGCCAGACCCCGGAAACCCGCACGCTCAACGGCAAAACCGACCACTACCAACCCAGCGTCGCTTCCGCCCAAATCGAAAATCGAGAATCGAAAATCGAAAATCTCGAGCCCTTCTACGCTTCCGACTACTTCGAGCAGCTCTACGAGTTCGCCCTGCAACTCATCCGCCAGGGCCAGGCCTACGTCTGCGATCTCTCGCCCGACGAGACCGACGAATATCGCCGCAACGCCAAGGAAAGTCCGTTCCGCAATCGTAGCGTCGAGGAGAACCTCGATCTGTTTGCGCGAATGAAGGCGGGCGAATTTCCCGACGGCGCGCGCACCCTCCGCGCCAGGATCGACATGACGGCGCCCAACATCTGGATGCGCGATCCGCTCATCTACCGCATCCGCCACGCCGAACACCATCACACCGGCGCCCAGTGGTGCATCTATCCGATGTACGATTTCGCCCACTGCCTGAGCGATTACATCGAAGGCATCACGCACTCGATTTGTACGCTGGAGTTCGAGGTGCACCGCCCGCTGTACGACTGGATTCTCGCCGCGCTCGAACTGCCCCGCGCATTGCCGCACCAGTTCGAATTCGCCCGCCTCAGCCTCGGCTACACGGTGATGAGCAAACGCAAACTGCTCCAGCTCGTGAACGAGAAACTTGTCACCGGCTGGGACGATCCGCGCATGCCCACGGTCTGTGGTTTGCGCCGCCGTGGCGTCACGGCCGCCGCACTCCGCAGTTTCGCGTACAATATCGGGGTGACGAAATACAACGGCATCACCGACGTCGCCGTGCTGGAGCACGCCATCCGCGAAGATCTCAACACCCGCGCCCAGCGCCGTCTGGCCGTGCTCGATCCGATCAAGGTGGTCATCACGAATTTTCCCGAAGGACAGACCGAGGAGCTGGAGGCGGTCAATCATCCGGGCGATCCGGGCGCCGGCACGAGGAAGATTCCCTTCGGCCGTACGCTCTTCATCGACCGCGACGATTTCATGGAGGTCCCGCCGCCGAAGTATTTCCGCCTGCGGCCGGGTGGCGAAGTGCGCCTCAAGTACGCCTACATCATCAAGTGCGACGAAGTGGTGAAAGACGCCGCCGGCCAGATCGTCGAGCTGCGCTGCACCGCCGATCTCGACTCGAAGACCGGCGGCACGAATGCCGCGCGCAAGGTCAAGGGCACCATCCATTGGGTGAGCGCTGCCCACGCGATCGACGCCGAAGTGCGGCTTTACGACCGGCTCTTTACCGTGGCTGAGCCCGATGCCGACGGCGATTTCAAGACGCACCTGAATCCGCATTCGCTGGATGTCGTCACCGCGAAGCTGGAGCCGTCGCTGCGGGATGCCTCGCCCGACCTGCGCTACCAGTTCGAGCGGCTGGCCTACTTCTCACTCGATGCGGATTCGCGGCCGGGAAAGCTGGTCTTCAACCGCACGATCACGCTGAAAGACGCCTGGGCGAAGGAAACGCAAAAGAAGTAGTCCCGGTTTGTCATCCTGAACGAAGTGAAGGATCCATCGGAATGCTGCCGGCCGGCAACGCGCTGCTGGATCCTTCGCTGCGCTCAGGATGACAGACTTTCTTGACCGAGTTCATTCCCGGGAGGCACCGGAGCCATCGATCAGGGTTTCGCCAGGTTCCGGGCGAGAAAGGCCTCCACCATGGTGTAGGGCTCCACCCTGTCGTCCAAACGCGCCATGCCGTGGCCTTCGCCGCTTTTGAGCAACACTTCACAGGGGACCTTGCGTCGCTTTAGCTCCGCGATCAGCCGCTTGGATTGGTCCACCGATACCACCGAATCGCTTTTGCCATGGGCGATCAGGAGCGGAATTTTGACCTGATCGATATGTTTCATCGGCGAGATTTCGTCGAACTCTGCCTGCAACTTCCGGGGATCGCCCAGATGGTGCAGGAGGAACTCGTAACGCGGGGACTCGCGCCGCTGGCGGCGGGCGTCGTTCATCATCATAGTCCAATCGAATACGCCCGCCTCGGTGATGGCGCAGCGGTACAAACCGGGCTCGTAGGTTGCTCCGCACAGGGCGAGATAGCCACCGAAGGAGCTGCCCATGATGGCCACGCGCTGCGGATCGAACCAGTCGCTCTTGAGGAGTTGCCGAACCCCGTCGGTGACATCCTCGTGCATTTTTCGGAATTTCCAATCGTCGCCCACCGGGAACCGCCAGTCATAGCCGGCTGAGCCGCGATAATTAGGCCGGAAAACCGCATACCCGCGGCTCGCGAGAAATTGCACGTCCGGGTTAAACTCCCATTCATCGCGGACCCAGGGCCCCCCATGCACGAGCACGACCAACGGCAGCGGTTTCTTCTGGGCCGCGCCTTCCGGGAACGTCAGATAACAGTCCACCGCGCAACCGTCGTGCGCTTTGAACGACATGGACTGCGTCGGGCGCATTCGCTCGACCGGAATCCAGGGAGCGCTGTTGGTGATCCGCTGCGCCTCGGCCTTCGCCCGGTCGAAGAGATAGTAGGAGGGGGGGAGAACGGTCGGAAACTGTTTCGAAAACGATCTGCTTCGCGGCGACATCGCGGCCGAGGATCGAGACCGTCATGCCGGAGAACAATCGATCCAATTGGACCTGTAATTCCGCCAAATCCCGGTTGAACCAGATGGTCTCGCGCTTGTCGCGGTAGAGACGGACACCGGTCACCGCGTGGGTTACGGGGCGTCGCAGCACGTCGCGTATATCCGGGTCGCAACGGTCATCCTGGTAGAGCACCGCGCCGGCCTGTCCGGTCGTGGCGCTGACGCGCAACAGCGCCCGTGGCTTATCCTCCTGCCGTGGGCCGATCGCCAGGAGCTCATCGTCGGTATTCCCGGTAGCGACGACATGGTAGCGTTCGAGGTCGAGCGGCAACGGCACCCAGGTGAAATCCCGCGAGATGAACAAATGTTCGATGCCGTCTTTGATCGCCACGGCATAAGCCGGACTGTTGTTGCGATCATACAGATAGCCCACGAGCTGGTCGCTTGGTATCTTCCTCTTCCCCATGGGCGCCGGGTTCTTATAGACTCCCCCCCATCCCTTGCGCACTTCCATACGAGTCGGGTCCTGCGTGTCGACAATGTAGTGGCTGTCGATCCACCGCTTCTCCTCTACGGTGTTGAGCACCAGATATCGATCGTCAAGCCAGTCGATGTCACAGATGTCGTGATCGTTCGGGGCTCTGATTATGCTTTTCTCCCCCGTCTTCAAATTGATGAGGAGCGCCGCCATCTGATCGTTTTCCAATTCCGCGAACGCCACCAAATGAGTGCCGCTGGAATTGAGTTGCGGTGTTTTGAGCGCCAGCGGACGGAAGAAATCCCGCACGGAAACAACGTCAGGCGCCGCGGTCGTCTTCCTGGTGAAATCGGGGAGAGCGGGCGCGCCGAACGTGGCCGTTGCGACCAGGAGGGCGGTCGGGGCCAGAAGGGCTAGGCGGGGTAACATGGCAAATTCGATAATTCGGTATTTAGTGCGTCAAGGTCGAAGGACACTGAAGCAACGGCGCGGGCGCGTCTCAGCCCGCACTTTCGGCAACGTGGCGACGCCACCACTGTAAGATTGCCCCTCTGGGGATTGCCGGTTCTTCTGCGCGTGCGCCCCATGTCCAAGGCAAAGCCATCCGCCTCCGCGTCTTCCTCGGCCAATCTCGGCTTCAAGCAACCACTTGTCCGGTCGAGCTGACACCGCCCATGCCCCCCAATCAGAATCCTGAACAATCGGCCCGCGACCGCATCGATGAGATGCTGGCCGAGTGCGGCTGGATCGTTCAGGACAAGAAGGCGATCAACTTCAACGCCGGCCCTGGCATCGCCGTGCGCGAATACCCCACCGACACCGGCCCGGCGGACTACGTGCTGTTCGTCGACCAACACGCCGTCGGTGTGATCGAAGCGAAAAAAGAGGAAGCGGGCCAAAACCTCACGACCGCTGAGGACCAGACGTCCGATTACGCCCACGCCAAGCTCAAATGGGTCAGTAAACACCAGCCGCTCCCTTTTCTCTACGAGAGCACCGGCATTGTCACTCGCTTTACCGATACCCGCGACCCTAAGCCTCGCTCGCGCGAGGTGTTCAGCTTTCACCGCCCCGAAACGATGCGCGCCTGGCTGGAGGCCGGCACTTCCCTGCGCACCCGGCTCGTCGCGATGCCGCTGCTCAACCAGCAAAAAGTTCCCGCCGCGGCGCTCGGTCTGCGCGCTTGCCAGGAAGCCGCGATCACTAATCTCGAGGTTTCCTTCAAGGATAACCGCCCCCGCGCGCTCATCCAAATGGCCACGGGCTCGGGCAAGACGTTCACGGCGATCACGGAGATCTACCGGCTCCTCAAGCACGCCAAGGCCAAGCGCATCCTCTTCCTCGTCGATACCAAGAATCTCGGCGAGCAGGCCGAGCAGGAGTTCATGGCCTACACGCCCAGCGACGATAACCGGAAGTTCACCGAGCTCTACACCGTCCAGCGACTCAAATCCTCCTACGTCGCCACCGACAGCCAGGTCTGCATCTGCACCATCCAGCGCCTCTATTCGATCCTCAAAGACGAGCCCCTCGACCAGGCCTTGGAGGAGATCAGTCCCGCGGAGCAGCTCACCAGACCGAAGAAGCCCCTGCCGGTCGTATACAACGCCAAAGTGCCGCTCGAATTCTTCGATTTCATTGTAATCGATGAGTGCCACCGCTCGATCTACAACGTCTGGCAGCAGGTGCTCGATTACTTCGATGCCTTTCTGGTCGGCCTCACCGCAACTCCCGACAATCGCACCTACGGTTTCTTCCGAAAAAACGTCGTCAGCGATTACAGCCACGAAAAGGCCGTGGCCGACGGCGTCAATGTGGGCAATGAGGTTTACACTATCGAAACCGAGGTCACGAAAAACGGCACACGCCTCATCGCCAAGCAACAGGTCGAAAAGCGCGAAAAACTCACCCGCAAGCGTCGTTGGGAATTGCAAGACGAGGACGAATCCTACTCCGCCAAGCAGCTCGATGGTCCGGTGATCGTGCCCGACCAGATCCGCACCATCATTCGCGCCTTCCGGGACAAACTCCCCGAGATTTTCCCCGGTCGCTCCGAGGTGCCAAAAACGCTCGTTTTTGCCAAGACCGACAGCCACGCCGACGACATCATCAACATCATCCGCGAAGAATTTGCCGAGGGCAGCGCCTTCTGCAAAAAGATCACCTACAAGGCCGACGAAGACCCGAAGTCCGTCCTCGCCCAGTTTCGAAACGACTTTTATCCCCGCATCGCTGTCACGGTTGATATGATCGCCACCGGCACCGACGTGAAGCCGCTCGAGTGCCTGCTCTTCATGCGCGACGTGAAAAGCCGCAATTACTTCGAGCAGATGAAGGGCCGCGGCACGCGCACGCTCGGCCACGACGATTTGAGGAAGGTCACGCCCTCCGCGCCTTCCGCCAAGACCCACTACGTCATTGTCGATGCCATCGGCGTCACCAAGTCGCTCAAGACCGCCAGCACGCCCCTGATCACGAAGCCGACCGTGCCGCTCAAGGATCTCGCCATGGGCGTGATGATGGGCGCGCACGACACCGACACCGTCAGCTCGCTCGCCGGCCGCCTCTCCCGCCTCAACCAGCAACTTGAGCCGGCCGACCACGCCCGCATCGCCGAAAAATCTGGTGGCGTCGCGCTCACCACGATCGTCAGCCAGCTCTTCAACGCCATCGACGCCGACGCCATCGAGAAGAAAGCCCTCGAACTCGCCCGGCAACCCGAGGGCACCAACCCCGGCGACGCCAACCGCGAGCAAGCGCAGGCGCTGCTCGTCAAGGCCGCCGCCAATATCTTCACCGGACCGTTCGTCGAACTGCTCGACACCATCCGCCGCGAGAAAGAGCAGGCGATCAACCATGAACACCTGGACCAGGTGCTCACGGCGGGCTGGGACAAAGACGCCCGGCAGAACGCCGAAACTCTCACGAAGGATTTCTCCGCGTGGCTGCGCGCCCACAAAGACCAGCTCGCCGCCCTCACAATTTTCTACGATCAGCCCTATCGCCGCCGCGAAGTCACCTTCGCCATGCTGGAGGCGGTCATGGCGACGCTCCGCGCCGACGCCCCGCGCTTCGCACCGCTCCGCGTGTGGTCGGCCTACCGCCAGCTCGATAACTACCAGGGCAGGCAGCCGCTCAACGAACTCACCGCCCTCGTGGCCCTGATCCGCCGCGCGAGCGGCCTCGACGCCAGCCTCGCGACCTTCGACGACACCGTGCGCCGCAATTTTCAGACGTGGGTCTTGCGTCGCCACGCCGGGTCCGGCGAAAAATTCAACGAAACCCAGATGGCCTGGCTCCAGATGATCCGCGACCACATCGGCACCTCCTTCCACCTCGAACGCGACGACCTCGAAATGGCGCCCTTCGACAGTGAAGGCGGCCTCGGCAAGATGTTTCAACTCTTCGGCGACCGGATGGATCCGCTGATTGCGGAGCTTAACGAGGCGTTAGTGGCATGAGTTTTGGAAAACAGAAATTCCCGGCTGGATGGGATAGTTCGACCATCGGTGACTGGTGTGAGAACTTAGATTCCAAACGCATTCCGATTAACTCGGGTGAGAGAAAAGCCCGACTGAGCGGGAAATCGGATAGTGAACTCTATCCCTACTATGGCGCTACCGGGCAGGTTGGCAGAATCGACGGCTATCTGTTCGACGGAAAATACGTTCTTATCGGCGAAGATGGCGCTCCCTTCTTGGATCCGTTTCGAGCGAAAGCATACATAGTTTCAGGGCGATTTTGGGTGAACAACCACGCCCATATTCTCGAACCGAAAGCGCACCCCAGATTCGTCTGCCACTACCTCAACCAGTTTCGATATGCCGATCACGTAACCGGAACGACTCGGCTCAAGCTCACCAAGGCGGCCTTACAGAATATCCCGATTCCCATCGCTCCGCTGAACGAACAGGATCGAATCGTGGCGAAGATCGAGGAGTTGTTTTCGGAATTGGACAAAGGGTTGGAATACCTGAAGCAGGCGCGGGCGCAGTTGGCGGTGTATCGGCAGGCGCTCCTCAAGCACGCCTTCGAAGGCAAACTCACGACCGACTGGCGCGCCACCCACACCACCCAACTCGAATCTGCCGACCAACTCCTCGCCCGACTCCGTACCGAACGCGAAACCCTTTATCAGCAGCAACTCGCCGAGTGGAGTTCGGTCATTGAAGTTTGGGAAGCCGCTGGGAAAAAGGGTCCGAAGCCGAGCAAACCTCGCGAACCCAAAAAGCTACGCGCGCTCGGCGACGATGTACGTGAGAGGTTGGCTGCGCTACCGCCGTCGTGGGCGTGGGACGCGCTCGGCTGGATGACCAGTGGCGTAGAGTATGGATCGGCCGCCAAATCGTCGAAAGCTGGAACTCATGTCGTTCTGCGGATGGGCAATCTCCAGAACGGCAAACTGGATTGGAGCGATCTGGCGTTTTCTAGCGATGCCGCCGAGGTTGTGCAGTATCTTCTCCGTCCGGGTGACGTGCTATTCAACCGGACCAACAGCCCTGAATGGGTGGGAAAAACTGCGATTTACCGGGGAGAACGCCCCGCCCTGTTTGCCGGATACCTGATCCGCATCAATCACTCGCCGAAAGTCGTGCGGAGTGAATACCTGAACTGGTTCCTCAATTCACCGGTGGCAAAACAATACGGAAACACGGTAAAAACAGATGGGGTAAACCAATCCAACATCAACGGCGACAAATTGGTAAACTACCCGTTCGCCTATTGTTCCTTAGCTGAGCAAGGAGAGATCGTTCGGATTTTGGAAGAGACGGTGTCGTTGATTGATCGCTCGGAGCAAGACATCGAAGCCAACCTCCAGAAAGCCGAAGCCCTCCGGCAATCGATTCTGAAGAAGGCGTTCGCCGGCGAACTCGTGCCGCAAGACCCGGCTGACGAACCCGCCGCCCTTCTCCTCACCCGCATCCGCGCCGAGCGTGCCGCCGCTGCCACTGCCAGCACCAAGCCCAAACTTGCTCGCGCCCGCGACCGGAAGCGGCCCGTCTCTGCCTGATGCTCGCGCTTGTGACCGATTGAAACATTCTACATCTTAGCCGCCAGATAGCTCCCATGCCCACCGTCCTGCCAGTTCCGATCCATCCCGCCGTGCTCCTCTGGGCCCGGCAGGAAAGCGGCTACCCAGTCGAGCGGGTGGCGGAGCGGTTGCAGGTGAAACCCGAGCGCATCGCCGAATGGGAGCAAGGCCTACGTCCACCGACCCTACGCCAAGTTGAGGCGTTGGCCCACTTCTACCACCGGCCGCTGAGCGTGTTTTTTCAGCCCAAACCTCCGATCACTCCCGCGCTTGCAGCCGAATACCGTCGCCTGCCCGGAGTCGTCGCGGGGCAGGAGTCCCCAGAGCTGAGACTCGCGCTGCGCAAGATGTCGGCTCGACGGGAAACGATGGTCCAATTGCTTGTGGAATTGGGTGAAGCCACTCCCGCCTTCGATTTGGTGGCGCATCTCGCCGAACCGCCGGCGACCGTGGCCGCACGCCTGCGCTCCGCACTGGCAGTCTCGTTGGAGACACAATTTGCCTGGGCCAATGAATGGCAGGCGTGGGCGGCGTGGCGTGCGGCTGTCGAGCGTCTGGGCGTGCTGGTCTTTCAGTTTCCCAAAGTGCCGCTGGCGGAGGCCCGCGGGCTCTCACTCCTGCGCTCGTTACTGCCGGTCGCGGCCGTGAACAGTAAGGAAATGCCCGAGCCGCGGAGCTTCACGCTGATCCACGAGGTCGTGCATCTGATGCTCGCTGGCGGGAACGAAGAAGTCCCCGCTGCCCGGGAAACCCGCAGTGGCGACGCTTGGGCCGGGGTGGAGCGTTTTGCCGAGGAAACCGCCAGCCATACACTCGTACCCGAGGCCGCCCTCACCGAGGCGGTGAGCGGCGGCGGCTTTCCCCGCAACGGCTGGGATATCGGCGATATGCGTAGTCTCGCCCGGCGCTTCCGCATCTCGCCCCTCGCCATGGCCACGAGGTTGCGCGCCTCCGGGTATTTCGACTGGGCCTTTTATCTGGAGTGGAAGCGCGGCTGGGAGACCTACGTCGCCAAGCTTTCCCCCAAGGCCGGCGGCTTCGCGCATCCCATTACGCAAACCCTCGGTCGCGCCGGGCGCCCGTTTACTCAAGTGGTACTGGAAGCACTCGCCGCCAATCGCATCACCGCGGTCAATGCGGCGCGCTATCTCGATTTGAAATTCGAGCACTTCGGCAAACTCAAGGAAGCATTGGAATCGCGTCCAGGGTCGGGAGGTGGCGATGAGTGACGCTCCCCGCAGCCCGCTCTATGCGGTCGATACCAATGTGTTCATGGACTGGCAGGCGCGGTATTACCCCACCGACGTTTTCACGTCTCTGCCGCCCCGGATTGACACCCTGATTGCCGAGGGGAGGTTTTTCGCCCCGGCACTTGTCGGCGAAGAACTCGGAGTGGTCGGCGGCGCTGGGTTGAGCGGGTGGATGACGGCCCATGGAACGCTCTGGGTGCCCACCACCGAACTGCTGGCGGCGGCGCTTGCGATCCAAGGGCGCTTCCCCGGACTGCGCGACCCCAAGGCCGATTTCGAAGAGGCCGACGCCTACGTCATCGCCCTTGCGCAAGCGCGTGACGGTGTCGTGGTCACACAGGAAACGTCTGCGGCGGAGAAGCGAAATCCGCGGCGCCCCCAATTCATCCCGGACGTCTGCCGCGAACTCGGCCTGCCCTGCATCAGCCTGCTCGGGCTGATGCGTCGAGAAGGCTGGCAGCTTTGAGCCCTGCAATGGCGATCGCGCTGCCCGATTCATGACAACCGACTCCATCATCTCCAAAGTCTGGGGTTTCTGCACGACGCTGCGCGACGACGGTGTCGGCTACGGCGACTACCTCGAGCAGCTCACCTACCTCATCTTCCTCAAGATGGCGGACGAATACGGTCGGCCGCCCTACAACCGGAAGGTCGACATTCCGCCCGAGTACGCCTGGCCCACGCTGAAAAATCTCAAGGGGGCGGGCCTCGAAGTTCACTACGTCACGGTGCTGCGCGAACTGGCGGGCAAGCCCGGCATGCTCGGCCAGATATTCACGAAGTCGCAGAACAAGATTCAGGACCCCGCCAAACTCGCTCGCGTGGTCGAGATGGTCGACGAGACGGAATGGATAGTGCTCGGCGCCGATACCAAGGGCGAAATCTATGAAGGGCTGCTGGAGAAAAACGCCGAGGACACCAAGTCGGGCGCCGGTCAGTATTTCACTCCCCGCGCGCTGATTCGCGGCATGGTAGAGTGCGTGCGCCCCCAGCCGAGCAAAACCATCGCCGATCCCGCGTGCGGTACAGGCGGCTTTTTCCTCGCCGCCTACGATCACCTCATCGCGAACCATGAGCTGAACAAGGCGCAAAAAGCGTTTCTCAAACACGAGATGTTTTCCGGCCATGAGATCGTCGCCAACACGCGGCGGCTCTGCCTGATGAACATGTTTCTCCACAATATCGGCGAAATCGACGGCGAGAGTCCCATCTCGCCTACCGACGCGCTCATCGCCGACAACGGGAAACGCTTCGACTACGTGCTCGCCAATCCGCCCTTCGGCAAGAAAAGCAGCATGACCTTCACCAACGAAGAGGGGGAGCAGGAGAAGGACGACCTCGTCTACAACCGGCAGGATTTCTGGGCGACGACCTCCAACAAGCAGCTCAATTTTCTCCAGCACATCCGCACGATGCTGAAGACGACGGGCAGTGCGGCGGTGGTGATGCCTGACAACGTCCTATTCGAAGGCGGCGTGGGTGAGACGGTCCGCAAGAAGCTTCTCGAAAACACCGATCTCCACACGATCCTGCGCCTGCCGACCGGTATCTTCTACGCCAACGGCGTGAAGGCGAACGTGCTCTTCTTCGATAACAAGCCGGCGGCAAAAGACCCGTGGACGAAAGAAATCTGGTATTACGACTACCGGACCAACATCCACCACACGCTGAAGCGGAAGCCGATGCGTTTCGACGACCTCGCGGAGTTCATCGCCTGCTATAACCCGGCCAACCGTCACGTCCGCCAAGAAACGTGGCACGCAGAGAAGAATCCCGAGGGCCGCTGGCGGAAATACACCTACGCCGACATCGTCGCCCGCGACAAAACGAGTCTCGATCTATTCTGGCTGAAAGACAGCAGTCTCGCCGACCTCGACAACCTGCCCGATCCGAAAGATCTCGCCGAGGACATCGTCGAAAACATCGAAGCGGGCCTGAACAATTTCCGCACTGTGCTGGCAGCGCTCGCGAAATGAACGTACGTCGGACGGGACGTACGTCGGGTCAGGCTGCTGATTGTTGTTAATCCGCTTTACGGGAAAGCATTCGTTGCAGAGGGCGGACGATCGCCGGTGGCGATACATCCGCGCTCCTCGGTTGAAAAATGGGAGCGCGGGCGTGTCCACAGGACCGCCCGCATTCCTTTTGACTCAGCGTCACGAAGCGACGCTGCCGGAGCGAATGTAGGTCCGCGCAATAGCCGATTTGCTCCCCTCGAAGGGCGGCGTATTTGCATCCGCCGACCATTGATCCATCTTGTCCCTATGCCATCGCCTGCCAACCACCCGATCGCTTCCGCCACCCGGATTGGACACGTCCATCTCAAGGTGGCTGACCTGAACCGTTCGCTGAAATTCTATCGCGACGTGCTGGGATTCTCGCTCATGCAGAAAATAGGCGAGCAGGCGGCCTTCGTTTCAGCCGGAGGCTACCACCACCATATCGGGTTGAACACCTGGGAGAGTTTGGGCGGCACACCACCGCCTCCGGGCAGCACCGGCCTATATCACGTGGCGATTCTGTACCCGACCCGACGCGATCTGGCCGACGCCCTGAATCGTCTTCGCGCCGCCGGCATTGGGTTGGAGGGAGCTTCGGATCATGGCGTGAGTGAGGCTTTGTACCTGCACGACCCCGATGACAACGGTGTCGAGTTGTATTGGGACAAACCCCAAACCGAGTGGCCCAGAAATTCGAAAGGCGAGATCGCCATGTATACGAAACCGCTCGATCTGGTCGCGCTCTTGGGCGAGCTGGATAATCCATAAAGCGCAGTTGGATTAACCGCTAATTCACACTAATTACCACTAATCAATAAGCTACGCAGCCTTCAGGGTTGCCCACGAAACACACGAAAGGCACGAAATTTCTGGCGCCGCGGAGCTGAAAAACGCGGCGCGAAGGAAGAGCCGGAATTTAACCGCAGATGTCGCAGATGAACGCAGATATCGAACGGTGAACGTCCCAATCAGATTGATGCCT
>Ga0182027_10007168_pt1 | contig 16516 bp, 11 predicted proteins | sample 712E1DmetaG_FD_121300 | JGI IMG/M metagenome (GOLD analysis project Ga0182027, IMG submission 121300) | Permafrost microbial communities from Stordalen Mire, Sweden - 712E1D metaG (Illumina Assembly) | ecosystem: Environmental > Terrestrial > Soil > Wetlands > Permafrost | place: Sweden... | reverse complement strand
TGCCCCGCTCGGTCGAGGCGATGATGTCCTCCGGGCGTTGGCTGCCGCCTTCGATCACGATGTTGAGCGGCGCTTCCCCCTCTTCGTTCGGCACCGGGAAGCCGTGCCCGGTGGGATCTACTCCATCGCGCGCGGCCGCCTGTCGCGAGCGTGCCACCTCACCCACCACACCGTTCTCCACCAGCGCCAGACGCCGCTTGGGCACGCCCTCGCCATCGAACGGCGCGCCCGATTGCAGCGCATGATACACGTCGTCGCTGATGTTGATTCCATCGCCGAACAGTTTCGTGCCCATGCGCCCGGTGAGAAAGCTGCGCTGGTCTCGCACCGCGGTGGCGCTGAAGTCGAAACACATCTGCCCCACCAGGTCGCTCACCGCCGCCGGCTCTAGAATCACCGTGTAGCGTCCTGGCGCAAGTGCGCGCGGATGCGCGGCGAGCGCGGCCTTGTTCGCGGCCGAATGCGCCAGCGCCAGCGGGTCGAACCCGCCGCAATCCGGAGCGCTGGCCTTGGCCCAGCCCGAGCTGTCCTCCCCCATCGCCGTGATCGAGAACTGCGCGCCCGAGTCGAAGTAATAGCCGAAAAGGCCCCGCGAGTTCAGAACCGCGTCCACCGAGTGGCCCGTCGAGTAGATGCCCGCCGCGGTGCCCGATCCGCTCTCCACAATCCGTATGGCATCGGCGACCGTTGAGGCGCGCTCCCGCGGCGTCGCGGCGGCGGTCGCGGGCGAGAAGCGGTCCACCTCGTCGATCTTCCCCGGCTCCGCCAGCGGCAACAGCTCCGCGTCCACCGATTGCGCCCGCATAATCTCGAGCGCCTGCGCGACGGTGGCGCGGATCGATTGCTCGTCGAAGCGGTTGGTGGTGGCGCGCGCCGTGCGCCCGCCCATCAGCGTCCGCACGGAAGCGAACCGCCGCTCCTCGGCCACGTTCTGGTGAATCGCGTTGTTGGCGAAGCGCGTCAGCGCGAACGAGGTCGCGCCCAGCAGGATCTCCACCTCCGCGCCGGCCGCCCGCGCCGTCCGTTCCGCCCGCTCGAAAATCTCGCGGCATTGCGCGCGCGTCAACAGTTCCGATTCCGCCATCGCGTCATCCCCCGTATGCCGAGCCGATCTTCACGCGCCGGAAGCGTGACGGGCTGGCGCCGTGGCCCGTCCCCATCACTTGTTCGGGTTGGCCCTTGCCGCAGTTGGGCGTGCCCCAGAGCTTCCAATGACGGCGGTCCGCAATGGCCGCGCAGGAATTCCAGAACTCCGGCGTCACACCGCTGTAACTGGGATTCTTCAACATGCGCCCGCGCTTTCCCCCGCGAATCTCCCAGCCGATCTCGCAGCCGAACTGGAAGTTGAGCCTGTGGTCATCGATCGACCAGCTACGGTTGGTCTCCATGTAAATCCCGTCGCCGTCGAACACTTCTTCGAGCGGCTGCTCGCCCGCCAGCAGGCTGATGTTGGTCATCCGGATCAGCGGAATTCGCGACCACCCGTCCGCGCGCATCGCCCCATTCGAGCGTGCCTGGCCGATCGCGGCCGCCGTCTCGCGCGACGTCAGGTAGCCCGTGAACAGCCCCTCGCGGATGATCGGCGAGCACTGCGCCGGCACGCCCTCATCGTCGAAGGCGAAGGTCCCCAGGCCCGGACCGTGATCCAGGCGCGCATCCGCCACTACGTTGACAATCGGAGAGCCGTAGCGCAGCGAACCCAGCTTCTCCAGCGTCAGAAAACTCATCCCCGCGTAGTTGGCCTCCGATCCCAGCACCCGGTCCAGCTCGATCGGATGCCCGATCGATTCGTGGATCTGCAGGCCCAGTTGCGAGCTGTCGAGAATCAGGTCGAACTCGCCCTCCGGGCACTGCGCCGCCGAGTGCAGTGCCACGGCCTCTTCCGCCACCCGGGGCGCGTTCTCGATCAGCGCCAGGTCCGCGATCAGCTCGTAGCCTTTGAGTTGGTGCTGCCCGCCGAACGAATTCGGGTACGAGCGTTTCTGAATCTCATCGCCCTTGTAGCTGTGAGCCGCGAACCCCGCCCCGCTGGTGGTGCGCGTCTGGTCGATAAGGCTCCCCAGCGTTGAAGCGAAGATCTGCCGCTCGCGCGTGAACACCAGCGACGCCTCGGCCAGCGTCACCCCCGGGTTCTTTCGCAGCTCGGCGTCAATCGCCAGCAACAGGCCCAAGTTCTCCTCCACCGGGACCGAGAAAGGATCGATGGCATACGGCGACACCCACACCGCTTCGTACTTCTGCTCGGGCGCGAGCTCGACGTCCTTCTTCCTGGCCAGCGCGCTCGCGTGCGCGATCTCGACCGCCCGCGCGGCGGCCCGCTCGATTCCCTCGCGCGACAGGTCATCGGTGGCCGCGAAGCCCCAGCATCCGCCCGCCAGGACGCGCACGCCCGCGCCCATCGATTCGCTTGCGGCGACCGTCCCCATCTTCCCGTTCTTCGTGGAAACGTGGCGGTCTCGATGCTCGATCACCCGCACGTCGGCGTACGAAACGCCCCCGCGGCTGGCCGCGTCGAGCGCCTGCTCGGCAATCTTCTTCATGCTAACCCGACTTTACCCCATTCCCCACCCTTACCGAACCGCGCCCCCCGAGCCGCGCCCCCCGCCCGTACCGAGCCGCGACCATAGGGAGCGGTGTCCCGGCGGTGTCCACTTCCGTGATATCCTGCCGACAAACCTGCGATGACGACGACTCCTGAACAGACCGCCGGCTCCGGCCTGCTGAAAAGTCTTGGCCTGGTCGACGCGACCGCGCTCGTCGTCGGCTCCATGATCGGTTCGGGCATCTTCATCGTCTCGGCCGACATCTCGCGCCAGGTCGCCTCACCCGGGCTGATGCTCATGACCTGGGTCATCACCGCGGTCATCACCATGATCGCCGCCCTCAGCTACGGCGAACTGGCGGCCATGATGCCCCAGGCCGGCGGCCAGTACGTCTACCTCCGCGAAGCTTTCGGCCCCCTCAGCGGCTTCCTCTTCGGCTGGACTTTGTTCCTGGTGATCCAGAGCGGCACGCTAGCGGCCGTCGCCGTGGCGTTCGCCAAATTCGCCGGCGTCTACGTGCCCTGGATCTCCGCCCACAACCGCCTGGCCGGCATCGGCCCCTTCGGCGTCAGCTCCCAGCAACTGGTCGCCATCACGGTGCTCGTGCTGCTGAGCTGGGTCAACACCCTCGGCGTCCGCACCGGCGCTCGCGTGCAGAACACCTTCACCTTCGCCAAAGTGGGCGCGCTTCTGGGCCTTGTCTTCCTCGGCCTCGCCGTGGGCAGCCATCCCCAGGCGGTCTCCGAGAACTTCGGCCATTTCTGGGGCAACGCGGATTGGAGCTTCACCACCATCCGCCTGGTGGGCGTGGCCATGGTGGGCGCGCTGTTCTCCTCCGACGCCTGGAATAACGTCACCTTCACCGCCGGCGAAACCCGAAACCCGCGCCGCAACGTGCCCCTCGCGCTGGCGCTGGGCGTGGGCATCGTCTCGATCCTGTACATCTCCTGCAACCTGGTCTACCTACGCAACCTGCCGCTCGAGGCCATCCAGCACGCGCCCGAGGACCGCGTGGCTACAGCCGCGGCATCGGCCATCCTCGGTCCCATCGCCGTAAAGGTGATGGCCGCCGCCATCATGGTCTCCACCTTCGGCTGCCTGAACGGCATGATCCTGGCCGGCGCGCGCGTCTATTACGCCATGGCCCTCGACGGCCTCTTCTTCAAGCCCGTGGCGCGCCTTCATCCCACCCGCCACACCCCCGTGGTGTCGCTCGCGGTTCAATGCGCGTGGGCCTGCCTGCTCACCCTCAGCGGCACCTATAGCAACCTGCTCGACTACGTCATTTTTGCCGTCCTGCTTTTCTACATGCTGACCATCGCCGGCGTGTTCGTGCTGCGCCGCACCCGGCCGGACGTCGACCGGCCTTACCGCGCCCTGGGTTACCCTGTCCTCCCCGCGCTGTATATCCTGGTGGCAGGGGTAGTGGAAGTTCTGCTGCTGGTCTACAAGCCGAACTACACCTGGCCCGGACTGATCATCGTGCTGCTGGGAGTGCCGGTCTATTATCTGTGGCGCCGCGGCGCCGCTCGCGAAGGAGCGTGAATTGGCGAATCCACTGTTTACGAAAAAGCCGCTAAGCCTGCTGGTCAAAGAGGCCGAGGAAACCGGCACGCACTGCCTGCACCGCACCCTGGGACCGTTCCAGTTGACCGCCCTGGGCGTCGGCGCCATCATCGGCGCGGGCATCTTCGTGCTCTCCGGACTAGGCGCGCACTACGCCGGCCCCGGCCTCATGCTCTCTTTCGTGCTCTCGGGCTTGGGATGCGCCTTCGCCGGCCTCTGCTACGCCGAGTTCGCCGCCATGATCCCGCTCGCCGGCAGCGCCTACACCTACGCCTACGCCACCCTCGGTGAATTGTTCGCCTGGATCATCGGCTGGGACCTCACCCTCGAGTACGCCATGGGCGCCAGCACCGTCTCCTCCGGCTGGTCCAACCACTTCATCGAGCTGTTGGACATGTTCAACATCAAGATGCCGCTGTGGCTGGCCTACGATCATTGGACCGCGCTGCGCACCGCCGAGAACGTCGTGGCGCGGCAGATGACCCACACCCTCTACCCGGCTCTGGAGCCAGGCACCCAGGCCTACCTGACCCGCGTCACCGAAATCATGGGCGGCAAGTCAGGCGAGTTGATCGCCCGCGCGCACCAAATGGTCGGAGCCCCCACCATCTTCGGCGTCGAGATCGGCTTCAACCTCCCTGCGTTCATCATCGCGCTCGCCATCACGGCAATCCTGGTCATCGGCATTCAAGAAAGCGCGCGCTTCAACGCGGTGATCGTGACCATCAAGGTCGCCGTGGTGCTGTTCGTGATCGCGCTCGGCTTCAAGTACGTCAACGTTGGCAACTGGGGACATGGCTGGAGCTCTTTCGCGCCCAACGGCTTTTCCGGCATCGGAGCCGGCGCGGCCTACATCTTTTTCGCCTACATCGGATTCGACGCCGTCTCCACCACCGCGCAGGAGGCCAAGAACCCCCAGCGCGATCTGCCCATCGGCATCATCACCTCGCTGATCGTCTGTACCGTGCTCTACATCCTGGTGGCGGGAGTGCTCACCGGCATGGTGCCCTGGACCGACGTGAACATCGAGGCGCCCATCGCGCGCGCATTCATGGACCGCGGTCTCACCGGCGCATCGCATATCATCACGCTCGGAGCGCTGGCCGGTCTCACCAGCGTCATGCTGGTCATGCTGCTGGGCCAGACCCGCGTGCTCTACGCCATGGCCAAGGACGGCCTGCTGCCCGGCAAGTTCTTCGCCGCCGTCCACCCCAGGTTCCGCACGCCGTATAAGAACACCATGCTGGTGGGCCTACTGGCCGCCATCGTGGGCAGCGTAACCCCTATCGATGACATCGGGAAGATGGTGAACATCGGAACGCTGCTCGCCTTCGTCATCGTCTGCATCGCCGTGATGGTGCTGCGCCGTTCGAATCCGTCACAGGCGCGCCCCTTCCGCACGCCCTGGGTTCCGCTGGTCCCGATCCTGGGCATCGTCTTCAACGGCTACATGATGTACAAGCTGGGCTGGCTCAACTGGGCCCGCCTCATCGTCTGGCTCATCATCGGCCTGATCGTCTACTTCACCTACAGCCGCCACCACAGTAAAGTCGCCCACCCGGGGCGCTAGAGGCGCAACGCGGCCACGGCCCCCGCATCCGCCCGCTGCTGCGTTCGCATTGTAGCAGACGAAGCAAAACGGACCGTGTACGTCAATGAATGTCCGGCCCGTCGGTGACGCTAGCCGGTAACGTGCGGGCGGATCTCGGAGACGCCACGCACACAAGAATCACTCGGATACACCTGATTGGCCAGCGCCGCCACTGTGATCTCACATTTGTCTTGCTCAAGCAGTCGCAGCAACGCGATCCCCAACCCTTTCCGAGACCGCTCCCCGGAAAAGCCTGCGGTGCAGTCCCGCCGGAAGTAGGCAACTGCCAGGACAAGGACCACGCCGATTCCGACCGTGCCGGCAAATGCTCGAATCACGCGTCCCCGCCATCGCACATTCATACAATACTCTCCAGAGATCTCTGGGGCCAACCCCGATGCCTGAAGGGCACAACCTCAGCGGCGCCCTCGGTTCCGGCTTGGGCCGACAACCCAGTCGGCCCGCTGGCGGGCTAGAATGCACCAGAGGACCGCGCCGAACAACAATGACATCGCTCACCAGCTTCCGGAGCTTGGCCGCCGTGATTGGAATCTGTGTTTCGGCGATTGCACAATCTCCACCTGCTGCGCCCGCGGACTCGCTTGAGGCCGCTCCGATCCCATTGGCGGAAGCGGACGCGCATCTCCTTCAACGTACCGAGCCCATCTATCCGCCCCTTGCGAAGCAAGCCCGAATACAGGGGACTGTCCACCTCGTGCTGCGGGTCGATTCACACGGCGTCGTTGCCGGTGTCGCGAACTCATCCGGCCATCCACTCCTTAGGCCGATGGCAGAGAAGACTGCGCTGCTCTCTCGTTACCGGCCGTTTGAAGTCGGCGGTGCGCCGGCCGAGGTTCTGGTCGAAGCCTCCGTTTCCTTTTCGCTCCCGCCTCGTGGTCTCGGTCCTCACGTCCCCTTTCCCGAGGTGACCGATCTCGCGCAGGTCGCGATGGAGTATGGGGACGGCTCGGTCAACGTGCGCGTGACCGGCGAAGGGATCGTCGAATATGATGGCATGGGGCGAGTGGCCATAACAGGCAAGCATCAGCGGCGCATCACTCGCGAAGAGATTCAGCATCTCCTGCAGGCCTTTCGGGACGCGGACTTCTTCTCGCTGAGCGATGACTGCACGGTGGGCGCGACGGACGTCGGCTCGACAACCACGTCGATACAGATCGGAGCAAAGAAGAAGGCAGTCGTGGATGACTGGGTCAAGCTGCCGCCCGCTCTGACGGTGGTGCAGGAGGCCATCCTGAAGTTTTCGCATTCGGAGCAATGGACGAAGGGCAATAGTGACACCGTTCCTGGACTGCTGGTGGAGACATCCGATCCTCACGCCAGGCGCGACCTCCTATCTCAGGCGCTTCCGGGCGTCGCAACGTACGGTGACGCCGCGACCGTCGCCGACATACTGGCTACCGGAGTTGACCTGGAGCGGCCGGGTGAATGGGACGCAACGGCTCTGATGCACGCCGCAGAACGCGGCTTGCCGGGCATGGTGGCGGCCCTCCTCAAGGCTGGCGCCGACCGTCGAGCGCGAGACAAGGAAGGCCGCTCTGCCCTCTTCTTTGGTGCGGAAAGCGGCAACACAAAGGTGGTCGCGCTGTTGCTCGATGCCGGAGCGGGGGCGAATGAGGACGACAAGTACGGAGACACGCCGTTGATGGGTGCCGCGGCGGCGGGAAATCCCGACGTCGTGCGGCTCCTCCTTCACCGCGGGGCCAGGGTGAACGCGCGGAACGTGCGGAAACAGTCGGCCTTGTTGAGCGCTGCCACAGTAGATGCCGGATTCGCGATCGGTGAAATGGGCAGATGGCGGGCCGAAGTCCCCGAGGAGGTTATCCACCGCGACGTCGTCGTGAAGATGCTGCTCGACGCAGGGGCGGACATCAATGCCCATGGCTGGTTGGGCGATACGGCGCTGTTCTCATTGGAAGACAACGCGGTCAGTGAGCTCCTGCGGCATCACATCGACATCGAAGCCCGCAACGAATACGGAGAGACCGCTCTGATTGAGACGGTCTCGGAAAGCATCGCTGAGCTGCTCGTCCAGGCTGGCGCGAATGTCAACGCCCAGGACAAAGACGGCCAGACCGCTCTCATCAAGGCCGCTGAGCACAACTATGTCGCCAAATTGGGCGTTCTGCTCAAAGCTCTAGGAATGCGTCTCGATCAGCGGGACAGCCACGGCGCCACTGCCCTAATGCTGGCCCAAAAGGCTCACCATGAGGACTGCGTCCGGGCGCTCCTTGCCGCCGGTGCGACGCAATAGCCGACCCTGGAGCGAGGCTGAGTCCCCTTCCTGCCGTCCCACCAAAACCACGCCCCGCTCGTCCCTCGTTTCAGGATCATTCTTGGATTGGAATATGCGATGGCGAGATGCTTCTGCGCGATGACAGCGGTGGGCCTGATCCCGTTCAGTTTGCTCGCATTGGCTATCATGCGGCTCTAGCCAGCTCCGAGATCGGCTATTACCTGTTGGTCGCGGGCGTCCTCCTGGTGATTGTTCCGGAGGCTGTTCTCGACCTGATGTCAGAATGGGAAGAGTTGCATGCGTACAAGCCCCCGATCCGCTATAAAAAGGGCGCGCCGCGCCTGGCCGAGGGCGCGCTGCCGCCAAATGAAGTCCACGTCGTGGAGGCGTCGGCACGACCACCCTGTCAAGTCAATTTGAGCCTTGCATTGTGGCGCACGCTTGATCTATACTTGTACAGATTGTACGAGTCGTACATCATGACACGCCTCAATGTCTCCAAAGCACGGGACGAGTTCCCCGACGTCGTAAACCGCGCCGCGTACGCCAAGGAGCGGACTATCGTGTCCCGACGAGGGAAGGACTTGGCCGCCGTCATTCCGATCGACGACCTCCGCCTCCTGGAGCGTCTGGCCCAGGAGGAGATTGACCGGTTGGACCTAGAAGACGCCCGCGCGGCCCTGAAGGAAGCGAAAGAGAAGGGCACCACTCCTCTCCGTGACCTCATGCGGGAACTGGGAGACTGAGTCCTGGCCTACCGCGTTGAAGTCACTCCTGCCGCCGAGCGGGACCTTCGCAACCTGGATCCTCATGTCCGAAAGCACGTCAATCGGGACCTTCTCCGCCTGGAAGAGAATCCACGTCCTCAAGGGGTGGAGAAGCTGGAGACCAAGCAGAAGCTCTACCGCATCCACGTCGGGCCGGGGAAGAACTACCGTGCCATTTATCAGATCCGGGATGAGGTCCTCCTCGTCCTCGTGGTGAAGGTCGGAAACCGGAAAGAAGTGTACCGCCGGGTCAAGTGACCACGCCGTTCTACTCCGCCAGCGCCAGCGCAATCCGGTCGATGAGCGCCCGCACATCCGCCGCCGGCGTTCCGTAATTGTTCGTCAGAATCGAGAACGCCAGCGTCCCCCGGCTGGCCGATTGCACATAGCCGGAGAGCGCTGAGGCGTGCGTCAAGGTTCCGGTCTTGGCGTGAACCCGATGCCCCGCCGGCTGGCCGGCGAAGCGCGTCGCCAGCGTCCCGTCCTTGCCGCCCACCGGCAGCAGCGACATCCACGTCTCGCGCTGCTTCGAGTTATACATGAATCGCAGCAGCTTCACCACCGCCTCCGGCGTGACCAGGTTCGAGCCGGAGAGACCCGACCCGTCATTGAGGCTGTACTCGTCCGCCTTGATCCCCGCGCCCGCCAGGAAGCGGCGCATCATCTCGATCCCCGCCGCCCGCGTGCCGTCTCCCTCCCGCTCGCGCGCCACCTCGCGCAGGAACATCTCCGCATACAGGTTCTGGCTCACCTTGTCCATGATGCCGAGCAGTTCCACCAGCGCCGGCGAACTGCGCCGGGCGAGCACCACCGCCTCCTGAGCGGCCGCGCGCTCGTTGGGATGGCGGTGCCGCGCTACTGGCCTTCCCGCGATCGTGACCCCGCGCGCCACTAGCGCCTCCGCCAGCGCGTAGGCCGCGTAAAGCGCCGGGTCATCCACAGCCACCAGGAACCGCGTCTCGCCCGCCGGTTCCGAATTCAGCGTGCCCCACAGACGCAACTGCCGCGAGCCCATCAAACGCTCGAGGTGGACTTTGTTCTCCAGGTGCGCGCCCACGCGAACCCGATTGTCCAGGGCGTAGTAATCCAGGGCAGCGGACACGGTCACCACCGCGCGGTTGCCCGCCGCGCGCACGTCGAGCGCGATCACGTTGTCGTTCACCGCCAGCGCGCTCACCGGCGCGCCGAAGTCCCAAACCGTATCGTCCTGGTCCCAGCCGTCCGGATAGGGCTCCCAGACGTACGCCGTGTCGTCGCCCACGATGTCGCCCTCGATGCGCCGCACACCGCGTGCCACTACCTGATCGGCCAGATCGTCGATGGCCGGAAGCGGCGCGCCCCCGCCCACCAGGCGCAGATCGCCCATCAGCCGGCCCGCCGCATCCGGCGCCCGCTCCGAGGCGACCGTGGTCTCGAACCGGTACGCCGGCCCCAGTTCGCTCAGCACCAGCGCGCTGGTGAACAGTTTCGTGTTCGACGCGGGAGTGAACAGCCGGCGCTGGTTCAGCTCAACCAGCCGCCTGCCCGTCGAGACCTCGACCACCTCGACTCCCCAGAACGACCGCTCGGCCACCGCCGACGACCGGATCATGCCGTCAATGCGCCGCTCCAGGCTCGCCTGCTTCGGCCCGGCCGCGATCGCGGCGGCCGTGAAGAACAATATCGGGAACCATTTCATCGGATGCCGCATTATACTTCATGCATGCTGCGAGCCCTGGGAATCGCCATCACGCTGGCATCGTTCGCGTGGGCCGGCACCGCGCCCAAGCCCAAGCCCGGCGACTACCCCATTCACGCTCGCGTGGGCTCGATCGACCTTGCCGCCGCCTACCTGGTTCACACGCTGCCCTCGGAAACCACCAACTTCCTGGTCCCCAACTACCTGGTCGTGGAGATCGCCATTTATCCGCCGAAGTCCCAGCCCGTGGCGGTCGCTGCCGCGCAGTTTCGACTGCGCGTGAACAAGAAGACGGAAGTGCCATCCGACACGCCGCAAATGGTGGCGATGTCGTTGAACTACCCGGACTGGGCGGGGCACCAGGGGTTCGACCCGCAAATCGGATTGGGCCCGGTGATCCTGGGCCGCCCGCAGTCGACCCAGCGCGTCGCGCAAGATCAGCCGCCGTCCCAAACTGCCGCTGAGGCCGCCGTCGCCCTGGCCTTCCCCGACTGCCGCTGCGAGCGCCCCGTAAGCGGCTACGTCTACTTCCGATACGGGAAGGTGAAGTCCATCCGGTCACTCGAACTGATCTGGCAGGACGTCGACCAACAGGCCACGATCCGCCTCTTGTGAGCCTCAAGCCTCGCGGAACTTGGCCTCGGCCCAGATCAGCACCAGCAGCATGAAAACCATCACGGTCCCCAGCAGCGGCAGCAGCATCGCCACGCCAATGCCCCACCGATCCGTGAAATAGCCGAGTGACCACGGGGCCAGCAGGCCGCCGGTCAAGGCAAACGAGAAGATCCCGTTGAAGAACCCCGGGTGGTAGTAAGGGAACCGGCTGCCGATCTTCCCCACCACCAGCGGATACACCGACGCGAATCCGCCGCCCACCAGCAGCACCCCCGTCACCGCGCCGAACATGTTGTTGGTCGCCAGCAGCATCGAGCAGCCGAACAAAGCCGCCAGAATGCTGCCCATCAGCAGCTTGCCCCGGCTGATCGAGGGCAGCACCGCAATCGCCACCACCCGCCCCACCAGCAACGCCAGCCAGTAGGCTGCCAGCAGCATCAGCGCGGATTCCGGGCTGATCCCGAGCCGCTGGATCAGGAACAACGGCAGCCATCCGGCGATGGCCCACTCATTGCCGAACTGCACGAAAAGCAACAAAGCGAACAGGACCGCGGCCAGGCTGCGGAAATCCGCGAACGCCTGCCGCATGGTCGGCTCCTGAACCGGCGTCGCGGCCGGGAACCGCGTGGTGGCGTACATCACCAGGAAGAGGCCCGGCAACAGCGCCACGAAGATCAGGATGCTCATGACCGAGTAGGCGTAGAACGTCCCCGCCACCAGAACCGTCATGACCACGCAGCCGGCGCCTAGCGCCGCTCCCGCCAGGTTCACCGTCGCCGCCGCGTCATGGCGGTACAGGGGGGTGATGGCTCGAAAGATGCCGATGTTCAGCAGGCCCGTGCCGCACCCCATCACGAAGATCCCCGCGGTCCTCCACCATGGATTGGTCCCGGGCGGCAGCAGGGCCAGGTACACCAGGGCCAGGCAGGCCAGCCCGCAGGCCAGCGACAGCGGAGCCGACAAGGTCCAGCGCCGCAATGCCCTGGCGAGCAGCGGAGCGGTCAGCATTCCCAGGTTCATCGCCAGGAAGTAGTAGCCCACCGTGACGAAATCGCCCGTGATGTGGTGTTCCCAGGCCGGCAGCATCACGCCTAGGAACGAGAAGAGAAGACCGGAGAGAAAGAAGCCCGCCAGAGCCTTGCGTGCCGTGCCGGCCTGGAGCAAGGTTGGAGGCGCCGCTGTAGCCATTTTCGTATCTACTCTTGTACCACCTTCTTTCAAAACGCGTATGGCCCTCGCCCGCCGCTATGGAAAAACGGATCGCCTCAGCGCTAAATCTTATGTTGTCAGCACGTTCGCTTTGGCGGGAGGATTGCTTTCGCAAACGCGGGGTTACAGAGGTTTTTAGTCGCTTTGGGGGAGCTGCCTCTCGGCGGTAGTATTCTCTCCCCACCCCGCGCCGTCGCGGGGTTTTTCTTTTCCGGCCCCTCCCAGTGCTACAATCTCCTTTGGTGACAGGAACATACGCGCGTTTTATCGATCGCTGGGAGAACCGCCTCGCCAACCGGGATTCCAACCGCATCGTGCGCCCCTTCGAGTGGGGTTTGGACTGGCTCGGCCTGCCTCCCACCGACGATCCGGCCCAGGCGATCCAGGAATACGCCCAACGGTCCGTCCAGCAGTCCGACGCCTTCTTCGCCTACCGCCCGCCCTCCGATTTCCGGCTGGAAGGCAGCCATTTGACCTTCACCAGCCCTCTGGAGAGCCCCCACCCGGAGAACAACACGGTGCACGCGGAGTTTCTGCCCTGCCGCAAGGCCGGCGGCCGCGCCCTGGTCGTCCTGCCCCAGTGGAACGCGGATGAGACCGGGCACATGGGGCTCTGCCGCCTGCTGAACCGCTACGGGGTCTCGGCGCTGCGCATGAGCCTCGCGTACCACGATCGCCGGCGGCCCGCCGAACTCCAGCGCGCCGACTACCACGTCTCGAGCAACGTAGGGCGCACCGTGCACGCCGGGCAGCAGTCGGTCATCGACGCCCGGGCGTGCCTGGACTGGCTCGAGTCGCAGGGCTACCGCCGCCTGGGGATTCTGGGGACCAGCCTCGGGTCCTGCATCGCGTTCATCGCCGCGATGCACGATGCGCGCCTACGCGTGGCCATCTACAACCACGTCTCCACCTGGTTCGGCGACGTGGTGTGGACCGGCATCTCTACCGGCCACGTCCGCCGCGGTTTCGGCGGCGCCATCACCCAGGACCAGCTCCGCGAATGCTGGGCGCCCATCAGTCCCGCCAGCTACTTCGACCGCATGCCCGGCCGCGACTTGAAGACGCTGCTGGTCTGGGCGCGCTACGACACCACCTTCCTGCCGAAATATTCGCTGCAGGTGCTGGAGGCGTTCCGCAGCCGCGGCGTTCCCCACCAGGTGCTGGAGCTGCCCTGCGCCCACTACACCACGGGCCAGACGCCCTTCAAATACATCGACGGCTTCGCCATGGCCCGCTTCGCGGCGAAGAACTTGTAGGCGGCGTCACCCCCAATCGCAGAGCGTTTCGACGTAAGCGGCGGAGCCGTCGCGCAGCCAGCCGTCGAGTTGGGCGGGCTCTTTGAGTTGCTGGCCGCGCGCCCGCGGAACCACCACGAAGCGGCAGTCCAGCTCCGGTAGCGCCGTCATGTCGCCCCACAGCTTCTCGAACTGGGCTACCGGGAAGATGTCTTCCTGGCCCTTGCCCCAGCGCTTGCGGACGTCTTTCAGCGTGATGTAGGTGGGCATGCGCGCGGCCAGCGTGCGGACGGCGTGAGCGACCTTGGCCTCGTCGCCCAGATCGGCGCGGGTGAGCGAAAATGCCGCGAGCAGCGCGTCGATATCCACCCACACGGTGAGCGAGTTGTAGTAAGAGAGGCGCGATTCGATCTCTTCGCTGGGGAGCGCCAAGCCTTCGACCAGGCGCAGCCTGCCATCCACGCGCGCCAAGCCACCGCCGCGGTCGTCTATGTGGCGCGGCACCACCTCGGTTGAGAGCGCGGCGCCGGAATCCATGTGGTATCCCAGGATGGCGGGATCGACGTCCGCGCCCAGGGTGTCGATATTGTGCACCATCAGGGTGCGCAGCGCCGGCCGTTCGGCGAGCAACTTCGCGAGCACGCCGTTGCGCAGCATGTTCGGCACCTCATACCAGTGGCCCACCGGATGCAGGCACTGGGAGGGCAGGTTGTCGGTGTAGTCGCTGGCCTCGCCCGCCTGCTCGGCCCAATGTATGAGCGCGGCGTGGAGGCTCTGCCGCATCTTCTGCGCCTGCTCGTCGAGCAACTGCTGGGGCATTTCCTCCCAGGCGAAGCGCAGGTCGCGGACCGTGGGCACCATCCGCAAGCCGATGGCGCGGCCCTGCGAGAGCAGCAGCGGGCCGGGGTAGCCGTAGTTATTCTCGGCGCGGAGCCAGTCTTCAATGGGCCCCTGCGTGAGGTAGCTGGTGGTGAGGACGTGGGGCAGGGGAGCGCCGGCGAGCCGGCCTGTGCGGCGGCTCTTGGCCAGGTGGACCTCAATGAAATTGCGGTGGCGGCCGCCCATCTTGGTGAACGGGTTCAGGGCCTTGACCACTCCCGCGCCGCGAGTCCAGCGGCTGCCCGCTCCGCCCGCGAGAGATACCACGGCGACCTGGCCGGCGGCCAGCGCCCCCATCCCCAGCGCGCGGTAGCGATCCGGCAGGCCGGCGAGCGAATCGCATACGTCGCCAGGTGCGGCATCCTCAATCAGGCTGCTGGGCGGCAGGCGATTCTGTGAAAGGCCGATGCGTCCCGACCGCAGGTCCGACTGGATCTGCTCGTGCTGCGCGCGGTCGAACCCGTAGCGATCGAGGAGTTCCTGAAGGCTGCCGGCCTGGCCCGCGGCCACCGAGGCGGATTGCGGCATCAGGTGGTCGAAGAGCTTCTGCACGCTGCCCGCGAGCTCGGGCAGATCGCGGCAAGCCTGGCCGAAGCGATCGAGTTCGGCGCGGCGCGATCGCGGCAGGAGGCGAGGCTCGATGCGCAACAGCGCCGGCACCGTGAGCGTGTAATACCCCGCGGGCATGAGGCCGTCACTGCCGCTCAGGAGGCGGGCTTCGGTGCCTTGTTCGTTGATGGCGAAATCGTAGACCACCGGCTCCATGGCGAAGGGCGCGGCGTTTTCGAGGCGGCGCTTGGTGGCGCTCATGATTTGCTGCAGGCGGTCCTGCGCGCGGTGCTTCACCTGGGGATCGAAGATGAACCCCATGCCGCCGCCGGCCGCGCCGCCGAGCATCCAGAATCCCTGGAAATCCGCGCCGAATTCCGCGCGGGCGCCATCGATCAGCGCTTCGGTGTAGTAGTTGGTGGCGCCGGGGATGATGGTCTGGATGGGCTCCATGAAGTTGCGCTCGGTGGCCGCGCCGATGCGCTCCACCTGCCCGGCCTTGAGCAGAGCGACGATCTCATCGAAGATGCCCATGGCCTGAAGGCGGGCCTTCCACTCCACTTCCGAGCGCAGCAGGTACTTCTCGGTGACCATCTCGAGGATGGGGCCGACGTCCTGCGCCATGCCGCCGTGGACCAGCACCAGGCTGTCCTCGAGGCGCTGGCGCGTTGCGGCGGAAACCTCGCCGCGGCTGAGCACGTGATGGCGCGGCAGCAGGCAGCCGCGGCTGACGCCGAACTCGGGATCGCCCTCGGCGGCCTCCACGCCCTGAATCAGTTTCATGCCCGGCCACAGGCCGCCGGAATCCTGCCAGCCGCCGCCGGAACCCGCGAGCCACTCGCCGAGGATGGCGCGCGCGGCCACGGTGCGGCGGTCGTTCTCTGTGAGCGAGCCGGTGAGGTTGTGAATCTGGCCGGTGGCGCGCATGGCGGCCGCGATCAGGCACGCGAGGAGGCTGGTAGAGACCGCGAGGCGCGAGCCTTTGGGAATATCATTGACGCGGCTGACCATCTCGATGCCGTGTCCCAGGCGTCCGGTGAGACGTGCGAGGAGGTCGGCCAGCGGCTGCTGCGCGCCCTCCATGGCCTGCGGCACCAGGCCCGAGGCGATGGCGGCGGCTTTCAGGAGACCCAGGTAGTCGCGGGCGAAATCGAAGACCTCGGCGAAGGTGGTGACGTCGGCCGTAGCGCCCAGATCGACGCTGGTGAGGCGGAGCACCGGCTCGTCAATCACGCGGAGGTAGGCTTCGACGGGCGGGCGCGGCTTGCCGGCGCCGGCGCCTCGTACGGCGAGATCGATCGAAACGTTGAGCACGCGCGCGCCTTCCGGGAAATCCATTCCCAGGAAGAAAATGTCGCTCCAGCCGCTGTGGCTGAGGTCCATGCGGACGGGCGTGGCCTCGTTCAGGATGGGGTAGAGCGCGCCATCACGCTCGAGCAATTCGGGCCGCACGCTGAGCGGATAGTCGGCCGGGTGTCCGATGCGAGCGAGCCACTGATTGCCGCGGACGGAGCGGACGCTGCGGCGCACCTGGTTGGCGAGGGTCTGAAAGCCGAGGCTGCGGTAGGCGGCGGCGAGTCCGCTGGAGATGGCCGCGCTGGGGCCGTCGGCGGCCTGTGCGCCGAGCAGA
>Ga0182027_10007166_pt1 | contig 16517 bp, 20 predicted proteins | sample 712E1DmetaG_FD_121300 | JGI IMG/M metagenome (GOLD analysis project Ga0182027, IMG submission 121300) | Permafrost microbial communities from Stordalen Mire, Sweden - 712E1D metaG (Illumina Assembly) | ecosystem: Environmental > Terrestrial > Soil > Wetlands > Permafrost | place: Sweden... | reverse complement strand
GGTTTGCGTCGGGGAATAATCTCGGCATCGAAAAAGCATCCGGGAAATATCTGCTGCTGCTGAACCCCGACGCGGAGTTGCGCGAAAACGCCGCCCAGGAACTGCTCTATTTCATGGATGAGCATTCCGAGGTAGCAATCGTCGGGCCGAAGCTGCTGAACTCAGATGGCAGCCTCCAGAAGAACGGTCGGCTCTTCCCGACCTTTGCTCGGGAAGTCTTGCATTTGACGAAACTCTATCGCCTGATGCACAACTTCGATCTGAAATTCGAGTGGGGACGCGAGGACTTTGATGCCGAATGTGAAGTGGATTCGCTTTGCGGCGCATGCCTGCTTGTCCGAAAATCCGCCGTGGATGCCGTTGGCCTCCTGGATGAGCGGTTCTTTATGTATTATGAAGAAATCGACTGGTGTTTCAGTATGAGAAAAGTCGGCTGGAAAATTTGGTATATTCCCAGCGCCCAGGTGGTCCATCATGTCGGAGGGGGATCCAAGAGCATCGGACTGAGGAAGGTGCGGATCGCCTACGCCAGCCAATACCTGTACTTTCTCAAGAATCATAGCTTGGCATCAGCGCTCCTGCTTAGAATACTATCGGGAGTCGTCCTTGGATTGATGAGCGCGAGACTCTTCGCCACTGGAGGGTTGAGTCAGAGATGAGAATAGGAATCGATGCTCGTCCCATCCAGGGCAAATTCACTGGAGACGCAACCTACTGGCGCGGGCTAATAGAAGGTTTCAGTCACATAGACACCGATGATGAAATCATCCTTTATTTGGATGCCGGACTCCCTATTCCGGCCATACCGCAAGCGAAATACTTTCAAGCGAAGCCGCTGCGGTCAATGTCCTGGCGGACGTGGAGCGTCTTCGCATTTCCAAGAGCGTTGAAGAAGGACGGAATAGATATCGCGCACGTCCAATATTCCATTCCTCTTTATGCGCCATGCCCGGTGGTAACCTCCGTGCATGATATTTCATTCAAACGTCATCCCGAATTCTTCAGGTTGAAAGACCGCCTGATCCTCGATGCCGGGTTCAAGCGCGCCTCAAAACGAGCGGCGAAAATCCTGGCGCTCTCCGAATATACGAAGAAGGAGATGCTCGATCTATACGACATCCGACCGGAAAAGATAGCAGTCGTTTACCCGGGCGTAGATGAACAGTTCAAACCTATGGATCGTGATATCTGTCGGGCTACAATTGCCGACAAATACGGAGTAAGCTCTCCGTTCATCCTGACACTGGGAGTCATCCAGCCCAGGAAAAACCTCCCGAGACTGCTGGAAGGATTCGCGAAACTGAAGGAAGCTGACAAGTCCGCGCCTGACCTGGTCATAGTCGGGAAGTATGGATGGAAAGAAACGAACCTTCTGGAGAGGATAGCGGAACTCAAGTTATCAGAGCACGTGATCCTTACCGGCTACGCGCCCCAGGAGGACTTGCCCGTGTTCTACAATGCCGCTGATGTCTTCATATATCCTTCAGTCTATGAAGGATTCGGCCTTCCGCCGCTGGAGGCCATGGCGTGTGGAACTCCGGTAATAACGGGAAATCAGACGTCACTACCCGAGGTAATCGGCGAAGCCGGTATCATGGTAGGCCCATATGACCCCGCAGCCTTCACCAAAGCGCTTGTGAATGTTCTCTCGAATGAAACCCTTCGCGCGGAAATGTCGTCAAAAGGGCTGAAACAGGCTAGTAAATTTACTTGGGATAAAACGGCGACCCAAGTCTTGGAAATCTATCGCCGTGAACTCCGATCCGCGTAATTCACGACTCATCCGAGTACCCACATCCTGCTCACTGGAGATTATTTTGACCGAACGATTTAACGGCATTTTTGAAACACAGGACGGACGAATGGGCTTCGTGCGCCCGGTTTCCGTAGAACTCAAACCCGGCAAGAACGATGTATTCGTTTCTCCTCCGGTAACATTGAAGAACCGCCTTAGAAACGGCGCGGTAGTTGAAGGATCAATAGTCCAAACCCCGAAAGGGCTGCAAGTCGAAAACGTCGATACTGTAAATGGGATTTCCGTTGAACAGTGGAAAAGCCTCCGCGATTTCGATTCCCTGACCCCGGTGCATCCGCATGAACAGCTAGTTTTCGGGTACGAACCCGACAATCTTTCGATGCGAGTGATCGATCTGATCGCTCCCATAGGAAAGGGGCAACGCGCGCTGATAGTCGCTTCCCCGCGCTCCGGGAAAACTCGGCTTATCACGCAGATAGCCAAATCAATTTCCGATTTTCATCCCGAAATGAAACTGGTCGTTCTCCTCCTGGACGAACGCCCTGAAGAGGTTACGGAGATGGTCCGGTCAGTCAAGGGCCAAGTATTTGCAAGTTCGAACGATCAGGACGCCGGCAATCACGTGCGGCTTGCGAAAGTGGCTCTGGATTACACCAAACGATGGGCCGAAGCCGGTGCTGATGTAATGCTGCTTCTCGACTCGCTTACTCGGCTTGGAAGATCATCCAACCTCATTCAATCTTCGCAAGGACGCACCCTTTCCGGTGGAGTGGACAGCCGCGCACTCGAACTCCCGCGCCGAATATTCGGCGCCGCGCGGACACTTGAGGAAGCCGGCTCGATCACTTGCATGGCAACTGCGTTGATCGAGACCAGTTCCAGGATGGACGAGTTCATATATCAGGATTTCAAAGGCACCGGCAATTGCGAAATAGTTCTGCGCCGAGATCTGGCCGAATCCCGCATCTACCCGGCCATCGACATCAAACTCTCCAGCACCAGGAATGAAGAAATACTGCTCGGCGACCAGATCGAAAAATATCACAAGCTTCGTCGGATACTCTACGATCTCTCCCCCGCCGAAGCAATGCAGACCCTATCAAAACTAATTGCGAACTCCACCCAAAACAGCGAACTACTAGACAGCCTGGGATAGAGATATAGGTGTTCCTTTCACAGGCGTCGCTCAAATTAAAGAAGGGCCGGACTATATAGCCCGGCCCTTCTTGCCACAGATCAGTATCCGTATTCACCCGACATTGGCATCGCCGGGGCTGTGCCTTCCAGTCTCGTTCTCTAACCTGCCGGAATTTCTTCCGCTCCGGACTTGCTGAACGGCCACTGGCTTACGTTCTTCATTATACGCGGCGTAAGCCCGCGCTCCCAACATAACTCGTCCCAGGTCGCGCTTGTATCCTTGACCATTCTCAATAGATAGCCCGTATCCTCGCTCGTCTGAGCGGCTATGTTCGCCGCTACGGCAACATCCTTCCAGGAATATCCGGCCTTCCTGTAGAAACGCCATGTCTGCATGTCTATAACGGGTCTGCCGTTATAATATCTCATGTAGACCATCGGCGAATTAATCACCGGCACCGGCGACTTGTTAATCGTCGGCATCGGCTCCGCCAAGAATGCCAAGTCCGCGGCGGGAATTGTGCTCTGTTCTTGCACGGACCCCGCAACGGCTTGTGCCGGAGTAGGCTGCAGGATCATATCGGGCGTTAGGCCGCAAGAATTCGCCACCTCAGTCCACGTTTGCCCTTGCGACAATTGCATCGCCACATCATCAGAAGGCCTCCCGCATTTCGCAGCCGCGCTTCCGATCAATGCGATATCCGAATAGCCAAAACCCTGCATTCGCAAGGATGCGAACTGGCTGCTCGTCAAATTGAACCTGGCCCCTATCGCCGCCTGCTGGAAAGCCTCATCATCAGGTAGAACGGCCATTGTGGAGAAATCCGCCGCCGCGACGGTGGTTCCTGGTCTCATTCCATGACCAACGATGCGCGTTGACTCACGCCCCGTTTTGTTCGACGGCTCCAGCGACACCGCGATTCGGTCATACGGAGCACTAGTCGTGATATAAACCATACTCCGCCTGACTGTCAGGTGGTTGCCACTGAATACCCCGATACTCGTCTCATAGTTGTTATTCTTGTCAATCAGCCATCCTTCGTATACCATATTGGCAGGCGGCGACTGATCTAGTCGTATGTTGATCTCTACGTTGTGATACGGATTCGATCCCGCAACATCGCCGATGATCGTCGTCGACATTCCGCTGACTCCGTCAGCACCCACAGATACGATAGCGATGTTCTGAACACCCGCCGCATATGCCTGACCTGCAAGCAGGAGCATCACCGCCATAAGAACGGCTACTCCAATTCCAATATTTTTCATTTTCCATTCCCTCCTGTGTCAGCCGAACCTTTATAAATGCCCAGGCATTAGTTCAGCTTCTCTTGAATTCCGAATCTTCTTGCACCTTCACTGGTGTGTTCACAATGCTTCTATATTAACTTTCGTCTCCTTGGCTTTCACTTCTCCTGCCAGAGGCGCTGTTATCGTCAGAACGCCATCCTTGAAGCTAGCCTTAACCTTATCCGGTTTGATCTCATCCGGCATCGGTATGGAACGAAAGAATTTGCCGACGCGCCTTTCCTGACGAATGAACTCGTTCGTCTTGACGTCTTCTTCTTTCTTGAATTCGCCCTTCAGAGTTATGCTGTCATTAGTGGACGTCACTTCGAGATCTTCTTTACGCAGGCCCGGCACTTCCGCCTTTATGAGGACGTTGTTACCCTGGGTCACGACATCTACGGCAGGACACGACATCCGCTCTGCGATAGAGGGGAGAATCGCCGCCGGCAGGAATCTTTCCAACATTCTGTCCATCTCGTCATACGCGCGCCGTACATCGCTAAAAGGTTCCCATTTCATCAGACTCATCAAATCACCTCCAAATCGTTTGACTGGCTCTTCAGGAAGCCATCTTCTATTCCATTTACTGTTACCCAAGGGCGCTTAGAATTATGCATAAATAATTCCAAGCATAATATGAGCATCTTGCATAGCTCAACTTTTCTAAGCATATCGAAGCTTGAATGGTTGTAGGGCAACTGCTTGATAGCGGAAGACCCGCGTCAGTCACAGAATACGGGGGATCATAACGAAAAAGGGGTCAGAGACCACATTCGTATCGAATTGGTCTCTGACCCCTTTTTAACTCTTTGAGGGACAGTCTTGACTATCTGTTTCTGGCGACTTTTACCATGCTTGGGCGTATAACCTTGTCGCCCAGTGTGTAGCCTTTCTGGAATTCTTCGATTATCGTATTATCAGGATATTCGTCGGTGTCAAGCGGCATTACCGCTTCGTGCAGACAAGGATTGAACTGCTCACCCTCAGCCTCTATCGGCTTTACGCCTTCTCTTTCAAGCGCATCTTTGATCTGCCTAAGGATTAAGACTACCCCGCCGTGGAGGGCATCGTAATTCTTGATCTCCTCAGCCGCCTTGATCGCGCGCTCAAAGTTGTCCATAACCGGAAGTATGCGAAGAATAAAATCCTCTATCGCGAATTTCCTGGCCTGATCGAATTCCTCACGAGAGCGTCTGCGGAAGTTATTCAAATCCGCGAGTGTACGCAGGAAATTATCATGCTCTTCCTCCACGCGCTTCTCCGCCGCTTCACAGCGCTCCTTGAGATGCTTGATATCTTTCGGCAATATTTTCTCGGCGTCCGATTCAGCTACCTCATCAGCGTCATAAAGCGCGCCCTCCGGCACGGACCACATATCATCCAGATTATCTGATCCTTTACCGGCGGTCGCGTCCAAATCTATCGGTTTTCTCTTGTCATCCTTCATAGTCTATCTCCTAACCCGGCATGGCCGGAATGAAAAAGCGGTTTCCGTGTTTCGAGCCTTTCAGTAATTGCTCACACTTGGTGTGAGCGTCGGGGACTGTCCCATTTTTCGCGAAGCCTGCGTAGCGAAAATAGTGGACTGTCCCCAGAGCGGTGAATCTACTCCTTATCTCTCTGAGCAGTCACTTCATCTTGGTATACCCGCACGCATTTTCCAAAAAACGTAAGCCAGACCAAAATGCCTCGCCCAGAGGCATAAGCCCGGATTATTAATGTCATGCCGAGCGAATCTTCTTGCTAGGAAGATGATCCTTCACTTCGTTCAGGATGACAATTTGTGTGTGAATAATCCTGATTAGCCTATACTCAACGAGGACAGCATTTTGCTGAGATTAGAGGACATGAACTTAACCGCAGCCACGGAGTGGCGATAATTCATCCGTGTTGGGCCAATGACGCCTACGCTGCCGCATGCTTTGCCGTCTATCGAATAGCTTGATGCGATAAAACTACAGTCTTTCATCTCGCTAAGCCCGTTCTCGGAACCGATGATTACCGTCACGTCGTTTCCCAGCAGCGTGCCGCTGAGGAGCATTAATATTGATCGCCGTCGCTCCAGCGCGTCGAGAATAGTGCTCGCCTTATTGCTCTGGAAGAATTCAGGCTCCTTCAGAATGTAGCCCGCGCCATCGACATAGAGTTCCGCGTCAGAGGCAGTAATCAGGGATTGCTTCACCGCCGCGACAGCTTTTTTGTAAAGCCAGTCGAGCAATCTCAATTCGCTCGGAAGTTCCTCGCTTGCCGAAAGATCGAAGTTGTTCAGTTCAGCGCTGTGGAACCGTGTGTTCAGCAGATTACCCAAAGAGACGATATTCGCGTCGCTCAGATTCCCCTGATAATCGGTCGCCCTGTGATCTACGTGACCGGAATTCAGCACCGTAATCACCAGAAGTCTGCCCGGCTTCACTGAAACCAAAGCGACTTGGCTGATGCTTACAACATCTATTCTCGGCGACGTGACCAGCGAGATATATTTCGTCAATCCTGAGAGTATTCGCCCTGTCTGCTGTAAAATCTCCCCAATTTCGCTCTCAAAATTATCGCAAGATTGCTTGGCGTTATATGTTTCATCCAACGGAAGGGTAGGCTCAGGCATGAGCTTATCCACGTAGAACCTATAACCCATGTCGGACGGCACGCGCCCGGCGGATGTGTGCGGCTGACGTAGATAGCCCATTTCGGACATCGCTGCCAACTCATTGCGAATAGTGGCCGGTTTCACGCCGAAATCGTGTTTGCGAACGAGGGTCGCTGAACCGACGGGTTCAGCAGTCTCCACGTAATCATCGACCACGGCAGCCAGAATTCTTTGTCGTCTTTCATGAAGTTCCATAACTTATCACCTAAGGAAAATACCTATAGAGAATATAACATCAGAGGGGACAAGTGTCAAGGTAGGCGCGCCCGCGTCCCGGGCAAAGCTTCGTTTGTTCAGAGAAGGCGAGGATATCACCTGCTGGATTGCGTTTCCCTTTTTTGCCATATTGTGCAGAGAACTCAAAAGCCTTCCCGCCGGCACTTAATTTGTGATAGTAACTTTTTTCGATAATCTGATATAATACACTTACTTGGTCATGCTTGCGCATGAGGATGTCAGTCTTGCAAACAAAGAATCTTTAGAGAAGAATTTATGGCGATAATTTTGACACATCATGCCCGAGAACGTATGGCTCTTCGGGGCATTAGCCTGCAAATGATCGAAGAAACTATATTTGTTCCAGATACAACTGGTCGTGGCTATTCAGACAAGCTTCTTGCATTCAAAGAATTCCCGAGAGGAATTCTGAAGGTTGTGTACGCTATTAATGGCAATGATCATCTTATCATCTCCGCCATTTGGAAAGATTGAGGATAAAGATGCGAATCACCTATGATACCAAAGCCGACGCATTGTATATAGGTCTGCGCGAGGGCGATTTTGCAAAAAGTCGTGAGGTCGAACCAGGAATCGTTCTCGATGTAGGCTCAAACGATGAATTGCTTGGCATAGAAATCATCGATGCCTCAACGCGTCTCAATATGTCGGATATCGCAAAAGTTAGCATTGAAATGCCTCTGAACGTGACGGAAGCAGCGTAAAGGCACATTCCTAATACGTGATGAAACTCTTGACCTCGTAGCCTCCCAGTTTCGAGCGGCCGTTCAGGAAGACCAATTCTACGAGGAAAACGATGCCCGCGACTTTCCCGCCCAATTCTTCGACTAGGTGCGCCGCCGCCGCCGCCGTGCCGCCGGTTGCCAGCAAGTCATCCACAATCAGCACTCGCTGGCCGGGCTGGATTGCGTCTTTGTGAATCTCCACCGCGCTGGTGCCGTATTCAAGCGAATACTCGCAGGATATGGTCTGGTACGGCAGCTTTCCTACCTTGCGCACGGGGATGAACCCCTTGCCTAGTTTCATCGCGACCGGCGCGCCCAGGATGAAACCTCTCGATTCTATCCCGAGGACTACATCCGGGTTCTTGCCGCTCGCATATTTCGCTATGCCGTCCACGACTTCCGCAAAGGCTGCTGGGGCTTGAAGAATCGGGGTTATATCTTTGAAAATGATGCCGGGTTTGGGGAAATCCGGGACGTCTCGAATCAAGCTTTCTGCCGCAAATTCCGAAGCCATCTTATTGCTCCTTCCGCAACGTATACGGCGGAAGAATCACGCCGCACTCCGTAATGATTGCCGTGACGAACTTCGCCGGGGTGACATCGAACGCCGGATTACACACGGAAATGCCCTCAGGGGCTATCCGCGTATCCCCGATGTGCGTCATCTCGCGCTCGCAACGCTCTTCGATTGGGATATGCCCACCGTCTGGGATGGAAACATCTATCGTAGACATCGGCGCAGCCACGTAAAATGGTATATCATGCGCCTTGGCAAGAACCGCGACGCCGTATGTCCCGACCTTGTTTGCAACGTCGCCGTTCGCGGCTATCCGATCAGCGCCGACGATCACGCGGTTGACCATCCCCTTGGACATCGCCCACGCCGCCATGTTGTCGGCGATTACTGTTACCGGAATCCCATACTGGAGCAGTTCCCAGGCGGTGAGCTTCATCCCTTGCAACCTTGGCCGCGTCTCATCAGCAATAACCTTGATTCGCTTCCCCGACTCAGATGCCGCGCGAATAACTCCGAGAGCCGTCCCGTAACCCGCCGTGGCAAGCGCCCCGGCATTACAATGCGTAAGAATGGTATCCCCATCCTCGATCAATTCCGCGCCGAACTTCCCTATGCGGCGATTGATCTCGATGTCCTCTCTGAGGATACAGAGCGCCTCATCTATCAACACCCGCTTTATCTCTTCAACGGACAGTGACGCGCTTCCTGTGGCTGCCAGCGTCATTCTATCGATAGCCCAGAACAAGTTGACCGCCGTGGGCCGCGTCCCCCGAAATTCTTCGTCGATCTCTTCTAAACGGTCGAAGAACTGCTCCGGAGTAGCCTCGCCGATTCCCTGAGCGCCCAGCGCTATTCCAAGAGCAGCCGTAACTCCAATGGCCGGCGCACCGCGAACGCGCATCTCTCTGATCGCCTCGGCAACGTCACGATAGTCCGAGAATTCTAGTATCCGAAGCTCTTCGGGAATCCGGGTCTGGTCAATCAGCTTGACCTTCCCATCTTCCCAATCGACGGGCCGAAGATCGATCATTCGCCCTCCAATATCCGACTCATCCCAATTTCGCGTGCGCCATCGCCTCCGAGCACTTATCGCACGGGCCGACCGGCATGCGCTCTATCATATCCAGAATGACGTCTTTCACGCGCTGGTTGTTCATCTGAAGAACCCGAACAACCTCTTCCACGTTCACCGGCTCGACTCCCGGCAGGCCGACGCAACCCGCATCCCAATCAGTAATCAGGGCGATGTTCACGTAGCACATTTCCAGTTCGCGCGCCAGGATCGCCTCAGGATACTGCGTCATATTTACGCACTCCCAGCCCATGCTGGTGTACCACTGACTCTCCGCCCTTGTCGAAAACCTCGGCCCCTGGATCACCACCACCGTGCCCTTGTCATGGCAAGGAATCCCCTTGGCCTTGATGGATTCTATCGCCAGCGCCCGCAAATCTTCACAATAAGGATCCGCGCCCATGATGTGCGTGACTATCGGCCCATCAAAAAAAGTATCTTGGCGGCCCGAGGTTCTATCGACGAACTGATCGCAAACGACGAAATCGCCCGGCCTGATCTCCGCATGAAGGCTTCCGACCGCCGTCGGCCCGATGATCCGGCTGACGCCCAAAGATTTCAGCGCCCAAGTGTTCGCTCGATAGGGAATCATATGCGGCGGAAGGCTGTGACGTCGGCCATGCCGGGGCAGAAACGCTACACGCTTCCCTCCGACCGTTGCTAAGGCCACGAGATCGCTGGGCGCTCCGTAGGGGGTCTCAACCTTTATCTCGTGCACGTTTTCCAGAAACTCATAGAACCCGGATCCGCCGTATACCCCGATATCAGCCTGATTCTTGTGCATCGCTTTGCCTTTCGCGCATTTCAAAAGAGATCGTGCCTGCTTCGTCTTCTTCAAATACAGGGTGCTGGAGTGCCTCGTATGCCGCTGCCTGCTCTGCCTGCTTCTTGCTCTTGCCGGATCCCTGCCCCAGCGATTTCCCATTGAGCTGCGCTTCCACCACGAATGTTTTATCATGATCCGCGCCGGATTCGGATATCACCACGTACCGTGGCGCTTTCTTGTATAAACTCTGGCTCAATTCCTGGAGTATCGACTTGTAATTCTTGTGATGCTCTTCACCTTCGATATCCTGGAGAATCGGGCCTAATGCTCGCAATACGAACGCGCTTGCGGCTTCCAGCCCTTCGCTTAGGTAGATGGCCGCAATCACTGCTTCGAACGCATCGGCCAATATCGACGAGCGATTCCGCCCTCCGGAAGATTCCTCACCGGCGCTCATGAAGAGCGCGTCCGCCAGCCCGAATTTCCTCGCGGCATCCGCAAGAATCGGCTCGCTCACGATGACGGCCTTCGCCTTTGCCAATTCGCCTTCCTGCTTCTCTATAAACTTTGAAAACAGGTTCTCCGAAACGATCAAACCCAGCACCGAGTCGCCCAGAAATTCCAGGCGTTCGTAGCTGGTCAGTTGGTTCCCATCGCCCAGGTACGACTTATGCGTCATCGCCTGTTTGAGAATCTCCAAACCGTTCTTTTTGATCCCTAATTTGCGCGCGATCTTCTGTAATGGCGTACGAGACATGGCCCCCCCGGTATCTGCAAATGCTCAGTGCGAGCGGGAGTCAGACCCTATTTTTGTTGCACAAAAAACAGGTCAGACCCCTTGGGTCTCATCATTTCGCTACTTCAATGCCTCAGCTATTCTTTCGAGGCCCTTCTTGATATTCGCCATTGAAATTGCGTATGACAAGCGAACGTTTTGATCCGCTCCAAACCCTGAGCCGGGCACCAATGCTACCCGCGCCTCGTCCAGAAGATACTCGGCGAAGGCATCCGACCCGGTAATGGTCTTGCCCTTAAATGTCTTGCCGTATAACGCGGAAACATTGGGAAATACGTAGAAAGCGCCGCCCGGGTCGGTACATCTGATCCCTGGTATAGCGCACAGCCCGGCTACTATGATTTTGCGCCGCTTATCGAACTCCTTGCGCATTATTTCCACGGATTCCTGCGGCCCGCAGAGCGCCTCCACCGCGCCCTTCTGAGCAAACGACACGGGATTCGACGTGCTGTGAGATTGGATACGAGACATCCCGCTGATTATCTCCTGTTCCGCCGCAGTATAGCCGATTCGCCAGCCGGTCATTGAATGACTCTTGGAGAGTCCGTTCACGGTTATCGTCAACTTCTTAATTTCGCTGTTGAACGAGGCGATGCTCACGTGCTTGTTCGCGCCGTAAATCATCTTCTCATATATCTCGTCCGAAATAACGTAGATTCCGCTTTCGACGACGATGCTAGCGATCTCCTCCAACTCCGCCCGCGAATAAACCGCGCCGGTCGGATTGCTCGGGCTATTGAGGATTAACAGCCTCGTCTTTGGGGTGATGGCGGCCTTCAGCATCTCGCCGGTCATCTTGAAACCGCTGCTTTCGTCCGTCTGCACGTACACCGGCACGCCGTCCGCCAGCTTCACCTGATCCGGGTAGGAGACCCAGTACGGGACGGGGATTATCACTTCATCGCCCGGGTTGCAGAGGGTCATGATGACATTATAAATCGAGTGCTTTGCCCCCATGGATACGATGATTTGCGAGGGCGCGTACTCAAGTCCGTTGTCCTTCTTCAGTTTCTCGCAGATAGCCTTCTGCAGTTCCAGCGTGCCGGGAACAGGCGTGTACTTAGTGACGCCCGCCTCGATTGCTCGAATTGCTGCCGCCTTTACGTTTTGTGGCGTATCGAAGTCCGGCTCGCCGGCGGCGAAACTCACGACATCGACACCTTCGGAAATCAGTTTCTTTGCCTTAGAATCAATAGCCAATGTGGGCGAAGCATTCGCCCTCCTAGCTCTCTCAGAAATCCCCATTTGACAACCTCCTACCCCGGCACAGCCGGAACCAAAAATCATTGTGTTTCGGGACACCCTTGTTCTGACATATTAGCCCGGATTATTCACGATAAGAGTAGAACATACGCACACTGTCATCCTGAACCCCTCGTCCCAAAATTTCCCTCGCCCGCCTGCGGGAGAGGGCCAGGGTGAGGGCGTCCCCGCCAAAAACAACAACAGGCTACTCGCTACGTAATTGCCCATTCATCGACCGCATCATTATTCTGCAAATGCTGCTGAACGATCCGGCGCGCCTTCTCGGGCGTGATATGATAATACATAACCGGCGGCTGCCCGGCCACCATCACCTGAACCAGCGGCTCGAGGTCGCACCGACCGGAACACCCGGTCTCTGAAACAATCGCGCCCTTGATCTTGCGCGACTTAATCTCCTGCTCCAGCGCATCCACAACCTGCCTGGCCCCCGCCGCCACCCCACAAGTCGCCGTCCCGACGATCACCCGAATCCCGGCCTCAGCCACCAATTTTCGCTGTTTAGATTCCGCCGCCTTCTTCCGAACCTGCCCCAGCGCCTTATGCACGTTTCCCATTTGAATATTCTCCCATCCTGGATCATCCACGCAAGGAAATCCAGGCACAAACTATCTCTTAAGTCCGAGTGGCCGTTCTTTCATATACCCACTCCTGCCTCATAACGCGTCCTAAAAAGAATGAGGCGCTAACACGGTAACGTCATTATACCATTCTTGAGATGCAATATCGACTATATTAATGGGCCTTGACTAGAGTTGGCTGGTCGGCGATAATATCACTGTTTCACGATGGAAGTCTGTAGGTCACTGAGGCGCTGGGAACCATGGAACTCTCGCAGGAACAACTGAATGAAATCATTCGGCGCATAGTCGATTCCGTGCATCCGGAGCGCATCATACTATTCGGTTCAGCCGCGCACGGCGAAATGGGAACTGATAGCGACGTAGATATGCTAGTGGTCATGCCTGAGGGAACTAATCGTCGGCAGGTCGCCATGTTTCTTCACACACAATTCTTTGGCATACCCTACGCCGTCGATGTTCTGGTTACGACTCCATCACTCCTAGAGAAGCACAAAGACAATATCGGCCTGATTTACCGAACGATTCTTGCCGAGGGGAGAGAGCTATATGCAGCATGATCCCGGGTCGCCAACATCCTGGCTGGTGTTTGCAAATAGCGACCTTGCATTAGCGAAGAATGCAGCCGGACCTAAGGTGCTTCTGGAAAGCCTATGCTTTCACGCGCAGCAGGCGGCGGAGAAAGCGATTAAGGCCGTGCTGATTCATTCCGGCATTCCCGCCCCCAAAACGCATAGTATCGAACGCCTGATTGATCTACTTCCTCCTGATGTTGACCGAATTCCAACCCTGCTTGAAGCAGCTCAGTTGACTAACTACGCCGTGATCTCCAGATACCCCGGAGATGAACCGCCGATTCCTGCTGATGAATACAATGATGCTGTCCGCCTCGCGGAGGCAGTCGTTGAGTGGGCGGAGCAGATCATCCGATAGGGCTAATCATCGCAAGCAATGCTCTGGCAAGAAAATCTCCTCCGCCGAGTACGGTGATTCTACTTCTGCTTGCGGAATGTGATAACGAAGTAGTCCATTACAGTCTGTTTCTGCCCAAACAGACTCCCAAGACAGCTTGGATTTGTGACTACACCGACAGTATCTACCCGATAGAAGTCCCAACCTTTGGCGGCGTGCTCATTGACTGTGGCTTGGAGGTAATACGCTGCTTCTTGTCCGCGAGCCTCCTTTGCATTTACGGTAATTGCAGGCGGAATCTGAACCATCTTGTATTCGTACATTACACTCTCCTTTGATTTATACGCGCTCTCGTGCAACCAAGGTCTGGCGATAGGAATATATGCGCGGTATGAACTCTCTATCTAGTAACTATGTGCAGATTGTTTGTGCCATTACGCACACTTTTTGCGACCTCTCGGCCATCACAGAATACTATTTCGGCTGCGCCGTCGCCGGTCCACGTCAGAGTGAAGTGTCCTTGAGAGTCTGTTCTGACTCTGTTCGTTACTCCGCCGGCGAACAGCCCGCCCACTTTTGCACTAACTTGTGACATTGTGCTGGGCTGACCATTTGAATAAGTAACGATCCCACTAATAATGCCCATTCCAAATCCTCCTAATTCAACTGACTTACCCGCGAAATATGATTCAAGCGCTAAGTTAGTAATGTAGTTGATAAACAAGTTAACTGTTAAATATAATGCAATTATACGACCGACTCAAGGCTTCAGTCAATATCTGATATTTTGCAAGGTGGAGTGATTTGACACCCTCGTTCGCCCGTGTTAGACTTCCTTCGTTATGAGACGGGTGCTGGTTGTTCTTTTTCTCTTTCTTGCTTGTGTCGGAATCGCTGGGGGTGACTCTGTTAAGTGGCGGGCGATTCGGACTGGGCATTTTATTGTCTTCTACTCCCCTCGTGATTTGGCTACCGCTAAACGGGCGGGGGCTATTGGGGAAGAGTGGTGGGGGAAGATTTCTAAGAGGCTCGGCTTCGAGACCGGGGTTGTGCCGATCTATCTTTACCCTGACCGGACTACCTTCTCCGAAGCCACCGGGGTTCCTTCCAATGACAGCATTGTCGGGCTGGCGCACAGCCAGTTGCATGATATCCGGGTGGACGCCTCCGGGGCGTTCGCGGATATCTCTCGGATCATTCCTCATGAACTGGTTCACGTCTTCGTCGCGGAAATGCTGGGGGATAACGACTTCCTTCTGCCCACCTGGGTGCAGGAAGGTTTGGCGAAATACTACGGCAACGACTGGTCGGATGCCGACTCGGAATTGCTTGCGGATTCCGTGTACTCAGGAAGGATTCTGCCTCTGGGGAAGATTTCGGAGGGGTTTCCGAAGGACCCGAATGATCGGGCGATTGCGTATTCGGAGAGCTATTCCGCGATTGATTATATTTCCAGGACTTACGGCGAAAGTAGTTTGAAAGAGCTTCTCTCCGAAACGAAGTCGGGCCGCGCATTTCCGATAGCGTTCGGCGACAGCACATCCGTTGATTTGGAGAAGTTCGAGGCTGCTTGGCGGGATGACCTGGAGGAGCGATACAGGGTGGGTCGCTGGTTGAGGATAGCGGAATCGCTCATCTGGCCGACGATGGCGCTGGTGGCGATACTGGCGTTCCGTGCCAGGCTAGCCTGGAAGCGCAAGAAGGCCCAGGAGTTTGAGGAAGAGGACAGGTTGGCGCAAGATCCACGGGAATTTCTCTAGTTTGTCAGAGCAGAGCCCTTCACCGACGCGAGGTCTACGACTAGACTGCCAATCCATGGTTCGTGCGTTCCTTCCGTTTGCCTATGCGGGTTTGGCGTGTGATTTTGCAGAATGAATGCAGATTTACACATAAGGGACAGCCATGAGCGACTACACCGCACCCGACGATGGCCTCCGGTCTTTTTCCGAAACGGCCCTATGCAAGACTCTTCACGTTTGGACAGCAATGAGACACGCTCCCGACAAAAAAAGCACTTGACATGCCTAGAGTTTGGATGTATATTATACCTAGAGTTTCGACATATGATCGGGAGGATTGTGATATGGCATTCAATACTGAGCTTGTGGGAAGCACTGTCGAAATGCTCGTTCTGAAACTGCTCTCTGAACGAGCAATGTATGGATACGAGATCATCCAGATCGTGAACGAGCGCACGGGCGGGGAGTTCACCTGGAAGGAAGGCACTCTTTATCCCGTTCTCCACCGCCTGGAGGGAAACGGCTTCTTATCCACTGATTGGCAAATGGGCAATACAGGCAAGAATCGCAAGTATTACAAATTGACCACGAGAGGTTTGAACCACGCGGAGAGCAAAGTCTTGGAATGGAATAAGTTCTCAGGCTCTGTGAACGCGGTACTGTGCGCGCCTGCGAGGTGATATGATGGCTGAACAACCCTTTGCACAATTTGTAGATGACGCCGCGGCAGGTCTAAAAGCCGACCCTGAACTCTACTTGGATGTCAAGCGGGAGTTGCGGAGCCATTTGGAAGACAAATCAGATCAATTCATGGCTGAGGGGCATTCTGTAGAAGAAAGCGCCGAGCTGTCGCGCAAGTCTTTCGGCTCTCCATTAGACTTGGCGGCAGATTTGTTGAAAGCCAATCGCCGCCGGATGAGATTTCGCGCTTTGCTCCGAATGGGCTTCGGGACGCTGGTCGTCCCGCTGGTGATGCTTATCGCTCTTTACGCCGGGTACGGCCGACTTGCGCAGGTGGTCGATTTGATATCCATACTGCGCTCACCTAATATACGATTGCCTGCGCCACCCTTATTCAATTG
>Ga0182027_10007164_pt1 | contig 16521 bp, 10 predicted proteins | sample 712E1DmetaG_FD_121300 | JGI IMG/M metagenome (GOLD analysis project Ga0182027, IMG submission 121300) | Permafrost microbial communities from Stordalen Mire, Sweden - 712E1D metaG (Illumina Assembly) | ecosystem: Environmental > Terrestrial > Soil > Wetlands > Permafrost | place: Sweden... | reverse complement strand
CCGTGGCTACATTTCTACTGCCCGCAAGAATGGACAACCAACCTTGGATGTCTTGCGCTTGGCTCTCGCTGCTACACCTTATTTGCCTTCTTTTGTCTCACCTGCCTGAGCAGTTACGATAAATGTATATTAATTATTTTTGAAACAAAATTCTGATAGGTTAAATCGAGAATGGCATGTAAGTTAGAACAAACTCAAGCTACATTTATGATCATATGATGGTGTGGGCAAATATATTAATGGACCATTTAGCTATTAGATATTAAATTGGTTTTGTTCAAGCTCTTTAGCAATAACAGGTAATTCAGGAAAGATTAGACTTTTTTTAAATCCGATAGTTTTCAGCTCTTGCCTCATCTCAACAGGTTTTAATATAACAAACTGACGAAGAAATGTTGAAGCATTCGGTAATAACTCCATTGCACAATCATCCATTGAAGCAACTAATTTATTAATATTTGATGGAAATAGTGTAAAAGTACCGGATTGTGCCCGAATTCTTTCATTGTTATAAGGGGAAATTATTGCTAATGGGTAAAATTCGTCTTTTGTAGATTTAATCTCAACATATTTTTCTTTTGTACTAAAAAGAGCCAAATTATATTTTTCGCGTATACCTGGTTTGTGTTTACTGTCTGAGGGGAAAATTGAAAACATATCTGGCAATTTATTTCGATCTAGAAAAAGATCTAAATATTTGATTGTTTGTTTATTCAATTCTATTGGCTTCAAACACCATAAACTTGGCACATAGTCGACTTTATTTTCTAACGCAAGAATGTAATCATCTAAAGCAAAAAAAAGGGAAACCAATAATTGCTCTGACCAATCTAATAACCGCGTAGAAATTTCGTAATGCTGCATCATACTCAACCATGTCAAATCATTTTCTGGTAATCTTGAAATCATATGATAATTTCGTACTCGAAAATCTTGCAACAATTCCTGCTCAATTTTTGGTAATTGGCTTAATAAATCTCCTTTTTCCAAATCTATCGTTCTGAATAACCGAGGTACAAGATTATAGTTACTGCTTTTAAGCCCTCGATACCAAAGGAGATTTTTTAAGGGATTCCCTTTAGAATCTTTTTCTGTAGGATCTGATTCAAAAGAAATAACTTCTCTAATCAAATCATCAAGATTATTAATATATATTTTTTGAGGTTTTCCGTTGCAATTATCTGATTCAGGCATTATTTATTTCCTGTCCAGCATTAAAAGGCCTTTTTTCCAATATTCTTCGATAAATCGAATTTCATTTGTGAAACCATCTGCCTTTTTATTTCCGCCTATATATTTATTAAAATTATATCTAATGTCGCTAATATTCTTGCTCATTACAAAAATATCCAATTCAGAACTCAAACTTCGTAAATATTTGCCTAATTCTTCATCATAAAGTCCGCTAGACAATGTTTTATATTGCCATGAATCGGTAGTTCTTGAAATTTTTCTTTCTGTTCGTAAAATGTACGTGCAGATGGTATTTTGTCTTGTACGCATCAAAATACTTTGGTTTTGCGCTTTCGCGACAGATCCAAAATTTTCTATACGTTCTTCGGCATTTTCAATAATTTGGTTATACTTTGACTCATCTAAACCCAGTATCTTTATCATAAAAAGATCAGCGGTTGTCTCTTTAAAGAAATCATGATAAATTCCAACCTCTTTTGATAGATTTTGCGATTTTATGATTGAGTGGATTGTTTTAATAATTTCTTTTTTATTTCTAGTTGTGTTCTCAATAAGCCCCTGTTTCGCAAAGAAATTAGCATATTCTAAGAGCCAAGTTTGGTTTTTGCTTTCCTGCAAAGTGTCAAAAAATTCGTTATTATCATCTTTATACAAATTTTTGAATATTGAATCTCCAATTGTTGTACACAAACTCTCAATTTCTTTTTTTCTTAATTTATATTGAGTAACAATAAGCTGAATAATCTCAAAGAAACTTGGGGGTAGATTCTCAAAATCATTAGATTCTTTCCAAAAAAATATTATTTTATCTACTTCTTTTCCATTTTCAATTCCTTCAAACAACCAATCTAATAATTTTTCGAAACAGTTATAATTTTCTATACTTATTTTGTTTGAATGTTTTATACTTACAAATTCACTTGATATTTTCTTTGAAAGATTATCAATCTCTTCATTTACATAGCTAAAACCAGATTCAATCACTTGCGAAATTTTTTCCACGAAATTATCCAATGATTGCTCTGACATATAGGAACAAAGTTTTTGTGTAAATACATCTTCAAGTATGTATTCAATATCATTGATACTCTTTGATGCAATGGGATACCATTTGTTTTTAAATTTGTCTAATAGATATGAATTCTCACTATCCACGACTGTATACATAAATATTTTTCGAGCAATATCCATACAAATTGTTCTTAAGAAGCAAGTATTCCTAACAGCCACATTTCTAATTTGGATGTAATGCCCCATTTCGTGAAATAACCAGGGGATACTTTTTACCGGGGAGAAAAACGATAGTTTATCAAATCTAATGGGAATTATTTTTTCTCGCGCAAAAGTGGAATTGGGGAATAATACGTGTGATTTTACTAAATCTGTGAAATTTATTGTTGGGAAAAACAGAAGTTTTGAATATTCTTTGTTCTTATTTTTTTTACCTTGTTGAAATATTTCCAATTCGGATTCTATGATCTCAACAATAGTAAAATATGAAATATATATTTTCGTAGAAGAGTTAACAAACTTTATATTATAGTTCGGGCCTTCAAATACCATTCTTGTTGCTTGGACCCAATTTTGAAGAAGATCAGAAAACAGATGAACTGCTAGTTCAAGGGAGTCAATATCGATATTCTCCTTATTTTGTTCATCAGTGCTACTCATATCCTTTTCAATAGTTTCATATAATGCGTTAAGCAATTTATATAATTCATTTTGTAATAATGGACTAGCTGTTTCGTTATTTTCAATTTGCCAGTAATATTTAAGCACATCTTGAAGTGCTAATGTTAGGGAAAGTGGGTAATAATTATTTTTTGACTCTTGATTACTAGTAATTTGTAGACTTTTATTCCATAAAGTTTTAAATTTCTTAGAAGATAAACTTTTTGATGGATTTGCGTTTTGGGAATCTTGCTCGTTTCCTTCGCATAAGGTTTCAGAAGAGTCAAAATCAGAAAACCATCGAGTTCGCGTATAGTTTATATGTTTATTAAAAAAATTATTTGACGAACAAAGTAAGTTGTCTGGGATATCTTCATCGTTAATAAAATCGATTGGTTTTGGTAAAAACAGATTAGCAATTTGCTGAAATCCTTCTCCGGCCGGTGGAGTTATCCTCATTTCGAGATCATATTTTCCAAATAATGGGAGGGGAACAACATTAAAATCATAGCCGGTTTTGTGCAATTCTTGTTTTATTGCATTAGATAATTCAGAGAAATTGGTTCCTGATTTTGTTGAAATAAAAATTGAAGCATGCGTAAATTTTTTTTCTTCCCAACTTGCCACATATTTTCTACCCATTCCATGGATAGAATAAATAGATTTTACCGATTGATCTCTCCGAAGAAGGATTAATGCGTTCATTATAGTATCATAGGATTGTGATACAAAAATGATTACCAAATCACTATAGCCTAAGGAGTAGAAGAATTGAAAATTGATTTTTGGAAAGTTGTCGTGAATCGTTTTTGTTAATGTATCAATAGTGTCTTGGAGATCAAAATTCTTGATATTTTCATCAAATAATTTAATTTCTGAAATTACGATCAAAGGTTTTGTAGATAAATTTTTTTCTGTAATAATAAATTCGCCCGCTGATGCGGGATAAATACAGATGACTTGTTCTTCGTAATCTTGTTCTATTCTTTGGCCAGAATTATTTTCTACATAGAATTCAAGTAAAGATTTCTTCCCTTGTTCAAATTTTATCCAATCAAAATAACCCCAGACAATATATTCGTATTCAGAAGTATCGCGATTTTCTGGAATTGATATTAGCCTTCTACAGAATTTGATTAATATTCCATCGGAATTTGGAAAACTTGACGTGTTTAATGGTATAGATAAATCTATCATTGATGGCCCCAGCGCATTAAATTAATATAGTGATGATCAAGTAGATTATGGTAATTTGGATTTGGAGGAAAAATAAAAAACTGACCGTATTTAATACAATCAGTTTTTTAAATTAACTTTCTTCTTGCACTCTATTTTTCTTTTTCCCCAAAGCGCGTTTTATGCTAGGTTTCGGTAATAATGCAAGTTTATCAAACAAACGGATTTCCTCATCTGTAAGTTGATATTGGGAGTAAAACGAGTTAGTAGACGGCCCTGTTTTCTTCCTTTTTTCGTTCATTGGACTTACTAATGTTCGAATTGCCATATGTTCCCCTTTCAATTTACCCCTTGATACTTAGACACATAAAGCATGTATTATATCAGTTGTCAAGGATACCCACAAGGAATTTCGAGATTTGGTTATCAATTCTGGACATAATATTGTCAATAGTGCTTTTTCTCCTGATATTTTAATTATATGACAAATTGAATTTCTGGTTTTCGTGAAGAACAAGAATTATTCTAGTCAAATTGATATATTTAAGCAAATGTTCCAAGTCTTTCAACTGAATAATTATATATATAAACAATTTGTCTACCAAAACCTTTTTCATTCCCAAAATTTGATGATCTTGTTCCCACCTTGGCAACTGAAAACTGATTTTGGATACAATCCTAAATATAATTATAGCGTCAAATAATCAATCACGGTAGCAGGTATAAATCATAATGAAAAGTTCTGAACACGTGATAATCTAATAGGATAATTGATTGCTCGTTCGGTAATTTATTTTACTTCCAACAATAATGTTTTTCTCTTAGTATCCCCAGCTCTCATGCCGGAGCGGAAACTGATTCAACTCATCCCGATATATTCTCCATTGTGGCATGAACTGATCCATTAGTCCAACAAAATGATCATTGTGTTTCCGCTCTAGTAGATGCACCATCTCATGGACGATAATATACTCCAGGCAGCGTTCGGGTTTTTTGGCGAGTTCGAGATTCAACCAGATACGGCCGGCATCGATGTTGCAAGTTCCCCATTTGGTTTTCATCTGCTTGACACCCCAATCCTCGACCAGGACTCCCATGATGTCTTGCCACTTGGTGACCAGGCCTGGGATCTGGGCTTTGAGCTGTTTACGGTACCATTCCGTCAGCACTCTCTGACGCTGGAGTTGGGTACTGTTTTCCCGGACATAAAGATCAATGTAAGTCTTGTTACGAAAGACTACCTTGGGATTGCCTTTGTGATAGATTACATTCAGTAAATAACGTTCACCTTTGAAATAATGGCTTTCACCAGAGACGAACTCTCGTTCGGACTGCCTGGCTTGCTCGTCAAACTTACGCTGCTGCTTGTGGATCCAAGCCAGCTTGGAGACGGCAAATAAACGCAGGGCTTCATCATCAATATTCATCGGGGCCGCAATACGAACCCAACCATTAGGTGGGTTCACGCTCAAATGAAGGTTTTTGATTTCCTTGTGCACAACTTCGATGACGAGGTCGCTGATCTTGATTTGATGCATCTCAATAATCCCGTTGTTTCTTCACCAATTCAAAGATCTCATCCACTTTGTCTTCTGGTAAATGATTGGCGATCACATAGCGTACTTCCCGTTCCTTGATCTTGTTGCCCCGCCAGTCATCTTTCTTGGTGTTTCGGATCTCATTATCCAGCGCTAGAGCCAGTGTTTCATCCCTGTTCAGATTGTCATAAAGGGAACGTTTGGCATCAGAATCCAGTTGAGAGGGATATTCATTACTATCCGCGGGGTTTTGGACCAGTGCGGCGAGTTCCATGATCTGATCGAGATACTGCTCGTAAGAAAGGGCTTCTTGCCGGCGCTGTTGGATCAAAATATCCAGCAAATGAGACATTTTTTCAAAGTATTTGGGGTTAACCGGCTGCTCATCGATGATCTTGCGGCGCAGGTTATTCTCGATGGTTTCAGCTACAGTTTCGTGATTATTGCGAATATCATCAGGAAGTGAATCAATGGCCTCTCTGCCACGGTCCACGATAAGCTGGACCAGGGAGAGATCATCAAAGGCAGATACTTTGCGGCTGTCTTCTGCCCTGATGTAGGTGTCGATCAGGTGGCGCATGGCCGGTTCATAAGTCTTCAGGTCGATGTAATCACCACTGGCCAGGCGGATTTCGGTTCTGACCTTTTCATAGTAATCCACTTCATTCTTGATGGTTTCGGTCTCGGTTTTTGAATAGCCAGCTTCTTCCATTTCGTTGGCGATGTTGGCAAAAGCTCTGATCAGTGCTACCGAACTTTTATATAGGGCAATTCGCTTGGCCTCGTTTTCTTGTAATTGATCTTTATCTGCCGGATCGTTTCCGCAGAAGTAATGGATATATTGCAGAGAACCCTTGGGCGGTGCTACCGGTTCACACAAAGCTTTAATACTTTCGCGGGTTTCATCCAACCGTTCTTTGGCTTTGGCCAGACGGTCTGTGAGCAATCCTTCGACATCGGATTCGTCATAGCCATCCAATGCGCCAGAGGTGTAATCATGAACTGAACCTTCCAGGCTTTGGAACAAGTCCCGGTAATCTACAATAAACCCGTAATTCTTGTCTTCCCCATCCAGGCGGTTGACCCGGCAAATGGCCTGGAAGAGACCGTGATCTTGCATTTTTTTATCAATGTAGAGATAGGTGGCAGGTGGGGCATCGAAGCCGGTCAGGAGTTTATCCACTACGATCAACAGTTTCATCTGCCCGGGTTCGTTGACAAATTTTCGTTTGGCTTCTTTTTCAAAATCTAGTACGGATTGCCCGTTGAGCATTTGTTGGTAGATCTCAAATTGTTCCAGGTTCTCAGTTTCACCATCCCCGGTTTCTTCTCCTTTAACGGAGTTGATGTCAGGAACGTAGGAGGTAATGATGGCACATTTGGTAAATCCACTATGGATGAAGAGGTCATAATACCGGCAAGCCTGGTAGATGCTGCCGGCGACTAAAATGGCATTTCCATGGCCGCTTTCAAGCCGGTCTTTGGTCTCCATATCCAGCAAGATATCCGCAACGATCTTTTCCAGACGATCCCTGCAACTAAGGACCGCCTGCATTTGCCCCCAGCGGCGTTTGAGCGTGCCTTTGGCGGTATCGTTGAGGCCTCTCGTCTTGACTTCAAACCACTGATCGATCTTCTCCGGTGAGGTGATGGATTGATCAATATCGCGAGCTTCGTAGCGTAAATCCAGCACCACTTTATCCCGTACTGCTTCGTCAAATTTATAGGTATGGATGTATTTACCGAAGATTTCGATGCTTTTTTGTTTATCCACTTTGAGCAACGGGGTACCTGTGAAGCCGATGAAAATAGCATTGGGCAGGATCTGCTTCATAGCCTTGTGCAGCTCGCCGGATTGTGTACGGTGGCATTCATCCACAAAGACGTAAAGATCACCCTTGGGACGAAAGTTTTTGGGTAAGGAGCGGTTCAGTTCTTCAATGAATCCTTCCACATCGCCTTCATCTCGGTTGCCAAACTTGTGGATGAGGGAACACATCAAAGGAGGATGGGTATCATTCAATTTGTTGAGTAGATCGCGTCCGCTTGTGCAGCGGATCATGGCTTCATCCACACCTTTATAGACTTTTTCGATCTGTTGATCCAGTTCAGTACGATCGGTGATGATGAGCACGCGCGAGTCAGAAAAGTGCTCACGTATCCATTTGGTGAGCCAGACCATGGTCAGGCTCTTGCCGGTGCCCTGAGCATGCCAGATGATACCGCCTTCACGCTTCTTCAGGCTTTCTTCGGCTGCTTTGACTCCGAAATACTGGTGGTGCCTGCAGATCTTCTTCACGCCGGCATCGAAAACAATGAAGTCGTGGATTAGTTCGAGAAATCGGCTCTTTTCGCATACCTGGCTGATCTGGCGGTCGAGCAGGTTCTCAATTTCAGAAGGTTCCTTCCAGTTGAGGTAATATTTTTCGGGGGTTTCGATGACGGCGTAACGCATGCCCTCAGTTTCATTTCCGGCCATTACCAGTTGGATGGTGGTGAAGAAGGATTTGATAAAGAGGGCTTTCTGGTTGTCCAGGTTCTGACGGATACCCTCGGAAACGGAGACGGTGGAGCGTTTGAGTTCGATCACACCCAGGGCAATGCCGTTGACATATAAGACGAGATCCGGGCGTTTGTCGTGCTGCCCGTTGATGGTCACTTCTTCAGCAACGGCGAAATGATTCTTTTCGGGACGTTCCCAATCGATCAGACGCACGGTTTTGCGCTGCTTTCCTGCACCCGGGCTGACCTTGACTCCGTAGCGCAGCAGGCTGTAGACCTCTTTGTTGACATCATAAAGGCTTTTATTTTGTTGTTCGGAGGTCTTGGAGAGTTCAAAGAGTGCTTTATCGATCAGGTTGTCTTTGTATCCAAGACTGTGTAAATAGGAGCGAAGCAGTTCTTCTTCGATGTTTCTGTTCCCGGGCCGATATTCCCAGTTGCCCAGATATTCATAATGAAGCTGGTCCTGGAACAGCTTGATGAGGCTATTTTGGGTCTTGCGTTCAATTTCCCCGATTTTGGTCATTTTGTTATACCTTTGTCAATTTAAAAGACACTTCGTAGCAGAAGAATTCAACGTTTGGAATCATTGCAAGAGCGCGTCTAATTCCCTTGTCATCTTCGTGACAAATAATAACCCCTTTTACATTCTGCTTTGGATCAGCCAAATCTTCTTTTACAAATCCCATATAACGAAGTATCTGGCCTACTACTGCATCACTTGATCTACCCTTTTTCAACTCCACAACCAATAAAGTCTTTTTATCTTTACTAATCGCAAGAATATCAATTGCACCTGGATCTGCATGATATTGTTGGCCGAAATTTCCAACTCCATCTTCATAAATATCATATTCTTTTCCCAGCATTGTCTGGGGCCAGTTTTGGATTAAAAATTCTTCCAAGTGTTTTTCCAGAGCGAAAGACATCGGATCTTCAATACTTTTATCGGTAGTGGTAATACCGGGTTCTGTTGCCGCTTTATTGAAATTTTCGATTTCACTATTGTATTGAGAGATATTACTGAGAGCACCAATTGCTCCACACGCATAACGTAAAGACTCACTCATATCAGATCTTGCGATGAGATTTCCTGTCCACTTCACTGGACGTCGATGGGGAAGCATTTCACCTGGGTGAAATTGATAATCTCCTGAAACTTCACCAATATGATAAGTTCCTTGACCATCCGGGCATAAAACAATATCGCCTATTTTAATACCCTTTGAAATGTTCCAAAGAGCGCCGCAAGCTAAACCAGCCGAAATTTTGGTTTTTTCAGGGTAAATTTTGAGGAATACAGGAATAAATTCCTTATTGAAAACTCTCCAGTCATCAGGTAATTTATCTTTAAGATCCTGGTCGATTCCATAATCAGCGCCGATGAAATTGCCATTAAAGCAATCCTGAGCATATTTGCTTCCTTTGCCCAACATGACCCGATAATAGCTTGTCATTTTATCCTCCCTGTAAGCGAATACGTCCGGTCAGTAGTTCTTGCATCATGCCCTGCTTGAGTACTTTGGTTTTTGCAAGTTTTTGTTCAAGGGTGTTGATTTCTTGATCTACATCCATCAGAATCTCTATAATGGCAATTTGCTCTTCCATGTTAGGAAAACTAAAATCAACTTTGATTAAATGAGCAGGGCCAAAATTCAACTGGGCAGATCCTGTTGCTTGAGCCCCAATTTGCTCTTTAAAAGAAGTACTCATTAATAAATAGTAAAGGAAATAGGGGTGTAATAGAGTAAGTTTAGTTTTAAATCTTATCGTACTTGTGTTCATGCACAAAGGCAAATGTTCTCTGCCAATAAAAGCTACTTTTTCCTCAAATTTATCAATGGTAATTCCCGAACTAGCTATTACGATATCACCTTCATCTGCCATGAAATGTGCATATGGACCATAGGCCTCAATTTCTGAAATAAATCGGTTGGTGTTATCTAGGTTGATTTTTCCGTTTTGAATATTTGAGCCATTTAATAATTTGATGCCAGAATTTTTAAATTGATTTGTTCTAACTCCAGGACCTTCTTGAAACCAACATATTTCAGGTATTTTTTTGTTTATCCATTTGCCACTGAATCTTGGTAGTCGTCGTTTGCCCGTGAGCAGTTCCTGCATCACCCCCTGCTTGATGGCGTGCTTCTTGCCGATAAGCGCATTCAATGAGGCGATCAGCGCATCCACGTCCGAGAGTGTTTCTGCAATGGTGTATTGTTCCCGCATATCTACTGGGTAAGATATTGATATCTTATTGATAATTTGTACAGTTAATTGTGGTTGCGCACTACCAAAAACAACTTTACGTATTTGATTTTCGATAATGTAAGATTGTAAAAACTTGTAAAGGTATTCATAGGTGATCTCGTCGCTCTCTTTCCGAAAAATTACCATTCCGGAATTAATGCGAATATTATTAAAAGGAACTTTTTTATCGTAAAAGGCAAAATTACCTACCGTTCCACGGGTTGTTAATACAATATCGAGCTTTGTCAGTTTTCCTTTTCCAAGTTGATTATCCTTATTTCTAGATACAAAGGTACATTCATCAAAATTGAATCCATCTTTTTTGACATTCTTAGCATTTAAAAATAGGCAATAACCTCCAGAATAAAAGTCGTCGTTACTTGGATAGTTTTTCCCTCTATCTCCATCAATAACTTGCCCGATTTTATCAAGGGACTTGATAACCCATTTGTCAGGAAGGTTTACCTTGCCGGACGAAAAGTTATCATCAATTATTTCCATTCAAACCCCATCTCTTCTAGGTGCATTTCAATCTTTTTAGTGAGGATCTCTACTTCTTCTGACAATGTGGTCAATGGGATTGAATATCTTTTTGCTAATTCCTTGACTTGCTGGGCGAAACTCTGTAAGAGGTTTTCCGCTTCACTTTCAATTTCTTCTTGAAGAGTCTTTACCCATTTATCGGTGATGACTAACTTTTGTATTTCACTCTCTGTAAGAGTTGAATATTTAGCGGTTACCTTTGCGGTCAGCCCTTTTTGGGATTCTTTAATCTTTCGTCCGGTTTCTATTTCCTGCTTAAGCAGATTCAAGTACGTGTTCAAAATAGATAGTTCATCGCTGAAATCAGGGTCGTCCTTGATCTCTTTTATGCGTTTGGATACATCATTCTTGCTGATCTTGCCTTTATCCGATTTCAGGTCTTCTAGTATGCCTTCTTCACCGCTGTTCTCTTCTTCAATTTCTTCTTTTTGGGTTGTGAGGGTGTCTTTCTCTCTTGTGAGCCAGTTGAAGGCTTCCTGTTCGGTCTGGAAATAACGGTTAATGATCAGTTCGGCTGGAATCAATTCTGCGTTGGCAATCCAGCCCTCATTCACGATCATGTCAACATCATCCTGCATGGTACTGGTCCAGTAATCCATCAGGTACTGGTAAATATCATATTTATCGATCAAGTGGATAGCTGTAAAAGTCTTGAGGAGGTCTTCGGAGAGAGAATTAATCAATTCTTTGGGATGATCTCCGATCTGGAGGCTCTTCAACTTTGGGGTATTACGTTCTGCCCAGGTCTGGAAGAGGGCTGTCACTTGCTGCCTAAATGCCACAAATTCGGCATTTTGATTCACAACCTCCTTGATCTTGGCTGCCTCGACCTTGAGTTCGCTGTAGTTTTCTCTAGCGCTAGGGGTGAACAACTCCGCTTGGAGGGAAGGAAAACTTTGCCAGTACTTTTCCATGCCGTCAATATCCCGGTTGGGGATGCCGCCCTTGAGGTGGGCTTCAATATCCTGCAAGTCTTCGGGTTCGCTGCTGTCAATATAGCGGGGAATATTGAGGTTGAAATCGTTCTCAAGAATCTCTGAATTAGGGATCAACCGTGAATAGCCCGGTACTTCCAATTGTGCATTGAATATATCCACGATCTTGCAAATGTCCTGATGGCGCAGACGGTTCTTGTTGCCTTCCTTCAAGAAGCCCTTGCTGGAATCGATCATGAAAATGCCTTCGCGTGTGCCGGCATTCTCTTTATCCAGCACAATGATGCAAGCCGGGATACCTGTGCCGTAGAATAGGTTGGCCGGCAGCGAGATGATGCCTTTGATATAGCCCTTATTGATGAGATTGCGGCGAATATCCCCTTCGGAGTTACCACGAAATAATACACCGTGAGGCATGACGATGGCTCCCTTGCCCGTGCTTTTCATCGAGCGAAGGACATGCAGCAGGAAGGCATAATCCCCATTTTTCTTGGGTGGAATGCCGTCCACAAAACGTTCATATAGGTCGTGTTCCGGGTCAAAGCCATTGCTCCAGGCTTTGGTTGAGAAAGGAGGATTGGCAACGACAAAGTTAAAGGTTTTGAGCGTCCCATCCGGAAGTTTATAATGCGGCAGCGAAAGGGTATTGTCTTGCCAGATTTCGGCGGTTGGGTTCTCGTGCAGGATCATGTTCATTCGTGCCATGGCAGCGGTGGCGTTATCCATTTCTTGCCCGTAAATAGTGACCCCAGTTCTAGATTCATCCGCAGCCTTGAGTAACAAGGAGCCTGAACCACAGGTGGGATCGTAGATGGTCTGTTCCTGGTTCTTGGATCGGTCGATGCCAATCACTTTGGCAATTACCCGAGAGACTTCTGCAGGGGTGTAAAACTGTCCTTTGCTCTTGCCGGATTCAGTGGCGAAGTTGCGCATCAGATATTCATAGGCATCCCCAAGTAGATCGTCGCCTTCAGCGCGGTTCTTGCTGAAATCCAGGGAAGGATTCTCAAAGATCGAGATCAGGTTGGTCAGGCGGTCGACCATTTCTTTACCTTTACCCAGCTTATCTTCATTGTTGAAGTCGGCGACATCGATAACGCCTTTCAGATCATTGGCTTCAGCCAATTTAGCGATGATCTTGTTGATGCCATCACCGATATCTTTGCTGCCTTTAAGGGCGATCATATCCTTGAAGCCGCCGCCTTTTGGCACTTCGATCAATTGATTGGCTTTGCCGGCATATTTATCCGACACATATTTCATGAAAAGGAGGACCAACACATAATCCTTGTATTGCGAAGCATCCATGCCGCCACGAAGTTCGTCGCAGCTTTTCCAGAGAGAGCTGTAGAGTTCACTTTTCTTGATTGCCATTAAGAAGAATCCTGGGCTGTTTAGATTTTTATGCTAAAAATACATAGTAAATTATAGTCCGATAAATAAAGTAAATTTAAAGAGAGATTGAAGACAACTATGCCCCATATTGTTCGGTGTTTTTTTCGAAAAACAAACAATAATAATGGGGAAAAAACAGAATAATGGGTAAATAATTAAGAAAATAAAAGGAGTAGAAACTATATGGCTTCTCTAGCGATAGAGAAAGCTTCAATCATTCTTGAATTTGAATCAGGTTGAATGGTTGTCAAGTTTGTCAGCGATTATATAGAGTCTTTATGGGTATATTAGATTTCTAAGAAAACAAGTTAGATCGTTGGCTTTATGCACCTATACGAAATATATTTGTGCCTCAGCAGTAAACTAAAGAGAACAGTTCAATTAGCTATCCCTTTAATTTTATAAAATCACCCTACTATTCTTCTGGCTCCGTTTTTCTTTGGCTTTCCAATAATTTTTTAGCATTAATCGAAGTCACTACAGGCTGGCCAGTTTTGGCTTCAATTTCTTTGCGGGTATTGCCAGCTATGGTGCCACCCTGATTGGCGATGATTTGATTTTCATCAAAAGTTTGTGGGGTTTTCTGCTTGGATATTTCAGTGGTGGTAGCTTCTGCTAGCATATTCAGCACTAGCTCAAGATTGCTCATGTTATCGCGCAGGTTTTCTCTTTTAAGCTGTTTCAGGTTTTTGTATCCTTTAACCGAAAATCCTGACCAGGCCTTTGTAATCTCATCGGTCAGGATAGCAAACTCCTGCCCTTTTTGGACGCCACGTTGTTCCCATTCATCGGTCAGATCTTTACGAACCTCAATGCTTTTAATGCGTTGGTTAACCCAGGCTGGCGAATACCCTTTTTTTAGGTAAGTTTCCATGGCGCGGTCAAAAGTTTTTTCCGGGTCTTCAGTTTCTTCTATCCGTTCGCTGCCTACTTTTGCGAGCCACATCTTAAACGGTTCAGCTTTTGGAGACGGTATGGACTGAATCAACCGCAGCAGTTGCTCGGTATCGGCCACGTCAAACTCCCTTTTTTTCCCATCATCAGCGATCATTTTCAAAGTGTGACAGTTTGTCACACTTTCATTTCCTTCTTTTTTAAGCCGTTCCTTCAATTTTCGCCAATATGCTTTTGGGCTTTTGCTTTCACTTAATATTCCCACCACATCTACAATGGCAAAATACCATTTGTCTTCTTCCTCGACCCATTCCACCCGGATCCGTTTATCTTGAAATAATTTAATTGCGGTTTCTTTATTCATGAGTTCTCCGTAAATGCCAATCATTTCATCATCATCTAACTATGCAGGATTCGGAAAAATTTGTTTTTATCTTTGTCTTCTTTAATCCCTTTGCCCTTAACCGCCACTTTCACCATTTCGGGTTCTATCGGCCATCATAAATCAACCTAATGCTTCGAACTGAATATCCTGGCTTTGTCAAAATTGAAAATTAAATTCAATAACCTTCACTGCAAGCTGGTAGATATTTCGGTCTCCCTCATCAGAATGAGGTTTGAAAATATCCTTACTATAAATTCTTAAGTAGTTCTGTTTTGATTATAACCTTTCAAAATAATTGTTTCTGGTGATCTAACTTGCAGTAATTTCGACTTCCGTTACAAACCTTTATAACCCCCCCGCCCTCTCGAGGTCTTGAGGTAAACAATTCACAAACATCGCCTCCCATGTATTCATTTTCATATTATGACTATACGCAATACGTTGGTGTTCTTTCTCTTTTCTCTACCAAGATCAATTCTGCCATCTGGTTGTTGGTACCCCCTACTGCTGTGGAATCTTTTGGTCCGTTGAAAAGCGAATGACCAGGATTAGGTTTGAAATTTAGAAATTCCCCTTATATCCCTTCTATTTATACAACCATCAAATAGAAACAAACCATGGAAATCGTGTGAAATTGATTGGAACCAATAAGTAACCCAAGAATTACAACATTCTACTTTTCTGCGCTGTAAACTATCTATACTTTTCTGCGCTCAATATTAACTGTACTTTTCTGCGCTATAAACTACCAATACTTTTCTGCGCTATAACATAAATGCAATACAAATTGAAAAGAAGCATAGAAAAGAGAAGTGTTACTTTTCGGAGATAACAACCGTATCATTATCTCCAATGATAGCATTCGCAAATTCAATGATATTTTTGAATTCCGCATCCGAAAGCTCTAAGAAATCCAAACGAGCGTTGATAATATTTGCAGCTAGACCAAATAATTCACCTTTGGACAAGTTTCTACCAATTATTTTACAAAGTTTCTTTTGAAATAATTCAATCGATTCTTTATCTGCAGCTGTAAGATCCACTGATGTGTGAACAACAGGAAAACTTTTTCGTGGACGGCCCATATTTGATTTTAATTTTGGCTCAGCTAATCCCCGATCTGATTTTCCAGAAGCTTGCAAAAGGCGAAGCCAGGAATATTTTTCTTTTTCTACAGGTAAAGACTTTGGAATCATAAGAGTTTCTCTTTCCCAATGCTTTGAATTGCTCTAATCATGATGTCTTTTGTGATCAGTTTGTCGCCACTTTCAAGCAGGATATCCATGGCTTTTGAACAAGTAGAAACGATAATTCGAGGGATCCCATTGGCATATTCATCCAGTACTAAAAATGCTGAATTATCTACTAAAGGCTCTAAACGATTAGCGACCCTTACCCGATAATTAACCAGACTAACAGTACTCTTGAAAGATAAACGCATCATGGATAGATTTTGAAAAACCCTGGACCAAACGGCTTTGTTTCTACGAAGAACCTCTGTTGTTTCAATCTGGCCGAATAAGATAGACTGAACCGTTTTTTCATTTACAGAAAAGTTATACAACTCATGAAGCAAGGTCATTCCACTGGCGCGAATTTCCTGCGCATCGTCCAGGATAAGAACAACATTTCTTTTTTTTGAATAAGATTCCTGAATAGCATTCTTAAGTGCCTCTAATTGCTCATCATAGCTGCGTTTATCGGGAACCGCCAATGTGCTGAAAGAAGTTGAGATCTGCTGAACAGCAGAAAACTTTGTCTCCCATCTTGCGGTGGGAATGTAGGCGACATCAATATCGGGCTCATTCGATAATACGGTATACAACCGCTTTGCCAGGATCGTCTTACCGAGACCGGGTTCTCCAACAATCAGCATCAGGCCCCGTCTGCGCATCACCCCCTGAATGCTTGCCTTATACATGGGCATGTTCTCTTCGCCCAGGTAAAGGAACCTGTCGTCAGTCGAGTCTACAAAAGGATCTTCGCGTAACCCCAGTTCCTCTAACTTCGTAAATTGAAAACGCTCTTCATCAACATT
>Ga0182027_10007162_pt1 | contig 16521 bp, 15 predicted proteins | sample 712E1DmetaG_FD_121300 | JGI IMG/M metagenome (GOLD analysis project Ga0182027, IMG submission 121300) | Permafrost microbial communities from Stordalen Mire, Sweden - 712E1D metaG (Illumina Assembly) | ecosystem: Environmental > Terrestrial > Soil > Wetlands > Permafrost | place: Sweden... | reverse complement strand
TTCATGGCGTAGTCGGGCATGTGATGCCAGGCCATGAGAATGTGGGGAATGTAGCAGAGGGCCGAAAACGTGGAAGCCACCAGGCCGCCGCGCCAGCCGAAGTAGATGGCGGCATAGATGATGGGCAGGTAGTAAAGCCGCTGAAACAAATTGTGCCAGAGGATCAGCGAAGGCGAGGTGAGGTAATGCAGAGCGGTCGCGGCTGCGATCCCGACCGCAACCACGAGAATGCGCCCAAGTGCTTGTCTGCTTTTCGTCGCTTCCTGCCCGCCTTCTCTCTGGATCATAGCGCGAGCAAAGACTTACGGCGCCGGCTCCACGAAGACCGGCGTCAAAGATACGGCCATGTTGGATCCGGCGCCGGCTCACCGTATCGGGGATCGTCTGGCCGAGCGCGTCGACAGCAGCCGCCTTCTTGCCAGTCCAGGCCCAATCGATGGAAATCGGCGGCGCGTCCTCTCCGGAAATCATGTCGCGCCTCTGACCGCCTTGCAGAACAGCTTCAGCTCGGTGACGAACTCCTCCTTGGTCCCCGAATGCGCAGATCGGCTGGTGGGACGGGCGCTGCGGCTGCGGCCAGCAGAACCAAACTCCACAGACCTGTCATCTTTCCCATTTGGATTACTCCTTTTCGGCGGCGCGCAGCCCCGCGAGAATGGCGTCGATGTCCCAGTTCAGGCGGCGAGTCCTCAAGTCATCCTCGAGGCGGCGTACCCAGACCAACTCGGCTTTCCGCATCGCGAGGGCATACTCGGTTTCGAGAAGGTTGATCCTGGCCACCTGTTCCTTGGCCGCTTTGAGGCCGCTGGTGAGTGCGGCGATCTCGGCGCTGAGCGCCCCGGCCCGTTGCTCGAGCCGCGCGCGAGCGTCTTTCGGCGTCAGGTAGACCAGGAAGCTGATGGATGCGGTGAACTCGGAGGGCTCGCGCCGCGGCGTGGCGATCAGCGTGCCCAACCAACGGACTTGCTCCCTCTGGCCCTGCGGCGTGATGCGGTAGGTGGTCCGCTCAGGCCGGCGGCCTTCCCTTCCCGTGCCGGTCTGTTCGATCAGATGGGCGCGCTCCAGCCGATAAACGGCATGATACAGCGATCCGCATTTGAGGGCCAGCAGTTCGTCCTTGTGCCGCTCCCCGAGCAGGCGCTGCATCTGGTACGGGTGCAGCGGCCGCTCGCGCAAAAGGCTCAGGACGGCAAGCTCCCACAGGCCGCGGAAATGTGTAGACGCATCCATAGTTCATCTGAAATATATCATGTGAGCTACCGCCGCTTGCCTGCCCGGCCGCACGGTGCTTCTTGCGGTTTGGAGACCGCCCGAATGACAATTGGTAGGACCCATGCGACCTGAGCAGTGGCGGGATTTCAAGAGAGCGGCCAAGCGCGAGCCCGGCGCGGGTGTGCCCCTGGCCTTGATCGTGGACAGCCCCTGGATTCCGGGCTATCTCGGGATTAACCATCTCGACTATTACTTCGATGCCCAGACCTGGCTGCAGGCCAACCTGCGTGTGGAGCGCGAGTTTCCGGAGATCATCCTGTTGCCGTCCTGGTGGGTGGAGTTCGGGATGGCAATCGAGCCCTCGGCCTTCGGCAACCGCATTCACTTCCACTCTGACCGCACGCCGGACCAATCCGCCTCCCTTGTGCGCCTGGAGGACGTGGACGGCCTCGCGCCCGTCAATCCGCTGACCGACGGGCTCATGCCGCTCGCGCTTCACCGCTACCGGGGCTTGAAATCACAGATCGCGGATGCGGGCTACACCATTCCGATGGTGGCGGCGCGTGGACCTCTCTGCCTGGCTGCGTTTCTGCGCGGCGTCACCAACCTGATGACGGACATGGTCGACGATCCCGACGCGGTGAAACGCCTTCTGGCACTGACGACGCGGACCGCGATCGATTGGCTGACGGCCCAGGCGGAGGCAATCGGCGACGGTTTCGAGGGCATTCTGGTTTTGGACGACATCGTGGGGTTCCTGTCGCCGCGCGCGTATCGGGAGTTCGCGCATCCCTACCTCAAGCAGATTTGCGACGCGTTTCCGCCGGAGTGCGTGAAAGTCTACCACAACGACGCCAACGTGCGGCCGTTTCTGTCCGATCTGCCCGATGCGGGTTTCGACGTGCTGAACTGGAGCCACACGATTGGCATCCAGGACGCCCAAAAGAAGGTTGCCGGGCGGATGTGCCTCATGGGCAATGTGCCGCCACTCGATATCGCGGTGCGCGGTACGCCCGAGATGGTTCTCGAATCCGCACGCGAGGTGCTGGCCGCAAGCGACGGCTCCCCGCTGATCCTCTCGGTAGGCGGCGGCCTCAGTCCCGGAACGCCGCGCGAGAATCTGCTGGCGTTGATCGAGGCTGCGGGCTCGGCGTCGGGGGCTTAAGGTCTGGTGACGATGGGGCGGTAGCCCGGCTACTGGCGGCTAAGGGCGCCGTTGCGTGTGGCTTCGAGGAGGTGCGTCAGGGAAGCGCCCGGCAGCGAACGGATGATGGGGTTGACCAGCCAGCCGAGGCCGAGAGGAGCGGCCCGGGTCAGCGAGATGGCTTCGCACTCGACGTACACTCCGCCGTCCTTCTCCTCCAGGCGCCAGTAGGTATTCAGCCTCCAGACGATGGTGCTTTCCTTGCGCGGGTCCAGTTCGCGCTCCGTGGGTTTCTCCGCATCCTTCACTTCGGCGATGCGCGTGGCGACGGACCGCGTGATCATGCGTGTGCTGGACAGAGGATAGAAGTTCGCGGTCTGGTCCGTGTTGAACACTACGGTGATGAGGTATCTCTTCACGATGCGGTAGCGCAGCGTCCACGTCTCTCCATCGCGGCCGAGGAGCCGCGAGTCGATGACTTCCGGCCGGTAGTAGTCCTTGTGGCTGCCGTAGTCCTGGAGAAAAGTGGTTACCCGAGCCAGAGTCGTGCCGGGAGCGAAGACGGCTCCAACCCAGTCGTGCAGGAGCCCGTTGCCAAGCTGCATGTCCACTCCAGCGTTCCGAGGTTGGACAACCGTGTGGCCATTGCGGACGTGCAGCCGGCGTTCGGCGGACTCATCCGACCACAGGTAGGCGGGCGACCGCACCTCGCGTTGAATGCGGGCCTCGGTGGCCGCGATGTAGGCGTCGTACTGTTGCTGAAGATCGGCTTTCAGGGGCGGCAATCCCGGAATCCCGCCGAGCTCGGCAGCGCAGGCGAGCAGAGGGCCCAGCAAAAGCTGGACGGCGGCCCGCCGGGCACGAAGCATCACTGTATTGTACAGGCCACGGTGTGCCGCTGGCGGGGCGTGATTCTATCGCCGAAGGCGCGGACGGAGACCGTCCTGCCTGCAGACCTGGGCGAAAAAGGGGTTTCGGCGGGCAACTTCTTCGTCGTTCCAGGGCGGCGGCAGGCAGCGAGGGCACCAGTGACCGGCCAGCAGAACCAGGGTCGGACTGGCTTCGAACCGATGCCCGAAAGCGCACTCCCAGCCCAGCTTGGTCGTCAGATCGCCGCGGGTCATTCGAGACGACAGGAATCGGCCTCCTCGGAACTCGGCCGCGGACCGCATGGCATCGACGTCAATCTCCCCCAGCGGGCAGCGCTCGTCATAGCCGTGATCGAGCCGCAGTGGACGGCTGGATGGCCGGGCGGTGTCCAGACCGTCCCAATCCGGGATGGACTGCCAGCGTGAGCGCGAGCCGAAAAAGGCCTCGATGAGGTCGTCGGCAGCCCAGGTCCTTTTGGCAAAGGGCTCCAGCACCAGCCTTCGGGCCATTCTCAAGACGAATGCCGGTGTCGCGGCGGCGAGTCGCGCGGGAACGGGCACGTGCTTCCGGAAGTAGGCCGGGAAGTCAACCGAGGTCTGCCGCCTGAAGTGGAGAACGTCTTCCAGCAGGTCTGAGTCTTCAAACCACTGCCCGTGGAAATTCTGAAGGGCGAACCAGCGCGCGTCGAACAGAGCTTCGAGGTGCCGTTTGCCCAGCCCTAAGCCCTCGAAAGCCGCCAGCATAAACTCGTGGTTCGTGACCCGGCAGCCGGCGCCTCCTCCGATGTTGAAGACACGCCGCCAGAAGTGCTCCGGGACGTCGTCGCCGCAGACGTTGGCCAGCAGGCGGCCCGAGTCCTCCGCCGTGATCCACTCAAACACTCCGCCGAGCGGGACATGAAACATGATCGGGTCCAGTTGTATGGGGCCCGAACGGTTGGCGTGCAGGATGGCGGTCTGGCGCAGGGAGACCCAGTAGCGGAGGCCGGATTCGATCACCTCGCGCTCGGCGATGGCCTTTGTGACCGCGTAGCGATCAAACCGGCTGATGCGGATCGGATCGCCAGTACGGCCCCAATGCAGAGGTGGATTGCGGTCTCCGGTCTCGGCCACCGATCCAATGTAGACTAGCTTGACGCGGTCGGGGTCGGGTTGCGCGCGGATGGCTCGCAGGATGTTCCGCACGGCTCCGATATTGACTTCCGCTGTGCGTCGCGGGTCGCGATCCGCCAGGGGAGACACCATGCCTCCGACGTGCAGAACGTAGTCGGCGCCGGTTACGCCTCTGCGCACATCGTCGTAGTTGGTGAGATCTCCCCACACCACGGTCAGGTCGGGATCGCCGTCCCAAGCGGACAGGATGCGCTGGTCGCTCCTGGACGGCAGCACCAGGGCCGTGACTCGAAGGCGGTCTCTTGCTTCGAGCAGGTGCTTCAATCCCTCGCGCCCCATGTTTCCCGAAGCGCCCGTGAGGAACACTGTTTTCCTGGGCGTCATGCCAGGGTCTATCTTACGCCCGGGGGCTGGGCCGCGCCTGCCACTTGGCTTTCCTGACCGGCCGCAGCGCGCGGGGCGGGTCGGTCGGACGATACACGCTGGGTAAATCTTATGTTCAAACTAGCTTTGCAGGCGGCCCTGCTGGCGGGCCTGAGCGTGGCCAGGCTTTCCGCGGAGAGCCTGAAGGTGATGTCCATCAACGTGAGGTATCCGGCGAAATCCGACGGACCCAACCTGTGGGAGTTACGGCGCGATCTGCTGGTCGCGGCGATCAAGGAGAAGGCCCCCGATATCTTCGGAACGCAGGAGCTCTTCTACGAACAGGGCCAATACACCGTGGAGAAGGCGCCGGAATACGGGTGGTTCGGGGTGAGCCGGCGGGGTGACAAGACGGATGAGCACATGGGCGTCTTCTACAAGCCCGACGTGCATCGGGCTACCCAGAGGCAGAATTGCCCGACTGCAGCAATCGCAGCACGTCATGGGAGCCGCGCGGCGGCCTGGCAGACTTTGGCGGAATCGGGGAAGCACCGCCGATACCAATCCACGACCTCCCGCATTCCCTCCTCGAGGTTGTTGCGGGGCGCAAATTCGGGGACGATCGAGCGCAGCTTGGTGCTGTCCGCGCTCTTGATAAACCGGCCTTCAGGCTTGGTGCGGTCGCACTCGATCCTCGTTCCCGGTTTGCCGCACACACGCAGGATGATGCCTGCGAGTTCCAGGATAGAAACGGTCTCCTCCAGGCCCAGATTGACCGGGTCGGCCTTGGCGTACCGCTCCGTCACCAGCTTCATGCCCCAGGCGAAGTCGCGGGCGTGCAGGAAGTTCCGTCGTTGTTCTCCACTTCCCCAAATCACCACGGGATCGTCTCCGCGCATGACCTTCTTCACCAGCGACGGGATCACGTGGCTGGTGCCGTCGTCCCAGCGGCAACGCGCGCCATAGCCGTTGAAGGGGCGGACGATCGCGATCTCCGCCCCGTACTCGGCCGCATAAAACTGAGCCTGCAACTCAGCCAGGCGCTTCGACCATCCATAGCCGGAGTTGACCCGTTCGGGTTCGCGGGTGAAGGTGGGAATCTCAGGTGTTGGAGCCACCGCGTCATCCGGGTAGACGCAGGACGAGCTGACCAGCAGATAGCGGCAACCGCTCGACTTGCAGACGGCTTTCAGCAGATTCAGGTTGATGAGGCTGTTGTCCGTGAAGATCTCCCCGTGGTGAGCCTGGCTATAGGCAATGCCGTGAGCCTTTGCGGCGAGATTCATGACGACATCCTGCCCGCCGGACGCTTCCTCGCTGAAGTCCGACCTTCTTAGGTCGCCATGCAAAAAGCGGATCTTCTCACGGACAGTGCTGAGGTTGTCCAGGGTGCCGGTATCGAGATTGTCGGCCACCGTCACCAGCGCCCCATCCGTTACCAACAGTTCCACCAGGTACGATCCGATGAATCCGGCTCCGCCGGCGACCAGGACGCGTCTTCCACGCCAGAAATCGTCCACTTATTCTCCTTTCCGCAGCACGGACCGCCACCGCTTCGCAAGAATGCGCCACAGCCCCCAGAAGAGCCAGTGACCATATGCGGGCATCCACCGCGCCAGGCGAAACTTCGATTCTCCCAGTTGCCGGTCCAACCAGACGGTTCCGATCTCGGTCATGCGGAAACCCGCGAGATGGCCCTTGATTGCGATCTCGAAGGATATCGCCCATCCTCCGTTTCCTTCAATCTGGATGGAGTCGAGCAGGCGCCGGCTGTAGAGTTTGAACGAGTAGGTTGGGTCGCTGATGGGCAACCCGATGAGGATGTGGGAAAGCAGATTGCCCCATCTCGAGAGCTGGGTTTGTAGCCATGGTCCGCCCACCTTCCGGCCACCCTTGCTGTAGCGTGAGCCGCTGACGAGATCGTATCCCGTCTGGGCCAGCGAGAACATCGGCATGATGGCCTCCGGCTGATCCGTGCAATCTCCTGTAACCAGGCAGACGTAGTCCGAGTTTGTTTCGTTGAACCCTGTCTTGATCGCGTTGACAACACCGGTACCACTGCCGCAACAGTTCCGCAACAGCACGATATGGGGGAATTCCGGCATTAATCGGCGCACGACCGGCAGGGTGCTGTCGTCCTCGTGGTCATAGACCATCACAACCTGATGCGGCGCTGGAACAGAAGCTTCCACCAGCCGGATCATCCGCTCGATGTTGTCTGCTTCTTTGTAGATTGGGATGACGATGGCGAGAGTGCGGTTCATCGGAACTCCGCGTGCTCTCGGGGGTAGTAGAGAGAGTAGGGGCCGATTCGCTGCCGCAGTACGTAGGCACCTTTAATTGCCGACGTTAGGGCCGGAGAATACCTCTCGCCGAACTTGATGTTGTAGGCGACAAGCAGGCCGAAGTATTGCCGCTCGAAAAGAGAAACGTAGGGCCGCTCGTTCCAACGGCCATCGAGCGTCAGGAAAGTGAGTGTGGCTGGTTCCGCAAGCACCGGTCTGCCGGCTTGAATCGGCAAGAGCAGATTCTCGGAAAACACCGGCCCGGGGGTTCGCCGGACGATCTCCAGAACTTCTTCGTCAGCCGGCGACCCGTCGGGAGATTCCAGACTGTGCAAAGCCTTTACCACCAACATGGCGGGAGGGAGCAAGAGGCCGAAGAGCAACACGGCGCAAGCCCATGCCTCCGCCCGCCCGACGTTTGGGCGAATCGCCCACGAGGAGAGGATTCGGCAGAGAAGCAAGCCGCACAAAAGACAGGTGGAGATGTCCCACGCCAGCAAGTGGTTGTAGGAAGCTCCCATCTTGCCGATCGTCACCATCAGGACAGCTCCGAAGGCGCAGTTCAACGCGGCCACGCCGACAGCTCTGCCGTAAAGATTGGTGAGCCGGATCTCTATGAATCGCCACCAACCTTGACGGCGAATGGCGCGCGGATTCCAGGCCGCGAAAACGGCGGCCGCGGCAGCCACGAGCCACGGCCAGGAGCCGCGGGCGTGACTATACACCGCGACGGCGGCCACCTTCCAGGAGAACGGATTCCGGTTATATGTCAGGACGTGTGTCAGAAAGCCACCATGTGTCACCGCCGCAGCGCAGGCCACGCCTGCCACCAGCAGCAGAGCGGCACTCGCGCAGACCCGCAGGGTCCGCCGGGGATCGACCAGCAAGCCGACGGCGAGGCACGCCAAAGGCCCACTGATCATCGTCTGTTTGGTGAATATCGCTAGGACGAATAGAACTCCCGACAGGTGCAGCCACACCTCGCGTCCTCCGGCGCACAGGTAGACGCCAACACCGGCGTACATCAGGAACAGCGCCAGCATGTCCACGCGCATCAAGGAAGCCCACCCAAGGACGTCGTCCATCATGAGCGGAAGTACGCCGGTGAAAGCCGCGCCTGCGACACGCTGGAGCAGAGGAGCGCGGCCGGGCGTCACCTTCACAACGATGAGGGCCAGCGCCACGCCGATGCCAAGCGTCGAGAAAAGCGAGAGCGCGCGTCCCGCCGTCAGGAGGTTGATGCCCAACATGTGCACCAGCCCGGTTGTCAGCATGAACAATGGCGTATACGGGCACACGACATAGGGTGGATTGTCGAGCGGCTGATAGGCCTTGCCGGAATCGAGCATTCGCATCGTTAGCCAGAGCACGTGCCCTTCGCCATAGTCCCGTTGGTAAGGGGTGCGCAAGTCGCGAATCTCGACCGCGAAAAAGAGAAGCGCCAGAACGGACGAAGCGACCAGAATGGACAGGCACACAACCCGACCCCACCTGGTCCTGTCAGGTAGTTTCATGTGAGGAAGCCTTCGCTTGCCGATTCGGTATCAGGCTGATTGTATCAACATCTCCTCCGACGTCCCGGCGGCGCGCCGCGCGGCTCGGTCCGCAGAAGATGCAATGGGCCGGCCGTGGCGGACTGCACCTGCATTCAATAGATTGTGGTCGAATGGGGGGAAACGTGCGTGGGGGTGAAGCGTGCGGAGGTGCGCTTACTGGAAGTGAAAGTGGTGAAAGAGATGAGCCCACTGACGGTCAGACCACCGACCGGAGTTGACGCCTCGACGCAACTCGGGCCACCAAAGAATTCCCTCGTCGGTCGCGCGGCGAGGCTGCATAGGCCGCCACGGGACCGCGCAACCTTGCCACAGCCTTCGGACCCGCACAAGTCATTATCTTCGAAGACGAACAACTGCCCACCCCACGTTATGGTGTCAGCCCACACCTGCTGCTCGCCAACTGACAGCCGAATGGAGTCCTCTGGAGTCACCTGATTCCGCCCAACGGAAGGGCTGCACCTAACGCGCAGATATTGAAAGGTTTTTGGAGCGGGAGACGGGACTCGAACCCGCGACGTCCAGCTTGGGAAGCTGGCATTCTACCACTGAATTACTCCCGCTCGGTTCACCTGCAACTATAACAAAAACAGCGGACTCTTATGAGGTCTTTCCGCGTCGTTCGCGCCACCAGCGGCCGAGCGCCACACCGGACCAGACCGCTTCGACCAGGCCGAATGGCCAGGCTCCCTGCATGAAGCCATACACCGAAGCCAGCACACACGATCCTGTAAACGCCAGCACGAACCACGGGCTCCGCTTTTCCATCGCATAGAAGACCAACATCAGCATCACGGCCACCAGTCCGAACAGGGTCAGCCCATTCATTTTGCCGCTCCTGCCTCGCAACTGCGTGCCTCGTTCACCATGTTCGTGTACCGCCGGGCCAGCTCGTGGATCCACTCCCGCTGTCGTTTCTTGATCGCGCTCTGGGGGACCAGGTGCTGGCCGATGCCTAGGGCGGCCGCGCCCGCTGGGCGTCAGAGCGCCGCGGCACGCCGTTTCCACGTCCGATATCGTGCCGGCGCCGACGATGATATCCGTGCGATTGCGCAGACTTGTTCGCAAGGGCGCCGAGCCGATTCACGTCACCCCCGATTACCCACGTGCGCCTCTTACGGGCCGTCTGGGGCCCGGAATATGGAGGCGAACTTGAGTATCTGCGCACTTTCGTTCGCCAGTTGCGCAAGAAGCTTGAAGATGACCCGGCCGAACCCGCCTATCTGCGACCGACAGCCACGTCGGCTACCGTTTCGCAGACGCGAGGCCCGAGCCCGTCGAACAGAAGGCCTGACAGCGGCGGACGCGGCGCGAACCCTTCTCCCGAGTTTTCGAGTCTAGAGTCTTGGGAGATGCAATGTCCGAGAAAACCCTTTCGCCAATTGTTTCCCTCATCGCGCTGGTCCTGGCTGTCCCTGCGATCGGCGCCGATGGCACCGCGCCGGACTCCGCCCTCACGGGCAAGGCTGCGTTTACCGACTATTCCCAGGAGAAGCCCGGAACCTGGCGCAAGCTGGCCGTGGCCGACCTGCCGGAGCCCTATGCGACTCCCTCCGCGGACAACGGCCCCGATGGCACCGCCAATATGATCGCGAGGCCGAAGGATGCGTGGCCCCATGCTCCCCAGGGCTTCAAGGTGGATCTCTATGCGACGGATCTGGGCAACCCCCGCCTGGTGCGCACGGCGCCGGACGGCGACCTGTTTCTTGCCGACAGCCGGGCCGGAAAGATCCTCGTCTTTCGGGGCGCGACCGGTGACGGCAAAGCGCGGCAGACCGAAGAATTCGCCACCGGACTGAGCCAGCCCTTCGGGATCGCGTTCTATCCGCCAGGCCCGAATCCGAAGTGGGTCTACGTCGGGAACACCGACTCGGTGGTCCGATTCCCCTATCAGAACGGCGACCTGAAGGCTCGCGGCAAAGCGGAGAAACTCGCCGATCTGCCCGGTGGAGGCCGTCTGCGCGGCGGCGGCCACTGGACCCGCGACATCGTCTTCTCCAAGGATGGGACCAGGATGTTCGTCTCGGTCGGCTCGCACTCCAATGTGGACGACAGCGACACCCATCCCGAGGAGTACCACCGTGCCGATGTGCTCGAGTTCACCCCCGAAGGCAAGTTTCAGAAAGTGTATGCGTACGGCATCCGGAATTGCGTGGGCGAAGCGATCAACCCCATCACCGGAGCGCTGTGGTGCTCGACCAACGAGCGCGACAACCTGGGCGACAACCTGGTGCCTGACTACATCACCCACGTCGAAGAAGGCGGCTTCTACGGTTGGCCCTGGTACTACATGGGCGGCCATCAGGATCCGCGGCATCCAGGGAAACATCCCGAGCTCAAAAGCAAGGTGTTGACCCCGGATGTTCTCCTGCAACCCCATTTCGCCTCGCTCGAGATGCTGTTCTACGAGGGGTCGCAGTTCCCCGCCGAGTACAAGGGAGACGTCTTCGCTGCCGAGCACGGCTCGTGGAACCGGGCGAAGCGAGCCGGCTACGAAGTAATCCGCGCTTCGCTGCACGACGGCAAAGCCACCGGCGAATACGAGGATTTCCTGACGGGCTTCGTGACGTCGGATGGTCGCGTGTGGGGACGCCCCGTCGGTGTGGCCGTCGCGAAAGACGGCTCGCTATTCGTCAGCGACGACGGTTCCGGCTCCATCTGGCACGTCGTCTACACCGGCAAGTAGGCCTGACGGTCGCCGTTACCGAACCGCGACCGTAAGGGAGCGGACGCCGGGCCGGGATGCGGCCTGCCGGGTGCTATCCTACTGTAGTAGGATACTTTGTATGCCGCGCGGCAACCCATCACCGAAGCTTGCCATCACTGTAGATCCCGACATTCACGAAAACATCCTCGCGGCGGCCGCCCGCGACGGGGTGAGCGTCTCAGCCTGGATGACCGCTGCGGCGCGCCAAGCTCTGCAGCGGCGGGCTGGTTTGGCGGGGGTCGCGCTGTGGGAAAAGCAGCACGGACGTCTGACGACAGAAGAGATGAATGAAGCTCGCCGCAGCGTGCGCGCTCAGCTCCGAACAGCGCGAACGGTCCGGCGTTCGGCATGAGCACCGTCGTCTATGACGCCGCCGTTCTCGTGGCCGCCGATAGAAACGACCGGCGAGCATGGGCTGAACACAAGGCCCGTTTGGAACTTGGCGTTATTCCATTGGTTCCCGCGCCGGTGGTTGCCCAGGTCAGCCGGTCCCCACAACAAGCCCAACTCCGGCGCTTCCTGACTGGGTGCGTGGTCGTTCCTCTCGGCGAGACCGAGGCGCACGAAGCCGGGAGACTGCTAGGCCTAACCAAAACGTCGGATATCGTTGACGCCGTTGTGGTGACGACAGCCCTTCGGGAAAAAGCTGCGATCCTCACGAGCGACCCAGGCGACATGGAACGACTCGTCAGGGCTTCTGGTCGCGAAGTCGCCGTCGTCGCTATCTGAATCCCCAAATCCAGGTCCTTGGTCGCCGCCTTTGACGCAGTAGCCAGGCAGGCGTCGCAGGCGCTCCTGGTCGATGGCCAACTCCCGGGCCACCCGAGCCAGTCTCTTCTCTGGCCGCTCGGGCGGCTTCATCGGACCGCCGGCTGAGCGGAAGCCTTTAGCGACAGGATGTGCCTGTCGACCCGCCGCCGCAGCCGCCTCGCCTCGGCATCGCGGATGAACCCCTCGCGCCGGAGCGCCTCACGATGGACGACAACGCCTCTGGGCTTCCGACGCCGTAGCCCTTCGGCGCTCGCGAGAAGTCACCCGCCTCTGCTAGTGAGAAATGACCTACCTGTCGCATAGGGGCAACCGTCCGGTGAACACGTTCCCAACAGCGGCGACATCAAGTGTGCACCGGCGGTGAACCCATATCTGGGACGAGCACTTCGTACGACTTGGGCGGAACGGCGTACAATCATCTGTTGCAGTCATGAGAGACAGCAGTGAAGGCCTTGTTGAACTGATCGATGCCTACGAGCGCGATGGGCAATATCACGGCGTGGTGCGAGTCAGTGTTGCGGGGCAGCTTGCGGCTTTCGAGTTTGGGATTACCGCGCAGGGACATTCGGCTCTCCGGCGCGTGTTCAATGCGCGCCCGTTCGACGCAGCACCCGGCCTAAAGTACAGGTACTTTTTCACCGGATCGCATGGACGGCGAAAGCTCGGTGAAGAGCCTGCTCTATTTCAGGTGCGCGTCGAGCAAGGCGGCGCTGCGAAGTCGTTCGAGTTTTCGGGGCCAACTCCCCTAGTTGCAAACCTGCGGTGGTTCCTAGAACTGAGAACGCTTGATGATGCGTCTATGCTGAAGCGAGTGGATACAGTGGTTTGACCCAAAGATCTCCGCCTCCGCGTGGAAGTGCGGGAGACCAAGGACAAGATTGAGATTCAACTCGACGCGCGCCGGTATTGACAGCGCCCCTCCTCAGAAGTCGCAGTTCAAAATGTCGGTCGTCCGCCGGCACAGCTCGCGGGCGTAGTCGGTCCAGATACCCGTGCCCCAGTAGCGGTAGCAACTCGTCTGCGTCAGAAGCAGGTAATAGAGCGCGTTGCGAAAGCGGGGATCGGAGGTGGCCACCTTGCCCAGCGCCTTCTCCGAGAACAGCGCGCTGGCGGCTTCCATCGGCCCCAGCACGTCACCGTAGCCGCGCACCCAGGAGAGGTTGTTGGTCCAACTGCCGCCCTCCATGTGAAAGCGGTTGTCCTCTTTCCGCAACTCGCCGATGACCTTCTCGAGAGCCTCCGGGCCGGCAGGCTTCGGGAAGCGATCCCAGATCCGCTTTTGCATCACCGGCTGGATCGCCGGGAAGTCCTTCTCACTCACCCCGCTCACCTGCAAATACTCCAGGTACTCGGTCACGTTCACCACCGGCACGTCGGAACCCGACGCCTCGCGCATGACCTCCATGTACTTGCTCGGAAACTCGTTCATCATCACGCCGCCGTTTTCCCCGTCGGCGATCTGAGTGACCAACTGAGGAATGCAGTGGCCCGCCAGGTCGACGCGCCCGAGCCCCTTGGCCTCGTAGTACGGCTGCATCTGCGCCACCAGTTTCGTGTCGCTGCCCTGCGTCTTGATGATGCCGATGATGCTGAGCGTCTCCCCGCGGGAGTTTCGGGCCAGCAACCGATGCGGAATGTGCTTCTGGCGCAGGCTCCCGCCGTCTTCGACCCGCTCGACCGAGTGCTCCTGCACCAGCACCCATTGATACCCGCAATCGAGCAGCGTCTTGACGAACTCGTAGAAGACGTCGGGGTGGTTCGGCAGAGCCATCTCGGGCGGCGAGAAGCCCTTGATGCGGCTCACCGCGTCCAACCCGAAGATCGCCGCGAAATAATGCTGCCAGGCGCGCACGTGCAGGCGGAAATCCTGGACCGGCGTCGAAGGAGCCACCGCGTGTCCCCAGGCGGTTCCCAGCCATTCCACCGCGCGCCGGTATTCCGGGTTCAGGGTGATGGTTTTCAGACTGTCGAAGACGTCGTGCAAGCCCATCGCCCATAGGCCGTGGAGCAGGCAACCGGAGTAGTCGAGCATCACGCGCGGCTGCTTGCCCTCGTGGATGAGCTGGGGAATGAACTCGCCCATGCGCTTGTAGCACCAGTGGAAGACCGAAGCGTTGTGGTTGTCGCCCACGCCCTGGTTGTCCATCATATACTTCAGATTGCTGATGACACCAGCCGTTCTCAGGTCGCCGCCCCCGGCGGGGATCATGGGCTGGTGCATGTGCAGCGCGATGCTGAAGGAGCTGCGGATGCGGCCGAAATCGATTCCGCACTCCGGCAGGTAGATCGGTCCCTTGCGGGCCGTGGCCTGTGCCAACTCCTCTTCGGACCCGCAGATATTCGGCAGACTATCGATCGATTCAGACGTCAAAGTTGCGGTACTCCCGGATCGCTTCCCTGGCGATTTGGAGCCACTGCTTCGGGATACCCTTCTCATCGCGCGCGTAGAATGCCGGCGCGATCTTCTCCTCCAACAGGCGGTAGAGCGAATCCGCTTCGGCCGCGTCATTTTTCTCGGGGCCGGAATCGATCCGCCACCCGTTGGAGCCCGAGTAGGCCTCCCACCACCAGCCGTCCGCGACGCTCAGGTGCGGGACGCCTTCATCCCGCTGGTGCCGCAGGCTTCCAGCGGCTCCCGTGGATTGTTCAGCCAAACGTCGCAGCCCTGGACGAACAGGTGAGCCACGTGCAGGTCATAGTCCTCGACGAACGCCACCCGCCCGCCGAAGCGGGGATTGGTGGCGTGCTGGTAGACGCGCTGTATGGCGCGCTTGCCGGGCTCATCGGCCGGATGGGCCTTCCCGGCCAGAATGATTTGCACGGGACACCGGGGAGAGTTGAGAATGCGCGCCAGCCGCTCCGGGTCGTGGAAGATCAGGTCCGGGCGCTTGTATTCCGTGAAACGCCGCGCGAATCCGATGGTGAGGGCGAAGGGGTCGAGCAGGCTGCCCGCAGCCAGCACCTGCACCGGGCTGGCGGTCTCGCCCCTCCACCCGTTGCGTGCGCGCTCGCGCACGAAGTTCAGCAGGTGGTGGCGCAGGAGTTGCCGGGTGGTCCAGAGTTCCTCGTCCGGGATGCGGTCGAGCGGGTCCCAGAAGCCCGGTTCGTCGTGGTGCTCCAGCCAATCGCGCCCCAGCCAGCCCGCGAACAGCTCCGCCATCGCCGGCGCGATCCAGGTGGGCACGTGGACTCCGTTGGTCACGGCCCGCAAAGGGCGCTGCTCGTCCGGCACTCCGGGCCACAGCGGCGCCCACATCTCGCTGGTCACCTGCCGGTGGCGCCGGCTCACTGCGTTGATGGCGCCCGATCCGCGCATAGCGACCACGGTCATATTAAAGAAGCTGTCGGCGGAGTCAGAGCCCCCCAGCCCCAAAAACGTGTTCCGGCGCGATCCGGCGGCGTCCCAGAAGAGCGCCATCTGGGCGTCCAACTGATGGAAAGGAAAGGCGTCGTGCCCGGCGGCGACCGGCGTGTGTGTGGTAAAAACGGTGGTCGCGCGGACCTGCTCCAGGGCCCCCAGGAAACTCTCGCCGGCCTCTACCAGTTCCCGAACGCGTTCGAGCACCGCGAAGGCCGTATGGCCTTCGTTCAAATGCCACACCGCCGGGTTGTACCCCAGCGCCCGGAGCGCCCGCACTCCCCCCACGCCCAACACGATCTCCTGGCGTAGGCGCGTTTCCCTCTCCCCGGCGTAGAGCCGCGACGACAGTTCGCGGTCCCAGGATGCGTTTTCCGGCACGTCGGTATCGAGCAGAATCAGGTTGACCCGACCCAGGCGCACCCGCCACAGCGCCACCTGCAGGATCCCCATGCCGAGCGGAACACGGATACGGCAGGGGCTCCCATCCGGTCCGGTGGCGCGCTCCACTGGTGAAGACCGACTTCCGGCCTCGCCCCTGCTTGATCCAGATCATGGCGTTCGCGGTCATCCAGTCGTGTGCGTGGACCACGTCAAACTGGGCCGCCATGAAGTCCTCAGTCCGAAAGACCTGGTTCACGAAGGAGCGGCACATCTCGTTGACTTCGTCCACGAAATTGCCGCTTAACGTGAACCGGCAGCGGTGGTAGTGGACTCCGTCAATCAGGTCATACTCCCGCTGGCCCGGGCCCATGCGGGTATAAATGTGTACTTCGTGGCCTTTCCGTTCCAAGGCCGCGGCCAGCTCAGTGACGTGGACTCCCACGCCACCTACAGCGATGGAATGAAGGGACTCCCAACTAAGCATTGCGATTCGCATAAAACGATCCTTAAGGTTTCAGTTGGCCAGGCGGCAGGGGAGGGTCAGGACGCGGACGCACCCAGTGGACATGACGATTATTATACCTTCGATCAGCCCTTCGGTCGGGAGCAATGACACCGGCGGGCTATATGGCCGGAGCTGTCAGGTTCAGGTACTTCTAGTACCACCCCCGTACTATGCGGCTCCCAACTGGGTCGAAACGCCTAGAAAGGTCTTGCATTGCTTAGGGGATTTCAGATATATTTAGCCTAATGCGAATCGTG
>Ga0182027_10007161_pt1 | contig 16525 bp, 23 predicted proteins | sample 712E1DmetaG_FD_121300 | JGI IMG/M metagenome (GOLD analysis project Ga0182027, IMG submission 121300) | Permafrost microbial communities from Stordalen Mire, Sweden - 712E1D metaG (Illumina Assembly) | ecosystem: Environmental > Terrestrial > Soil > Wetlands > Permafrost | place: Sweden... | reverse complement strand
GAGGGGACCGCCTGCCACAATTCTTACCCCGGCTTTTTTACAGCGGATAATGATAGATTTGACTGACTCGCGCTGCACAACCATGGCGCTTAGAAAAACATAATCGGCCCACTGCAGGTCTGCGTCGCTGAGCTCGATTACGTTGAGGTCGACCAACCGTTTTTCCCACTCGGTTGGCAGCATGGCGGCTACAGTCAGCAAACCTAACGGCGGAGCGCCGGCTTTTTTGTGAATGAATTTCAGGGCGTGTTTGAAACTCCAAAAGGTATCGGGAAATTCAGGGTAAACCAGTAATATTTTCATTTTCTTATAATCCTCATTGATTCCTATTTATTTTTGGATGAGGTATCCGCTGGAATAATGGGCATGAACCTTGGCAGCAATTTGTTGATATGTCATTTTATAGACGGTTTCAATCCCTACAACTCTGGCGCCAAGTTCATCATGTTTCAGCCGGTTTTCAAGCTCGACTTTGGCCAGATCAGGGCCGAAAATCCAAATGGATTCGGCGTCGCGAATAATGGAGATGATCTCTGCATAATACTTTCCGAGATGCTTGCCCAATTGCTTTTCCTGTACATTTTCTGCGGCTGAGGTCTCCGCATCAGGTGAGGGATTCAATGAGGTCTCATTTGAATGCAGTGGATTGTTTTCGATATTCGAACTGATTTCCTGGGTTTTTTCAGTCTCGTTTTCGATGGTTACGATGACTGCCCTGGTATGATCGATCCACAAACCTACTGCCTTATCCATGAGATTCTCCAATCAACTTGAGTAGCCTACTTTTTTAAAATCGATGAATCCTCTGTCCACGTTCACAGAGATGAGCTGTACTCGAACTTTTTCACCCACATCCAGACCATCGTATCCATGCACGAGCTCGCCTTCGACCGGGATGGAGAGCAAACGCACCCAGGTGCCCTTCTCGGAGGTGCCAGTGACCACCGCATCGAATCGTTCGCCAATTCTTGAACTCAGCAAAAGAGCTGCCGCAGATTTTTCGACTAACCTTTCTACTTTGTCAGCGGCGTCTTCAGCCTCGGTGCAGTGCAGAGCGAGGGCGTTCAACTCATCATTGCTATAAGGGATGGGCTTGTTTTCCAGGGCTGCTTTCAACAGACGTTGAGTGAGCAGGTCAGGAAAACGCCGGTTGGGAGCCGTCGAGTGTGAATAATCTTTGACTGCGAGGCCAAAGTGTCCCGGTACTTCCTTATCTGGCATCTCTGCCACATATTCGCCGGCGCCGAGTAGCTTGATCACAACTAAAGAGAGATCCGTGAAATGAACGGGGTCTGCGGTTTTTTGACTCTGCAGAAATTCTTCCAGAGCTTTTGAATTAGGGATAGGCGGAAGTTTATACTTGTTTTTGGCTGCAATTTCAACGATCCGATCCCATCGTTTAGGTGTACGAACCACTCTGCGAATGGAGGGGAATTGATGAGCGGTCAAATAACGGGCAGTAACACCGTTCGAAGCAATCATAAAATCTTCGATGATTTGCCTGGCCCGGTTCTCCTCTTCGATTTCCAGACTGCGAATCTGATCTCCATCAAATATCGGTTTGGCCTCGATCGTTTCCAGACTGAGAGCTCCTTGCGCATGCCGGAAGTTTTTCAACTTTTGGGCAACATTGTCTTGCAGACGCAGATTCTCGGCCAAACCACTAATTGCGGTGATTTCTACGGGGATAGGTCCATTGCCTTCCAGCCAGGTCGCCACGCTGTCATAAGCGAGTTTCGCCCGATTCCGTACGACAGCCTGATAGATATCCGAAGTCTCGAGTGACCCATCTGCATTGATCAACATTTCAATCACTATGGATAGGCGGTCTTCGTTGAATTTCAAAGAAGTCAGGTCGGTCGATAGTTTTTCGGGCAGCATCGGGTAGATTATGGCTGCAGTGTACACTGAGGTCGTATTATGGCGTGCGTGGTCGTCTATAGCTGCCCCGTTTTTTACCAACGCATCGACATCTGCAATTGCAACCAGCACCTTATAGCGGTCTCCGGGCATCGCCTCGGCAACGGTGATCTGGTCCAGGTCGAGTGAATCATCATTGTCGATAGAGGCCCAAAGCAAGCCGCGCATATCGCGAATGTCAGAAGAACCACGAGTTGTACCTTCTTCAAATTTGGCGGGGGATTGAATTCTATCAAGGTCTGCGAGTGCCTCTTTGGAAAAATCGGGCAGTAAGCCTTGTTCAAGCATGGCTCGATCAGCAATCTTGGTCAAAATTTCCCGGTGATTCAGATCATTTGCATTCATAAGGCATCCTGTTGTGCGGGAATCTTATTCGAATCTTTATTTTGGCAATGGTTCATTGCGTACTCGGGCAGCAATTTGGCGGTCAGTCATCTTATCGACGGTTTCGACGCTGATGATATGTTTATCCAAATTATCCCGTTTGAGACGATTCTCGAGCTCTCCCTTTGCTTCGCCGGGGCCAAATATCCAGATGGAATCAGCTCCGCGAATAAAGGCGATCACTTCATCATAAAAGGTGTCGAGATGGTCTCCGAACTGTCGATCGCGCACATCTTCTGCGGTCGATCCGTGCACTTCGCCGGAATTTCTTGCTGCCATGTCACTGGCGAATCGGACATGTTTTTCCATGTTTGAAAGGATTTCATAGGTTTGTTCCATCTCATTTTCAATAGTAACGATCACTGCCTTGCGATGATCTATCCACAGACCCACAGATTTTTTCATGTGTTTCTCCTTCACCACTAGTTGATCTTTGAAGAACACGATCTCTTTGCATTACTTTTTCTTTTCGACGGGAAGATTTTCTTTTCGGTCGGCTTGCTTGGTTCGTCTGATAAAAGTACGGGCGCTTTTAGATAACCGTTTAATCTTTTTCTTTATTATTTTTTCAGTCATGCAACCTGCTCCTGATTAAAGTAAACAGTCCAATCGATTTAACCTCGATTCGACTTTTCTGGATGACGAATGGATTACTGGTCGAAATAGTTCACATTGACTCTATTGGAGAGTCTTTTTCTTGAACAAATTCAAAAATTTTCGTCCCACAGTCTTTTGGCCTCTGAGTTGCGCATCGATCTGCCAGTATGTGATTCTTTCTCCACACTCACAAATGATGAATTGGGAATCAGAGCCTTCTCCTTTTGCAGCTTCATCGATGATTTTGTTGTTTGAAATGATTCTTTTACAATGTGGGCATATTATTTGATTTCCCATTTCTTTCCTTCTTTGCAAATTGAAATCTTATGCACCAGTAATAGTATGTAAAAACTTTCCTCCGTGGAACCAGCATCGTTTTCATATTTCAATGGGATCCACGGAGGTCTATATCAATTGAAGTTTTGGTTATGCGCTTCGCCCACCACTAATCAGGCGTAATATGATGAGTAAGATCACTGCTCCTGCAAAGGCAATCAGGATTGATACCAAATTGATTCCGCTCAAACTGGCGCCTGCGATATGAAGTACGGAGGTAGCAAGCCAGCCGCCTAATAACCCGCCAACCACGCCGACGATAATATCCCCAATCACTCCGAAGCCGCCGCCCTTCATAACCAATCCAGCTAACCAACCAGCAACCAAACCTACAACGATCCAAGAAAGTATTCCCATAATAATCCTCTACAATTTGTCGATATCACACGCAAAAACTGCGTCTTTCTATTGTTGAAATCCAAACTCAAATCAGAAACATCATTCTTTCTTGCTATTTTTCTTCCAATCCGCAGATGATGAATTGGTAGATAGTTTTTCTACTAACTGAACATCGGAAGTGTTGCCATTACTGGCGGTTCCGACAGGCTGATTTTTCGATTTTGTCTGACTTGGTTTCCGTTTACTGACACCTTTGCGTCCCATTGTTTCTCCTTTTGGAAAGAACAGTCGTGTTCCATATATTTAATTCGTGATTGATCCTCAAGATCAAAGCTGGAATAAATCACGACTAATGAACACCACAAACGATCGTGAAGTTCAGGAATTATCAGAAATTTGTTCCTCGATCGTTTCTTGTCTGAGTTCTTGTTTATGTTCCACTGCTGCGATCCAACTGACAAACCAGCCGATCATTATTCCGGCTGAAAGCCATACGATAATATTGATCCGATTCATTTTTTCTCCTTACCCCGGAAGTTTATTCTCCGGGACTTACACCTGGTAAAGTTTTACTGACCGGCATGCATACCAGTGCTGCACTAAAAAGATCATGGTGTTTGCGGGTGCGTTGTGTCATCGGGGGAGGACTGATTTTGGCCTACCATCGATGAAGAGTTGCTAACCGACCGTGAAGTCCGATGGATTTCCAACGGGGCTTGTTGGGAGGTGTGATCGGATTCGATTGTTTGCCTTACAGTCACGGGTCCATGCTGGCGGTAGAAAATGACATAAACGATCCGCTCCAACGCCCAGGCGATGAGCAGGTAGACAAGCATGGCAATGAGCGAAGAAACTTCCAACACACTGTTACCGGCAGAGGGAGCGCCGGCTAAACTTGCAAAGGGTGCTATGAAGAAACCGGTGATGTTGTAGAGGAATGCGGCAAATGAATTGCCTCCATTTACTCCAACTAACTTGAATACCACGCGCAGGGCCATCAAAACCTCAAGAATTCCCAGTAGAAGCCAGATTATTTGGGTAATCTTAAAAGTTGTTGCCCTCTTTTCTTGTCCAGGTTCGTGTTTTGTCGTTCTTACTTCTTGATAATCTGTCAATTTATCCTCTTTTTGAATCTTCCCTATATTCGATTCATATTCATAAAGGGTGATTCATTAGGTAAAATATTCATTAACTACTATAGAAAATCATCTTGATTACCCATGTGGCCGGCACACGTGAGGGTTACAAAACCCCTAACAAATGCAAGATGATCAAGATGACGGCGATCACGATCAGAGCATGAATCCAGCTTCCGGTTTGCGGAAAACGTGGGTATACTCTACCTCCGAAAAAGCCCAGCAGCCATAAAATGACCAAAATGACGATGATTGTCCACAACATAATTTTTCTCCTTTTGCAGAATGAACGAAATGAGCTTATTTAGTCGAATAATCCGCAAATCGTTTAGCGATTTAGCAGAATGAATACTCCTGCAGCAATGGCGAGGATTGCTAAAACTATACTCAGGCCATTAAAAGCCGGGATTAGCGCAAACAGGCCATAAAGAATTAGCCAAAGCGCCAATAAAAGCATGCCGATATTTCGGGTAATTTTTTTCATTGATATCTCCTTTCAAGAATGTGTAAATGCAGCTTTAATTTTTAGTTTCCAATGTTTCCAAATATTTTCAAAATGGACGATGATCGATGATTGTTGATTAGGTTCATCTTGGAACTCGACGCAATAACTTTCGCTTTACTCATTACGACCTTCGCCGCCTAAATCGACACCTGCATCCAGACGTTCCTTTTCGGTAAGCGTATCGAACCCAACGATCCACAAGAAAATACTCACTAGAGTTGATACCCCCAGCATAAAAGATGAATTTTGTTTTGACTCAAGTAAGTCATTATCATTTAGTGCGCGCATTTTGATTCCTTCTTTTCACGAGCAAGCTGATCGGTTGTCGTCGGGCTTATTTAAGGCTCACGTTCAGATTATGCTTTCAAATGACTTCGGAATTGCAGGGTATTTCACAAAGTCGATTATTAACGACTTTTATTTCAAATCTTTGGTCCTCTTGTTGAACTCTGCTTCAGCTTGCTGTTGGGTGTAGCCATATTTTTGTTGGAGCAAACCAATCAGTTTGTCAAAATTACCGCCAACTTTTTCCAGATCATCGTCGGTCAATTTTCCCCACCAAACCTTTGCCTGACCGCGAATTTGTTTCCACTTTCCCTCGAATGCATTATTGTTTATCATTTTTTCTCCTAATATTTCGAAAATTAACAGGACTTTGAGTTACCGATGCATTGGCTGCTTGGCGGGTGAGAGCAAACTGCCGATCAGAAAGCCAAAAAGTACTGCAATTGAAATGGCGACATAAGGGTATTTTGCAACTTTTTCCCCTAATCCACCCGGAACTGTATTGGCTACTTTTTCTGCCTTGGCATTGAAATGGCTGAATTGACGGTCAACATTTTTCAGAACTGTGTTTGCCGTATCCGTCAGGGATTCCTTAGCGTTATTGGTGACCTTGTTATATCCATCCTGGAGTTGTGAGGCATTATTTTCTATCCAGGAATTGAAGTCAGCTTTGGCTTTGCTAGCCGTCTGGTTGACGTTTTCTTCAAACTGGCCGAACTGAGTTGCGCTGTCGCCAATCAAAGTGCTCATGTCTTTTTTTACCTTGTCGGCATCTTTGCGTACTTTATTTTCAAATTGATGGTTATCCATTTTTTAAGATCCTTTATTGTTTTTCGTCGGTAATTGGTTCATTTTCGATATAGGAACGTAACATCCAAGCCATTTTCTCGTGAAGGCTCATGACACTGATCAATAATTCAAATGTGCCTTGATCTTCATATTCCTCAGTGCATCTCTTTGAATCCTCGCGTAATAAGCGGATGATTGTCTCGTGGTCTGCTAGCAGATGAAGGAAGTCTGGAGTTTCTGCTGATTGTTCCTCAAGATGGGTATGGACGAGAAACTGTTTGAACGTACCATATGCCTGGCCGCCCAACATACGCACCCTTTCTGCAATCTTGTCAGAGATGTCATTTAACTGTTTGTATTGAGTATCAAAGAGAATATGCAGTTCAAAAAAACTGGCTCCACTAATATTCCAATGTGCGCTACGGGTTTTTTGGGTCAACACCGATTCATTCGAAAGAGTATCATTCAGAATCTCTACAACCGGATGACGCACATCACTATCCAGGCCAATATTAGGCTGGATGAGGCCTAATAATTTTGGTTTATGACCGTCGTTATGATCGTAATCCATGATAGCTTCCTTCCTTCTGATGGTTTTTTGCTACAATACCATCTTATTTGAAGGGGGCTATCAACGTCCCTAATACAACCTATATAATAACTAACAAATAATCGGAAGCGGAAAAGTCGCCAGCTTTTTCTAAAAAATTGCATGAGACAGTAAATTCTCTTGGAAAAAGTGAAAAATGAATCAGCCTTATTGTGCTTGGTCGATGAAAGGGCATCTGGTTGGAAAGTAGAAAGAATAGGCTTTATCCGCTGCGTGTAGCATAAACGACAGTATGGTGATCGAACTCACCATTTGTCAGGTAATTTCCTGCACATGTAATAAGGGTCAAATGAGAGAGACCGTCCGGTGATGGCTGTGGCCCTTTGCCGCTAACTGGACCGGCCCCGTAGATTTGTGCAAGCACTGCTGGGTCGGAAGACTCTTTAGTTGAATAGACAATTACCTTGTCCACCTTAAACTGTATATAAGTTGCTGTTCCTATTTTATGGATAATGATTAAATCGCCGGGTTTCAGTTTCTTCAAGCTAGCAAAAATCTGGGGTCGTCCTATTAGGTCATTTACATGTCCTGCAATTGTAGCTGTACCCACATCACCCGGAATGCTGCTCCCACGATACCAAAAGGCTGTATGCCAAATCGGATCGTCCAATGGACCTTTAGGTGCATCCATTGAATTGGCCGATGTAAGTCCTACGCCGAGCATGGGGGCATCCACTTTAAGGGCGGGAATTTCGAGTTCTAGCGGTAGATAAACAGGGCTGGCACTTAATGCTAGATTCAAATTGTATGTAGATCCAAGCAACGAAAAATTGGGTGTTACTTGAATTGTTGGTTGGTTTGTCGGTTGAAGCGTTGGTACGTCGGCAAATTTTGTTGTGGGTTGAATTGTCTGTTGGCTGGTTGTTGGAGTAGAGGACAATAGAAAAGGGGGCGGAGAAGGCAAGAAAAGTGCTTCATCCGTCCCCTTGTTGCTACATCCTACCAATAGAACACTGACGAGGAAGGCCAGTAAAATGCAAAGAGAGCGACAGTGGGTAGACATAGCCTGGGCAAGTCGCTATGAGTAAATAGTTATTTCTGTAGTCGATGGCTGCTGCGATAAATCACAGCACCTGCAACTAAAGCCATAACGCAGAGACCACCAATAATCAGTAGAAGACTCCAGGAAGGGTTTTCACTTTGAATTGGGGCGCCGCCAGAATTGGGTAAACTTTTTACAAGAACTGGAGTAGCCGAGAATTCGGGTGTTGGATTATTAATTGAATTACAACTTGGCCCGGTGATCGTATTTGCCAACATTGTGACATCTCCTCCAATTGCGAGGGCCCGACCGTCCAGGCTTACACCAGTACCAAATACAATGCCTGTACCGGCGATGATCGTTCCCACAAACGAACCGCTTACTAGGTTCGCCTGAGTGGGAACATACCAAAATACGTCACAAGCTCTGGCTCCATTGATCAAATTTACTGAGCCTGCAGTTGTTAGGCTGCTTGACGCCCTGAATATGTACACACCCTGGCCATCGAGCGTTAGTACACCACCACCTAATGAACCTGCTCCCATATCATAAACACCGGGGTGGAGAGTAAGAGAATCCAGAGCACCTAAAGACCCCCCTGTGTTGGCTTGTCCTGAAAGACTGCCAACAGCACCGCTTGCGTCGGCTTGAGCTTGTTGGGCAACTGAGTCACCTAGGTTTGTGGTTCCCCCTACTGTTATTTCTGCCAAATCAGTGATTGAACTACCTGACCAAACACCAATACTTCCTGAAAGTGTAGTTGGGCCAGAATTGGTTACTGTTGAGTTACCCAGTACTGAATAATTTCCAGCCGACCCCAGGCCGGGTGCGTTTGCCTCGGGTGCCCTTGCAACAACCTCAGAGAAATGAGTTGTCAATACAATGGACACAAACAAAACGATCGTAATTAGAAGATATTTTAATTTTTTCATATTGTTTATCCTCCTGCCAAAAGAATCCACAAAGGGATAGTTGAGTAGAAATAAAACTTTTGATTCGGATGAGATTCTGGCACCAAATATTTTCAAATATATATCTGATATTCCACCTCTTTAGTTTTGAATATTGCTTTCCTGTAATATGAGGGTGTTTATAAATCATCAAAATCCGTCCCATTCCCAGCCAAAAGATAAATTTTAAAGCTAATTGGTCTGGACTGGCTTGGAATAAGGCCAAAAATAGGGTAAAAACCGATATTACTTCCGGTTTTTTCTCTATAATCGGCATTTCTTCCTGGGTTATTCAGCCCCATACGCCTTTTCTTTGAAATTGACCCCAAATAATAATTTCACCATCCGTTTGAGGTTCAAGACTATGGCCATAAGAAAGGATTGAAAAGAAAAGCGAGCTTTCTCTCTATAACGACAGCGACCAAACCCATGCCCCTATTTGGCTTCTCCAAATTTGCTTTCCTTTTTTCCTATGGTAGTTCCTTCCGATAAAGAGTTTTATTGCTTCAAAAATAGTCTATATTGAAGCGGCTATCAATGTCCAGAATAGAGACTATAAAAAACCTATATATCTATGATGCACAATATTTGATGTTGGTAAATTTACAGATTGGAAAAAGTCAGTTATTCTTGATGAACTGACTTCAAATCCAAAAATCATGAGAATTTGAGAAATAATTTATTTTTCTCCCCAAACCTAATTGAAAAGGAGGTTCATAATGTGTAGATTTATTTAGGCTGAAAAACTGGTCTACGAAGAATGAACAGATTCACCTGAGACTGCTACTATTCCCCGCCCGTCATGTTTGGCGCAAAGAAGTGCCGTGTCTGCAGCTTTTAAGATCTGGTCAAAAGTAGAACCATCCTCTGGAAAGACTGCCACTCCAAGAGAAAGAGTTATTTCTTTGAGAGGTAGACTTTCGAATTGAAATGGGTATTGCCTGGTTTTTTCACAAATGAGCCAGGCCCGTTCGAGCGTTGTTTCACGCGAGGCATCCGGAAGAACAATAATGAATTCATCTCCGCCATAACGGCAAGCGATATCTTCTTCACGGATATTCTTGAGAAACAGGCTGCTTAAGTCATGAAGAATTACATCCCCTGCAGCATGGCCATAGGTGTCATTGAACTGTTTGAAATTATCTACGTCAAGCATGAGGACTCCCACCGAAAGGTTTTTACGTGAGGCACGTAATAATTCGCGTTTCAGTGTCTCTTCCATATAGCGCCGGTTAAATAATCCAGTCAAATGGTCTCGGACCGACTGCTCTCGGTAGTAGTCTTTTCTCTTCACCAGAGCATCTTGAGCCTGTTTACGTTCAGTGATATCGCGGATATTACACTGGATTACCTTTTCGTCTCCCTCCAGATATACGTTGCTGACGAATTCAACCTGAATCAATTTTCCATTTTTTGCTTTAAGGGGCAGATTCTTATAACGAATGTATTTGTTTTTTTGCAAGGCTTCGAAAGCATTTTTGCTGGCCTCAATATCTTTGAACGCCCCCACCTCCCAAAGTTTTTTTTGAATAAACTCTTCGCGTGAGTATTCCAGCATATCAACCAGAAAGGGATTGACATCAGAAATTGCCCCAGTTTTGGCGTTCAAAATGAGAATCCCATCTTGAGCTGTTTCAAAGAGACGACGATAGCGGACTTCTGATGCTTGTAGTGATAACTCATTTGACCTTGGTTTATTCTTGGCTGAATCAATCATTTTTTCGATGCCTTTCTGATCCTTATTCCTGAATGATTGCACATGAATGAATACGACTATGGATTAATCACTTGACGATCAATACAAATTGCCGAACTTATCGGTCCAGAAAAATATTTTGGCAATTGTACAACCTCAACTTTGTGGGTAAGTTTTCATGAAAATATCGACCACGGCAGGATCGAAATGCTTGCCGGATGAGGAGCGAATATGTTTGTATATTTTATCTATTAGCCAGGCGCTTCGATATGGGCGGTCTGAGTTTAATGCATCCCACACATCTACCACTGCAAAAATGCGGGCGACCAGAGGAATTTGGGTACCCTTGAGTCCATTGGGGTACCCGGAACCGTCCCATTTTTCGTGGTGGCAATAGGGGATATCCAACGCTAACCTCAAGTAATTGATTGGGGCGAGCATTTCATGGGCAAAATTAGGATGTTTCTTCATGATTACCCATTCCTCATCTGTCAAAGGACCAGATTTATATAGAATGCTATCCGGTACACCCATTTTGCCAATATCGTGCAATAGCGCTCCCCAGCGAACTTGCGCTAACTCTACTTTGCTTAAGCCAAAGGCGCGGGAAAGTTTCACAGCCATCTCTGTTACTCGCTGAGTATGCCCTTCAGTCTCTTTGTCACGCAAGTCGAGGGCATGCGACCATCCTTCAATCGTGGCATCATAGGCCAGAATGAGCTGTGAGTTCGAGTGTTGCAAACTCTCGAAAAGTGTATAAATCTCAATGGCAATGGCTGCCTGGCCGGCAAGCGAATTAAGAAAATCAAGCCATTCCTCATCCGGGTCCAGTGGGCTGCGGTTGAATACTTCCATTACACCATTCACCTGGCCTTTGACAATTAGAGGCACACCATAATAACAAACAAAATCCTCGCTTGCTATGAGTGTTTTTAATAATAAATGATCTTGTTCTTCGCTCAGGTTGGGGATGGCAACAATGTGCCGCTCCTGGGCAGCACGTCCTGCATAGCTTTCACCTAAAAGCACTTTTGCGCGGCGAATGATGGGGTGGCGAAAACCTTGGTCTGCACAATACTCCAACGTTTGCAAGCTTTGATTAAGGATTAAAATATCAGCCGCGTCGATACCCAGTTCTGCGGTTACATGGAGTAGAATCTCTTTGAGACTGAGTTCCAGATCAAAATTAGCTGTAATGACCCGATCGATGCCGCTCAAAGCAGTGAGATGTTCTAATTGACGTTGAATCTTTTCTTCGCGCCGGTTACGCAAGGTAATATCACGAGCGATGCCCTGGAAACCAATCACATTTTTTCCATTGTAACGGGGGGCTGATAGGATCTCGATAAAACTGGTTTTGCCATCTTTTCCTTGTATGGCATATTCAGGAGCTTCTTCCAAACTTCTCCCTTCTAGGATTTTTGTCAGACTAATCCGGTATTGCGCTAAATACTGCTGCGGAATGATCTCCCAGATGCTCTTGGAAAGGAATTCTTCTTCACTAAAGCGGAGTGACTCACACATGGCTTTATTGACGGTCAAGATTTTGCCGGATGTTTCAATGATAAAAACACCTTCCTGGCTTTGATTCACCAGATCGTAATATTTCTTTTCATTCTCTTGTAATGCTGAGAGAATACGTTTATGTTCGGTATTATCGCGAATATTACATTGAATTACTTTAACTTTTCCGTACAGATAGACACTACTGACGAATTCCACTTCAATCAGTTGTCCATTTTTCGTTTTCAGAGGCAGATCTTCATAGCGAATATATTTCTTTTCTTGTAAAGTTTTAAAAGCAACCTGGCTGTCTTTGGCGTTTTTGAAAGCGCCTACTTCCCATAGTTTCTTCTGAATGAACTCATCGCGTGAATATCCCAACATATCAATCAGAAATGGATTATCGTCTTCGATCATGCCGGTGTTAGCATTCAATATCAAAATACCATCCTGGGCTGCTTCGAATAAACGGCGGTATCGAAGTTCCGATTCCTTCACCGATAAAGTATTCACAATATTTCGTTGTTCTTGTTTTCCTTCGTCTATAAGTGTCATTATATATTTACATTTTCTTAAATAAATACGCCTGATATGCGTAAAATATAAAAACTTTCCCAAGTGATACTAAAACCTCAATATCATACTAATGGATAGTGGCTATCACCGTCCATAAAATAGTCTAAAAAATAACTAAAAAATTATTTAATTGTCAGTAGATTTTTTTGGAGTGTAAGTTGTATCCCATACCGGGCACAGTTTCCAGTAAGTCGCTATATTCCCCTAGTTTTTTGCGCAAACGTCCAAGATAGGTATGCAGATAATGGTTTGAGCCGCGATACTCCGGCCCCCAAACCTGGGTGATCAATTCATCATGGGTAACAATGGCGTCGAGACGATGTGCCAATTCGGCAAGAATCGCGTACTCCGTGCGGGTAAGATGCAGATCGTTTTCACCTATGAAAACGCGTCGAGCTTCCAGGTCGATACATAGATCCCCAATTTGAATTTTTGCATCATTCATCTTGGCAGAGACATATGACCGTCGCAAAAAGGCACGTACCCGGGCCAGGAGTTCTTCTTGCCCGAAAGGTTTGGTGACGTAGTCGTCAGCACCTGCATCCAGGGCTGAAACTTTAAGGTCTTCTTCAGAACGCGCACTCAAAATAATAATGGGTACATCAGAACGTTTTCGTATCCAGGTGCAGATATCGACTCCTGAAAGACCCGGCAGCAGCAAATCGAGCAATACCAAATCAACGGGCTCAGTCTCGAATAAAGAAATTGCCTGGTGACTATCTTCTGCTTCACAGACGGTATATCCGCGTTTGACTAAATTTACCCGCACCAATTTTCGGATGTTTGGGTCATCTTCAACAATCAGTATATTTCCCATAACTTATATCTCCTCTCTACCAGAAAGCACGGGAGTATGCAGTGTTGCCATCGGAACCGTAAAGGAGATTGTAGTTCCAGGTGTTGTTTTTTTCTTAATCCAAATACGGCCCCCATGGGCCTCGATCAGCCCTTTGCAAATCGCCAGCCCCAGACCGGCTCCATGCAAAGAACCATGTTCAATATTTTTTCCTCGCTGGAATGCTTTGAAGACCTTTCTATGTTCAGAGACAGGAATTCCTGGGCCTTGATCATTGACGTTGATCAGTACAAATTCTCCGCGGACATTGGCAGTGAGACTAATTTCGGTGCCATCGGGGGCATAAGTCGCTGCATTTCGAACCAAATTGACCAAAACCTGGGCGATTCGTTTAGGGTCTACGTTGATCAAAGGGAGAGTATCAGGCAGGTTGATAATAAAGGTTTTCCCGATGGTCAGTGTGTGTAACTGGGGTAGTGCATCCTCCGTAATTTCGAATAAGGAATGCGGCTCAGGTGAAATCGGTAGCATCCCGGCTTCTAATCGAGAAAGATCCAATAAATGATCGATCAGTTCCTGAAGACGGTCAGCCTCTTGTTGGATTGTTTTGATAAAATCATGTTGTTCTTCCGGTTCCCAATTGACGTCTTTGGCTAATAAAGTAGTGGTGAACCCAATAATCGAAGTCAAGGGCGTACGTAATTCGTGTGAGATCATGGCAAGAAATTCAGTCTTAATTTCATTGGCCCGTTCAGCTTCATGCCGTGATTCTTCTTCCACCTCTAGCAACTGAAGATTATACAGGGTAATTGTTGCTTGATCCACCAGAATCTTCAAATGGCGCAGCTCAATATGATTGAACTGATGTTCCTGGGTGTAATAAATCGAAAGACATCCAAGCCAATCGCCGGAGGCGATAAGTGGAAAAAGGACTAAGGTGCGAATATGACCTTCCAATAGCAGATCGCGTAGAACCGGTGTCAAACGCGGATCGGATTGTATTTCATTGATTACAACCGTCCGGCTGGGTGAAAGTAATTCGACTAGGGCAGGTTCTTCATATAAACTGGATTCACTTTGCCAGGGTGGCGAATTCTGACTTGAAACCCAGGATGCTGTCAACTCTACTCCATGAGTAGGGCCTGCTTTTGGATTTTCAAAGAAAAGTAGTGCAGCTCTCTGGGCGGTTCGCAATTCTTCTGCCGACATCAATGCTCTTAATACTGCTTCTGGTTTGCGGGCCAGGCTCATCTTGCGGCTAAGGTCGAATTGTTCACGAGTTCGGTCGAGAGTTTTCCGTAGTGCCAGTTCGATCAGTTTTTGGTCGGTGATATCTTGTGCAATACAAAAAACATAATTTAAAGCGCCGACTTTTTCCTTGATTAAAAAAGTATGCGCAGAAATCCAGCGTAAACTTCCATCAGGTCGATAGATTCGATAAACCTGAGTAAAAGGTTTGTGGTCATTGGAAGGCCGGGTGACCATCACCTGTAATCTGTCTTCTGGATGCACACTCTCGATGAGGATGTATGGGTTTGCGTACAATTCCCTACATGAAATTTCCCAGACTGTTTCAAACGCCGGGCTAGCATAAATGACTCTATCGGAGGTCACATCGCGTAGCCAAAAAACTTGTTCGATATTCTCAGCGATTTGATTCAGGTTCAAATCCATATCGCTTCCATCTAGTAGTTTTTGGAGGAGAGTGTTTATTGCATTCTCTTGTTGAGAATTGCGTTGTTCTTTCGTCTCATGCTTGACATATTTGATCTCGGTAGAATGTTGGACCGCCGGTAGGCGAAATGAACTTACCTGTTGCTCGACCCAGGGGAAATACTGAGTTGCCAGGCGTTTTTTTTCTTCTGGCTCTACCAAATCAAATGAAGATTGAAACTCTCGAAAGAGTCGATCAAGTTGCGTCTCCTTCTGGTTCATTCTGACCTTTCTTTTCTATCAGGCCAATACGGCAAAGGGAATGAATTATTTCAACTATTTCCGTCGAGACGAATTGTTGTTTAAATCGAAGCAAGCTGAAAAAATCATCCACAATCATTGTCAATGTACGATTAAGTGTAGATTTAAAAATGATACACGATGGAAAGAAACGGTTTCATTCATAAATTTACACTCTATATAGTGATAAGCTGAATTCAATTCAAATGAATACTATTTTATTATACGGCAACAGATGAAAAATAAACAAGAATATTATGAAATGTGCCTTACAAATAAGAAAGGCTCTGGATGTCCAGAGCCTTTCTTATTTGTAAATTTCAGGAATTAAGTACCAAAACCATTGGTACCCAGGCTACTGCTGATGCTGCTGAAAATATCAGAGATCTGTGGGCCGAGAAGTCTAAGGACAACGATAACAACAACTGCAATCAAAACGAGAATCAATGCATACTCAATTAAACCTTGCCCTTTTTGTTTCTTTGCGAATAACATGGTTAATCCCTCCTTTCAAGAAATTTGTTAACCTAATTATACGGTTTTATAACTAGAATTCAATAAACTAATATTACAAATATCTTACAATTTGGTCACTGCTCATAGCTGTACATTAATCGACCGTGTTCAACCAACCGCCAATGGTATTGTAGGCTCCGTTAATGCTGGGCCCAAAGAGCCTGAGCGCTACAACCACGACAATTGCGATGAGAACGAGAATCAGGGCATATTCGATAAGTCCCTGACCGCTTTCTTTTTTTTCAAATAACATAAAGACCTCCAAAAATGACGCATGAATGAATGAATAGAATAATTATAGGGTAGGCTTTGTTGAATAAATTAAAAAATACATTACACCGAGATTCCACGTCAATTAATTTTGCCATCATTTTCACTCAAACCGGGTGAAAATTGTAGCTGAACCTTCTCAAATGTAACCTTATTTTTGTGATTCCGTATAATTTTTTTTGCCAACAATTTCTCAAAAACGAATGTTCTGAAACCTTTTTACCTTCTCGATTAAATAGAAAAAAACAGTCCAGTATATTCAAGAAGAAAAGTTATGCCAGACATTTATTAAACACATCTTGATGAGGATATTTTGTCGAGAGCTTCATCTGCCGATAAAGCGGGCATACCTAACCACATATCGTGCCGTTCTGATGATCTT
>Ga0182027_10007160_pt1 | contig 16525 bp, 14 predicted proteins | sample 712E1DmetaG_FD_121300 | JGI IMG/M metagenome (GOLD analysis project Ga0182027, IMG submission 121300) | Permafrost microbial communities from Stordalen Mire, Sweden - 712E1D metaG (Illumina Assembly) | ecosystem: Environmental > Terrestrial > Soil > Wetlands > Permafrost | place: Sweden... | reverse complement strand
GCTATCGTGCCTAATAATACTTCTTTTCAAACTGTCTGACGGCTCAATTTCTAAGATAACATCTTTTATCAAATTTTTTCTGACTACTCGATATTCATTTTTCTCACCCAAATCATCTTCGACAGGATGCTCGTCAAAGTCTTTGTACCAAGCAAGTGCTTCCTTATTAGGAGTCTTTTTGTTAACCAGAACGGCATCTAGCTGATCTTCTCCAATATATTGTTTTAAATCCTGAACATGATCAATAGCGGTATGCCTGGTCGTTTGCCCATATTTTGTCATCAAGTTTAAAACATAAATCTTCTTACCTTTGGAATTTTTAATTGCGGCTTGTATTCCTGTCACCAAAAGGTTTGGGATAATGCTGGTGTATAAATCGCCTGGGCCGATAATAATCGCGTCTGCCTCTTTAATCGCTGCCACGGCATCGGGATTAGCCTCGGCTTCGGGCTTTAAAAAAGCTCTTTTTATTTTCGCCCTTTTTTCGCGCGCCTCCACTTCATCGATATGTGTTTCTCCTTCAATGATTGTTCCGTCTTCAAGCTCAATGCCTAAATCACTTTTGGTGTAAGTAACCGGAATTACTCTGCCCTGAATGCGTAAGATTTTCCCAACCTCCTCAATTGCTTTCTTCATACTACCGGTAGTTTTTGTGAGCGTGGAAAGAAAAATGTTGCCAAAAGTATGCCCTTTTAATCCCCCTTCTTCGAACCGGTAATTAAACATTTCCCGCAGTAGCCTTGAGGATTTCGCCAGAGCAACCAAACATTGCCTGACATCTCCGGGAGGAAGCACACCCAGTTCGTCGCGAAGCTTACCGCTTGAACCACCGCTGTCCATCATGGTAATAATTGCTGCTAACTCAACATTGTATTTTTTTAACCCGGAGAGCACGACAAAGGTTCCTGTTCCACCCCCGATTACCACAATTTTTTGTTTTCTTTTCATATAAGTCTACCTGAATCTACGTAGTATAGCATTCACCACTTTTAGCTGCAAATCTACTTCTTTACAGTGAAGCAATAGATAATACTTCTTCTAAATTATTGATTGTAGCATCAGGAGAAAAATTGCTAAGAAGAGTTTCGTCTTGAGCGAATGGACCACGCTTAATCCAGATTGTAAAGACAGAAGAGTTAATAGCCCTAGCGCTGTATAAGGTTGCCAGTCTATCATCAACGATATAAATTTTTAAGTTTTTATATTTATCAAGAACGCTTTTTAAATTTTCATCTTTATCTTCAAAAACATGCACATTTTCTTGCTGAAAAAAATTTCCAATTCCAGTTTCTTGTAACTTAACATTTTGAGATGAATCTTCACCTTTGGAGAAAATTCCCAGCTCTGCAGTAGTTGCCAAGGACTTTAATACCGGCAATATTTCCTTATAGAGTGCAAACTTTGTCAAGTTTGAATCTTTAAAAGTTTTTGTGTCAAATAATGTGTAATCAATGTCAAAGAGAACAATTTTATTTTTCATTTTTTGTCACAACTTCCTGAAATTTCGTATAGTATTTACTACCGTCTTCAATATTGTTCATCACCATGGTTCCCGAACCGACAGTGACATTTTCACCAATAATTACACCCGGCATGGTTGAAGACTTTATACCAATGCGGGTATTATTACCAATCACTACTCCGAAACTTTTAAGCCCTGTATCGGTTTTTTTATCTTTAATAACCGACGTAACCGTTTCCCTGTCAATTCTCACATTTGCCGAGTTGAATCCTGCCCCGATTCGGCAATTTTTGCCGACAAGAGAATCGCCGATAAATCCCGAGTGGGTTTTTGAACCTTCAGAAAGCAGTGTATTTTTAACTTCCATGTTAGCGCCTGCGACAGAATTCTCTTCCAAATCGACACCGTCGCGCAAAATAGAATTGGTCCCAACAAAAGCATTCTTACCGATATAGCAAGGTCCTTTTACTACCGCGTTCTCCATTATCTGTGCCCCATCTTCAACGTAAACTTCTCCGATTAGATGTGCCGAAGAAGCTACCTGAGCACCACCGGCGACATATTTCGTTAAATTAGCCAGCAGGTAATTTTTAACGTTCAGGACATCCCAAGGATATTTTAAAACTACTGTTTCTTCATTTGTTTCGACAAAACAGACATTACTATCTTTTGCGAAACTATCTAATGCCTCTTCCAATTGATAATGCTGCGCCGGTGTTTTCTCGAGAGTCTTCAGGAAGGCTTCCGAAAGAAGATATATGCCGACTATGCAAAGCTTTGACGTGTTACTATCTTTTGCCGGTTTTTCAATAATACCCTTTACTCTTTGTTCGTCGGTATCGACCACTCCATAATTCCAGGTGTCTTCTTTTTGTTTAACCAGCAACGCGCCGTCCGGCCCTGAGGTTTTTGCCTCAATTAACCGCTCTATGAACTTATCTATTTCAACGTGATAGGAGTTCATCAGAAGAAAATCGTCATTAAGTAGAGTTTTTGAAAGCAATAACGCGTTACCGGCGCCTTCCGGCTTTTCTTGAACAACATACTCGATTGAAACTCCAAATTTTTCGCCGTTGCCAAAATAATCTTTGATATTATTATTTTTACCGACGACAATAATAATCTCCGTAATCCCTTTTGCTTTGAGTTTCTCAAGCGTATGTTCCAAAAGCGGTTTCCCCAAAAGTCTAATCATTGACTTATGCATCCCACCGGCAAGTGGATACATTCGGGAAGATTCTCCGGCGGCTAAAAGTACTGCTTGCATAAATTTATCTTGTTTTAATAATATACCACTTTAAATTGTTTTTCACTCCTTATTCAGCAACTCTTTTAATATTTGCTCCCAAATTACTAAGCCTTTGTTCGAATTGTTCGTAACCTCTATCTAAATGTTCGGCATCAAAGAGTACGCTTTCTCCCTCTGCGGCCAAGGCTGCTAAGACAAGACTTGCCCCCGCTCTTAAATCCGCTATCGTTAAAGCCGCGTCATGCAGCTTAGTCGGACCGAAAATTTTAATCGCATGAACGTTTTTGTTATTATCATCTTTAATGTTAAAGTTATATACTGTTTCGGGATTATCTACTTCCGGTTTGTAAAATTCGATGTTGGCCCCCATTTTCTTAAGCTCATCGACATAAGTAAACCTATTTTCATAGACAGTCTCGTGAATTGAAGACTTCCCATTTGCTTTAGTCATTAAAACGGCCCATGGTCCTTGCCAATCGGTCATAAAGCCGGGGTAAAAAGAAGTTGCAACGTCACTAGGTTTTAGTTCTCCTTTATAGAAAAATCTTATTCCGTTTTGTTTTTCTTCAATCCCTCCACCGCAGAACCTGACTAATTCCAAAAATTCTTCCAACCCTTTGTTTGTGGTATTACGGATAAGAATATCGCCTTCCGTCACCAAAGCCGCCACTGCAAAAGTTACCACTTCATTTCTGTCAGGAGCGATTGTGAATTCTGCGCCGTGCAACCTAGATACTCCGTCGATAATTATTTTTCTTGGCTCTTTTCTAACAATCTTTGCTCCCATTTTATTCAGTAGATCAATCAACTCGTCTATTTCCGGCTCTTCGGCCGCATTTTCCAAAACCGTTTGGCCTTTCGCCAAAACCGCAGCCAAAAGCATCGTTTCCGTACCCGTATGAGTGCTTTTTGAAAATTTATAATTAGTCCCCACCAATCCCTTTGGAGCTAAAGCGTGAAAATATCCATCTTTACTGTTATATTTAATTTCGGCCCCCATCTTTGCTAAACCATCAACAATCCTATCAATCGGCCTTGCCCCAATTCGGCAACCTCCCGGATTAGGAATAACTGCCTTTCCAAGTCTTGCTAAAAGCGGCGCTAAAAACATGTAGGACGTTCTTATTTCCGCTGCTTTATCTAAAGAGATTTTTTCGCTGGCAAACTTTTCCAATTTTATTGAAACGCTATGGTCTTTAAACTCTACTTCTCCGCCCAAATTATGGATTATCTCGGCCATCACCATAAAGTCGGAAATCAGAGGAACGTTTTTAACAATTACTTCGTCTTCTGTTAGACAAGCTGCTACCAGAATTTTTAAAGCAACGTTTTTTGATCCAAGAACGGTTACTTCACCTGTTAACTTTTTTCCGCCGTTGATTACGAGTTTATTCATTAATTAATTCCTTTCCTATTTTGTAAACATCTCCGGCTCCCATGGTAATAATTATATAACCATCATTGAGGTTTTTTTTGTCGAGGTATTCTACCACATCGGCAAGCTTGGGCAAATACAAAACATTTTTTTGAATTCTTGAAACACTGTCTGCTAATAGTTTCGAAGAGACTGTAATATCGGCGATTTCCCTTAACGAGGGAAAGATGTCCGTTAGAATAAGCTCCGTTGCAGAACTAAACGAATATATAAACTGTTCGAATAAACTTTTTGTTCTTGAATAAGTGTGCGGTTGAAAAATACAAACAATTTTTTTGTTCGGATATATTTTCTTAAAAGCAGCCAGTGTATTCTTTATTTCGGTCGGATGATGTGCATAATCATCATATACTAGTGCGCCAGATGATGTTTTTCCTACGAATTCCGATCTTCTCTTAGTTCCCCTGAAAGCAAGTAAGCCTTTTTTAATATTCTCTACGGAAATTCCCAACTCCAGACAAACTACAATTGTCGCAAGCGCATTCAGTGCATTGAATTCTCCTGCAATATTTAATGAGAACTCGCCAAGCTGAGTTCCCCTTGCGTCAACCCAGAAAAAAGTTTTATCCGGAGCTACGCTTACTCTTTTGAGGTTGAAATCCGCGCCTTTTGAAAATCCGTAGGCAATTACTTTACCCGAATATTGCTTTAACATTCTTGCTGTTTCCAAATCATCGGCGCAGGCGACCAAAACTCCCGACGGGTTTATGTTATTAGCAAAATTTAGAAAGGCTTCCCTTAACTGGTCCATTGAAGAATACAAATCAGGGTGATCAAACTCAATATTGGTAATTACTCCAATTTGGGGATGTTGCCACAAGAATTTTGGCGTTTTATCGTATTTTGGCTCCGTTGCATATTCATCCGCTTCGGCAACAAAGTACCTTCCTTTACCAAAATGTCCGGATGACCCAAGAGAAGGAATATCGCCTGTACCGACCAAAAATGTCGGATCCTGTTTATTTTCTTTAAGCACGGTTGCAATCATTGCCGAAGTCGTGGTTTTCCCGTGCGAGCCGGCTACAGAAATTCCTTCAAAGTTACTTTTGAATAGCTCGCCCTCCATAAACTTCCCAACCGCCAACCCCTGTGTCCAAATAGGAATTCCTAAACTTTTTGCTCTAACTACCTCAATATTTTCAAAACCACCGTGAGCACCGGTCGTAATTAACAAATCGCAAGCCGACAAATGATCTTCCGAAAAACCCACGAGAGGTTTTATTCCGGCCTTTCTTAAGGGGGAATCGGTAATAAATTCCTCGCCCAAATCGCATCCCGAAACGACAAAACCTGCCTCTTTAGCAATAATCGCTAAAGGCGTCATTCCAACTCCTTTTACTCCTATAAAATGGATGTTTTTAATTTTACTCATTGCTCGGTTTTATTTCTTGCTTTCAAAGCTTCCTCAACCATTTTATATTCATTCCACGGCTCTTCTCCCTTACCGTAATTCATGGAATCTTCTTGAGATTTGCCTGTAATTAATACTAGGTCGTCTTTTTTAGCCATTTGTACTGCAGCCTGAATTGCTTCTTTTCTATCGGGAATTCTAATCACTTCACATTTTCCTTTCCTGACGCCAACCTCAATTTCTGCAATAATTGTATTAACATCTTCTGTTCTTGGATCCTCGGCTGTTAAAATAATGATATCGCAATACTTTGAGGAAATTTCCCCCAGGAATGGCCTTTTTAGTACGTCTCTTTCCCCAGCGCTTCCAAAAACATGAATTAAACTACCTTTAACTATTGGTCTTACCGCTTTTAATATTTGTTCCGATGCATTTGATGTATGAGCAAAATCAATCATTACGCTAAAATCTTCTTGATATACATAGTCAACTCTACCAATTGGCATATGAAAAGTTTTAAGAGCTTTTTTGATGCTTTCGTCTGCTATCCCTAACGCTTTGCAGGCCGCAACCGAGGCTAAAACGTTATATTTGTTAAATTCCCCAAGTAGATTGTTTTCTTTAATGTTAAAAGTATCCTCATTGTAATCGGCACTTTCGGAAAGTCCGTAAGTTATCCAATTTCCCTGGGTTTTTTGGCTTTTAACTTCTGCCAAAAACATATATGAACTGTCGTCGTTATTCACAACGCATATTTTTGCCTTTTCCAATAGTTTCATTTTTGTTTGCAAGTAATTATTATAGGTTTTATGGTAATCCAGATGCTCATTTGTGACATTAGTTAAGACTCCCACTTTGATTGGAATTCCGACGATTCTACTTTGGTCGATTGCATGAGACGTAACTTCTAAAACAAAATACTCTGATTTTTTATTGCGGGCTTTTCTTAAGAATTTTTGCAGTAAAAAAGAGGTGGGAGTAGTAACGTGGGCACCTGTATTATATGACTTGCCATCAATAACGGCAGCTATGCTCGAAATCATCGAAACCCTAGCTCCTGAACTTTTTAAAATATGATAAATTAAGTTTACCGTCGTTGTTTTTCCATCTGTTCCCGTTACGGCTATTACCTTTAATTTCCTTGAAGGGAAAAAGAATAAAATATTAGCAAAAATGGCTACGAAAAAATGGTAAATATTTTTAATTCTTTGCCACATCATCTCCATATTATACCTTTTATTACAGCTATTCTCCAGTTTAGTATAATAAGAAAGTGATTCGAAACGCTACGCAAAATACGATTATTGCCAAAGAATACTCCGCTAAAAGGGGCTTTGGAAAGCTAAGGGGACTTTTAGGCAAAAATAAAGCTGAGACTATCGTTTTTCAGACCCGATTCGGTATTCATACTTTCTTTTTAAGGCTTCCGCTAGATTTACTCATTCTGGACGATAATGGCGTAGCAAAGCTTTGTAGAACCGTTAAACCGAACCGAATTACTGTTTGGAACATCAGATTTAAAACCGTAATTGAACTTCCATCAGGTACTTTACATAGAACACGCACCAAAATTGGGGATATTATCGTTTTATAAACTCTTTTCCCGTATTTTGTCCCAGTACTCTCCCCTTCTGCATAAGCGGTCTTTATCTTGAGGATTATTAAGTAGCATTTCAACCGCTCTTTCTAAGAAGAGGGTGTTTTGTGAACCTTTAATCAGAATCATATCTTTAGGCTTAATTTGTTCAAGTATGGTTGATTTGGCGGAGGTAAAATTAAGGAAGGAATACACTGCAGGGAAATCGTTCTTTTTTAGTATCGGTAAAATATATTGCTGGGTAAGCGGGCCGACCAAAATGACCAAATCGAGGGTGTCCAGGATTTTTTCCGCCACCTTTTCATGCACAAGCTTACTCATTGTTCCCAATTCCCGCATATCACCGATAATCCCGACTCTTCTTCGCGGCTTACCCACTTCCTCCACAAAAGATAACAAGTCCAGCATTGGAACCAAAGTGGCGTTATTATAGGAAGAATCAATTAAAACCGTGTTTTTTATACCCTTAAAAACGCTCATTCTACCCGGGGGGAGAGAAAAACCAATCTCAAGACTAGCGATGGAATCGGTAACGCTGACGCCGGCCGCTTTACAAACAGCAATGGTCAACAGGAACGAATAAGCAAAATGCGCCGGCAATGGATTAGCAATTTTAATTTCGTAGTCCTTGCCTTCGTTTTTAAAGTGAAGCAGAAATTTATCCACAAAATTTTTAATATTTTCGATCTTAAAATCGGCTTTCGGATCTTTTTGGGAAACGGTCGTTATTTTAGCCTTTACTCTTTCTTGAAGATGATGGATATTCTCGTCATCAATATTTAGAACCGCGGTCTGATTTTCGTTTAGCGAGGTCAGAAGTAGCCCTTCTTGCTCGGCAGTTAACTTAAGAATTTGTTTTTGTCTTTTGAGTTCATCTTCTTCGCTAATTAAAGCGTCAAAATAAACACTGTGCTCAAGTAAAATATTAGTCAAAACGCCGATATCCGGCTTGATGATTTTAAGTAGATAAGACATATTTTTAGGCTCCACCGGGCTATCGATTCCCATCTCGGCAATGTAGATATCGTATTTTGTCCAATCGGTAAGGACTTTTACTAAAGCCAATAGCATTACCTTTAGCCACTCACGGTGCGAATAATTATTGAGTTGCAAACCTAATATATCTAAGGGAATACCTGTCTCGCTGTTTTTACCTTTACCTTGCTTTACTTTGAATTTATTTTCTAAAACGATATTAATAAAATTGGAAAGGGAAGTTTTGCCGCTGGCTCCTCCAACACCAATAATTAAAGGTTTTATTTTTTTCAGCTGGAGCTTGGCAAAAAACCTTAGATACCAAAGCACGAATAAAGACGCTCTTTTTTTCATCTAATTTAGATTATACCCCTAATCTCCCGTTGGTGGTATCCCATAATATCTGAGCAGAGACTGCGCGATATCGAAAAAGATGGGAGCGGCGGTTTCCGAGCCATAAATTGAAACCGTTGGTCTATTTAAAATCACCAACATTACAAACTTTGGATTATCGGAAGGAGCAAATCCGACAAATGAGGCGATGGTCTGATTAGGATCGTAATGACCGCTCACCGGAATAGAAGCCGTTCCGGTCTTTCCGGCTATTCTGTAGCCCTTTAGGCGGGCCCAGGAAGCCTCTCCTTTATCAACCGCGTTTACCATTATCTCGGTCATTACTTTAGCCGTTTCAGCGTTAATTGGCGTATCCAGCACCTTAGGTTGGATTTTAGTCATATTTCCGTCGGCATCCTCAACCGCAGCCACAACTTGTGGCTCCATCCTGACGCCATCGTTAGCGATGGCTGCGGTTGCATCCAAAAGCTCAATTGGCGTTACCGATATTCCCTGACCAAAACCAGTCGTCGCTAAATCTACGGCGTACCACTCGGCTTTTGGCTTAAGTACGGCCGATACTTCTCCCTGTAAATCTATTCCCGTAGTATCCCCTATACCAAATTTACCCAAATAATTAATCATTCCGTCCAAACCCAACTTCTCGGCAACAAAAATCATTCCTGTATTATCGGAGTGTTGAATAACGTCTACCATCGTTGTATCTTTGAAATATTTATTATCCCAAGTTTCCAATTGGTAGCCGCCGACAGACACGGGACCGGCACAAATGTTACATTTTGTGTCTGGTTTCACTAATTTTGCATCCATTGCCCCTGACATCACTAAGGGTTTGAAGGTTGAACCCGGTTCATATAAATCGGAAATAAACGGGTTTTTATAAAGATCGTCCGAATAATCCTGATAGTTTCTTGGGTCAAAGTTAGGATATACGGCCATCGCTAAAATTGCGCCTGTTTTGGGATCCATTATGCCCACCATTCCCGAAGTCGCCCCATACAGCTCCACTCCGTCTTTCAGTTTCTGTTCGACTAGGAATTGTATCGACCGGTCGATGCTTAAAATCAAGTTTGCGCCGTCGGTTTCCCCCGAAGAATCATTCATCTCGGCTAAAATTGGCCTCCCAAAAGCATCATGGACTTCAATGGCTTGTCCTTCTTTACCCGCCAACAGCCTATCGTAATACCCTTCCAGACCAAAGTACCCCTTATCATTGCCGCTACTATCTTTACCGACAAAGCCTAAGAGTTGAGCAGCCATTGAAGCCTCGGGATAAAATCTTTGGTATTGATTGTCAAAACCAATCCCCGGCAAATTCATTTGTTCCAACTGCTGCTTGGTTTTTAAATCAACCCCGGACTTTATCGGCACCCAAAAACGGTCAAGTGAAAGACTGGCGCTAACCGAAGCAATATCTAATTGCAGGGTTGAAGCAAGAATTGTAGAAACTGAATCCTTATTCGTTATTTCCTTGGGATTGGCAAAAACCTGGTAGGAAATCTTATTAGCAGCCAGAGGAAACCCGTCTGAAGTTTTAATTTCGCCTCTTTGCGGAGTAAGCGTCGTAGTAACCCCATATTGCTCTTGACCAAGTAGTGATAATTCCTGTGCTTTAACGACCTGCCAGTAGAATAGTCTTGAGACGACCAGAAAAAATAGAAATATGAATCCCAAAAATACGAAGCGATATCTCCATGTCATTGTTTATAAGCAACCGGCACTTGGCCGTTTAAGACAAAGTCGGTTTTTTGCTCAACATATCCCTCTTTAGCAGCCTCCTCGGCAATATTTGTGAGAGATGATTTAGTATATAGATTTTCGGCTAATTGAATATTCTCGATTTTATAAGCGTCGGCCTGTTGCTGAATTTGGCCAAGCGCCACGCCCGATGTTGCTACCTGGTTGGAAATATAAATTCTGATTATTGATAATCCAAAAACGATTAGGATTAAAATTCCGATTACTAAAACTGTTTTCTGCATATTAATTCCTTTCAAATACTCTTAGCTTTGCGCTTCTGGCCCGGGAATTTTGTTCCCTTTCTTCTTCTCCTGCTTCAATCGGCTTTTCGGTAATTATTGCCCCTAAACCTCTTTTCTTAAACTCCTTAAAAGTTTTCTTAACTATTCCATCCTCCAGGGAATGGAAACTGATTACCGCGATTTTGCCTTTTTCTTCCAAAAGTTCCAAAGCTTGCGGCAAAGCGATTTGAATATTTTCAAGCTCGTTATTTACCGCCATCCGCAAAGCTTGAAAAACCTTTTGGTTGATTTTACTTTTGGTAAAATTTGAAACTTCTCCCGTAATCCCATAGGCCTGTGCAACCACCGCCGCCAAATCCTGCGTCGTTTGTATCGCTTTTACTCGACGGGCCCTGATAATACTATTAGAAACGGCCCAAGCACGATGCTCCTGACCAAGTTTATTAAATAAATCATAAAGTTCTCCTTTACCTAAAAGATTAACCAGAGTTTCCGCCGTAACAGCTCCCTCTTTATCCATGCGCATATCCAGCGGTCCCTCCTTTAAAAAACTGAATCCCCGGTTAGCAGAATCCACTTGATGAGAAGAAACTCCTAAATCAAATAAGACCCCGCTGACCAAATCAAAATTATTTAAATGTGCAATTTTCCCCAAATTACTAAAATTCCCTTTTGCTAAAATCAACTGCTGACTATCAACTGCTGATTTCTGATTAGTTTGGACATAAGCGAACGCTTCTTCATCGGCATCAATCCCCAAAACCCTGGCCCCTTTTTCCAAAAACGCCTTGGTGTGTCCACCGCCTCCGATGGTCGCGTCTATATATTTTTTACCAGTTTGAACTTGTAAAAGCTCAATTACTTCTTTTAAAAGTACCGGCGTATGATAATTATTCATCGCCCTTATCACTCTCTTTTTTAACGAGCCGCTTTGAAATCGAATCGATATTCTTTTCCAAACCTTTTCGATAAATTAGCCATCTTTTCTTGTCCCAAATTTCAACGTACCGGGAAAGACCTATGAAGACGACATCGTCTTCAACTCCCGCAAATTCTCTGAGATAAGCTGGTAATACAAACCGGCCTTTATCATCGAGCTGGACCCCTGATGCTCCGCCAAGTAGGAATCTTTGAGCTTCTCGAGTTTCTGACTCAATAAACGGTCGACCCTCGGTTCCTTCAAGGAGTGCTCTCCAATTTTCTTCTGATACGACAATAAGCGAGTTTTCATAACCTAAAGTAACAATTAATTTATCTCCCAAAACTTCTCTGAATTTTTTTGGAAAAGCCGTACGACCTTTCGCGTCAACTTTTCCATCATATTGACCTAGTAACATACCTGCCTTTCTGTGTCCCACCTTTTCCCACTGTGGACCACTTTATTTAAGTTTGCAGCAGTTTTCACAAGGTGTCAAGGGGCAAAGGGGGTACTTTAGTGTCAAGAACAAAAAAAATCACTAGATTTAGTGATTTTGCTAATTCTCGTGAAAATAAATTTATTGACTCGGTGGGGTTAATTGGACTTGATAAACTTTTCCGTCGGTTTTGGTTACTTTGACAATTAACTGTACGCCCGTTATGCCTGCATCATAGTGGCAAACATCCGAACAGGTCCCAAAAGTCATTTGCTGAGTGATTGCTTGTCCAGGAGTTTTAACATCGACGTGACCGATTGTCCCCCTTGGAATACTTTGTCCCGAAACCATGGCGTTATAGGAAAGCTGATAGTCAACCGAGGCTATATCACTGGTCTTGGTAATAGTCATTGTCGCCGTTTGTAGATTAGCAGCCTCAACTAAGGTTAAGCCAATATCACCGGGTTGTAATGAAAGAACCGGCACTTCGGTTGGGACGGCTGACTGTTGTGGAGTGGCAGAAGAGCTTGAACTTTTCATCAGCATAAAAACGCCGATCATGATTAGAATTAAAGCAATAACCGCGACTCCGGCGGCTATTAAAACTCTTTTATCTTTTAGGTATTTCTGCACTAAAATTAGCATAAACAAAACTCAATTCCTTGTCAATAGCTCCTATCTAGACTTGCTTAAATGGTTTTTCGCGGAGGGATTTTCCTAAAATATGTTCCGTTTCGCCAAACCAAGAATTAAAGTGCGTTCCAACAAAACGGAATCCTCTCTTTTCATAAAACTCTATATTTTTATCAGTTTCCGTAAAAAGATAAACATAGTGGAGTTTATGTTCTAAGGCCCATTTTTCTGCTTCTTTTAATAAAAGCGTTCCAACGCCCATACCCCGAAATTCTTTTTTAACAATCAACCAATCAATTTGCATTACTCCCCCATCCTCCGTTTTAACTGCAATTATTCCAGCTAATTTAGAACCTTCATACGCGCTAAAGACTGCATTCTCTTTATTTTTCAGCAATTTAGCAAAGTATTTTTGATTATAGATACTTGAATAAGCTAGATTTGTCTTCTGCTTGTATGGAAAGTCTCGTTGCTTTAAAGAGCTAGCGATTACATCTGCAATCTCTACTTCACTTCCTAGTAATAATTGTCGTGTAGAAAAATTCATTTTAATTATTTATTATTAACTTTGTCGTTGTAGTAGGCGGGGAAGCCGCTGATCGAAATCCTGTCTTGCTTTCCCGTGTCGCGGTTTCTAACGGTGACCGTGTCATCTTCAAGAGTCTGGAAATCAACCGTAATGCAAAATGGTGTGCCGATTTCGTCTTGGGCAAAATAACGTTTGCCGATATTTCCCCTATCATCCCAGGCAACCATCATATTTTTTCGTAATTCTTGATACATTGAGCGGGCTTTATCAACCAACTCTTGCTTATTAGCCAGTAATGGGAATACCGCCACCTTATACGGAGCCAGTTTCGGATGTAACTTTAAGTAAACTCTTTTTTCGTCTTCGCGATAAGAATCGAGTAAAAATGCCAGCATTGCCCGACCCACACCAACCGACGGTTCGATTACATAAGGAATAAATTTCTCTTTACTTTCTTCGTCAAAATAAGAAAGATCCCGCCCTGACATTTTTTGGTGCGCCGATAAATCATGATCTCCCCTATTGGCAATTCCTTCCAACTCGCCAAAGCCCATAAACGGCCAGTTATACCAAATCTCAGTTGTCCCTCTTGAATAATGCGCCAAAGCTTTCTTGTCCAATTCTTCTTTCTTTAAATTCTTGGCGTCGATGCCTAAATCAATATACCAATCAAACCTTTTTTCAATCCAGTCTTTATGCGCTTTCACAGCGTCTTCGGGTTTAACAAAATATTCAAGCTCCATCATTTCAAACTCCCTGACGCGGAACAGAAAATTGCCGGTAGTAATTTCGTTTCTAAAACCCTTGCCGATTTGCGCAATCCCAAAAGGCACTCTGACTCTGGTGCTTTCCAACACGCTTTTGTAATTGATGAATATTCCTTGCGCCGTTTCCGGACGAAGGTAAGTTTTATTCTCCTCGTTATCGATTGGCCCCATATAGGTTTTAAACATCAGGTTAAAGGATTTAACGTCCGTCCACTCTTTTTTACCTTCGTGCACTTTAGCGTGCTCTTCCATTTCTGTTTTATTATCGGCGCGGAATCTGGCATGACAAATTTTGCACTCAATTAATGGATCCGTAAAAGAGGCGATGTGTCCGGAGGCCTCCCAGACTTTTTGATTGTAGATAATTGAAGTGTCAATGCCGACAATATTATCGTTTGCAAGAACCATTGAATTCCACCATTCGTTTTTAAGGTTGTTGGCAAGTAGCACTCCGGCCGGCCCTAAATCCCAGGTACCATTTAAACCGCCGTATAATTCCGACCCTGGGAAAATAAAGCCGCGGCGCTTACAAAGCGCTACTAATTTATCCATTAAGTTCTCCATAACAAGATAATAGCAAAAAAGTTCGGGTTATGAAAGCTGGTGAAGCATTGGCTTGGTTTTTAAACTTCTTTCCAAAATATTTTCAATTAAACTTTGCGTGTCTACTTTCGTAGTCGAAATTTGCTGGGTGTGAAATCCAAGTAACCTTAGAAGCTCCAGTTCAAATTGATAAATAATCTCCGTCAGATTTTCCTCTTTTGATAATTTCCGAAGCGTCCGGCCCAACAATATAAAGACCTCCGGGTTTTCCTGGTTTTCGGCGCATAAACCGTCAATTAGCTCGCAAACATGATAAGCAAAACCAATCCGTTTTAAATCTTTTTTTAAAAGTGGAAAACTTTCCTTTGATTCGACTTCGGTTAAAACCGGCATGCCTTTTCCCTGATACAAGCTGAAAATGCAATAATTTAAAGGCTCAATATGGGGTGAACGACGACTGGCAATTTTCCTGACTCCGGTGGCTTTCACCTTAATTTTGCCGTTTTTTTTCGTGAAAATGGTCACAATTCTATCGGCTTCGGAGTAATTACTTCTTTTGATAACAATGCCTTCGGCTTTAAAAGACCTCATACGTTATCTCAGCTGCAAATTAAAGGTTTTGTCGGAGGACAAATTAAATTGCTCTAAGGTCTTGCTACCCTCAGTAACGGTATAGGCGCTATCATCGGTTCCGCCTTGTTTTTGCACCATTAACGGCAGCAGTGAGTTTTGCGCCAGTTTAAACGGTAATTTATAGGAAACCGTTAATTTCGCTACTCCCTGCGGCCTGACGGTCAAGAAGCCGTCAAACACGGTTTTACCTAAATCGTCATAGGTTGTCATTTTTACTTCCGATCCCTGGTTGGAGATTAACTGGCTGCCCTTCGGCACATACAGCCTGACCCAATCCCTTAAAACCGCGTTTAAGCAAAGATTACCGTGTTCCAAATTGCAATCGGACGGCGGATAAGGATTTTTGTAATTAACGGTGACGGTTTTGACGATTGACCCGTCGCTTTGCAGATTATAATCCTGGGTAACGGCTTCACTGACGAACATGTTTGACTTTTCTCCGCCGAAATTGGCTTCGTTAATAGTAAAGTAATCGCCGCTAAACGGCATTATTCTTCCGGCCGCGTTTAATCCTTCGAAACCGGCCTGAGCCTGAGCATTGTTCATGTAGAAAAGGATGTGTTTTTGATTCATTTCCGCAAGCATCGCCTGGAACAGGGGTCCCCAATACAGTTTCGGCGAAGAAGAAAAAGCTTTGGACATAATCGCGTACATTAAATCACCGATGATGCCTTTTCTATTTTCTTTAATAATTTGCGCCGGTTGGTCGGCAAAAACTTCCATTTGGTAGATTACATTTGGGCAATTGCATCTCGGATCGGTTTTAGTCGTGAAAGTTGAACCGTCAACGTTAATGTCGCCCAAGATATTCATCGCCGCGACGAGAGCCTGAGTATCGACTGCAATTATACCATCAACATCGGTAGAGCTACCGGCAGTTTGATACATTTTATAGAAACTGTCCATGGAAACCTTAAAGTCCGGGGAAAGATTGTTATCTCTTAAATTAAATAGCGGAACGGTCGGGAAATACTTCAGAAGCGGCGCCGGAGCAGTTGGTTTATTGGCAATCGTCGCGTCAAGACTGTAAATATCGCTTGAGTTATCAACGTGCACGACTCCACTATCCAACCTAAAAATCGCGTAAGCGGTAATAAATCCGCCGGTTGGTCTAAGCTCTTTATCGTTTTGGAACAAAACCAAATATTTCTTCTCGGTTGGTTCACCTAAAACACTCGACAGCGTTTTGATTAAGGGCCTGGCACTGGTAATTAAAGTGACGCTTTCATCAGTCATGCTTTTTAAGTTATCCAGCGTAGCACGGACTTTTTTACCCGCGCCGATTGGCGGATAATGATTCGGGTCAACTTTATCGATTTCACTTCTAACCAAAGCCAGCTCGCTGGCAATACTGTCAATATTGGGTGTAATTTTACCGATTGTTTTTACGGCAGTTTCAATTCTCTGCTGAGCTGTTCCGCCAACAAAGCTTCCCTGCCCTTTAAGACCTAAAAGGTCGGCGTAAGGAGCTATTGAATTAACCAACAAAGTGGCGGCGTTTAAACCATGCACTCCGGCGTTAGTTAAATGATCCGCGTCGTTATAATACCAATTGGCGATCGGCACAAATTTTAGATACCCCATGGCGTGTAAATCTTTTTGGGTTTGCGCTAGATCTGTTTTTGTCTTAGCTAACTGAGTTGAAGCCAAAGTTACATTC
>Ga0182027_10007159_pt1 | contig 16527 bp, 11 predicted proteins | sample 712E1DmetaG_FD_121300 | JGI IMG/M metagenome (GOLD analysis project Ga0182027, IMG submission 121300) | Permafrost microbial communities from Stordalen Mire, Sweden - 712E1D metaG (Illumina Assembly) | ecosystem: Environmental > Terrestrial > Soil > Wetlands > Permafrost | place: Sweden... | reverse complement strand
CTTCCTTGGCAGCGCTGCAGGCGACCACAACGATGAATAAAATCTGACCCCAATATCCCGTGAACTTCCCTCTCAAAAAAAATCAGAAACTACCCCTCGGGACCTGCGGAATGTGGGATCAAGGCAAATCAAGGTATTATTTCAGTTTATTATTTCAGTTTATTTTGCCCACCTCCCGGTTATGATGTGGGCGCGCGAATATGGACAAGCTTCTTTTGATTGATGACGAGGCGGACGTGCAGTACTCGTTCCGCCGCATTTTTGACCAGCCGGAAATCGAGCTGACCACGGCGGACAGCGGGGAGGAAGGGCTGAAGCTCATCCCCCGCCTCAAACCGGACCTGGTGATCATGGACGTGCGCATGGGCGGGATGAGCGGCCTGGAAACCCTCCGCCGCCTGCGCCAGATGGACGCCAAACAAATGGTCATCATGATGACGGCCTACGGGACCACCCAGACCGCCATCGAGGCGATGAAGCTGGGCGCTTACGATTACCTGCTCAAACCCTTCGACGTGCCGCGCCTCAAGCAGATCGTGCTCAACGCCCTCAAGGCCGCCCGCGACATGCGCCAGGTCGTCTCCTACCAGCCGTTGCTGGAATCGGAGGATTATGCTTTGGGGATCATCGGGCGCAGCGAAGGGATGCAGAACGTTTTCAAAATCATCGGCCAACTGGCCGGCAGCGACGCCACCGCGCTGATCACCGGGGAAAGCGGCACGGGCAAGGAACTGGTGGCGCGCGCCATTTATCACCACAGCCGGCGCAACTCGCAGACCTTCCTCGCCATCAATTGCGCCGCCATTCCTGAGAATTTGCTGGAAAGCGAATTGTTCGGCCACGAAAAAGGGGCCTTCACCGGCGCGACCGCCCAGCGCATCGGCAAATTCGAGCAATGCCACCGCGGCACCATTTTCCTGGACGAGATCGGGGACATGACGCTCTCGACCCAGGCGAAGATTCTGCGCGTCCTCCAGTCCGGGGCGTTTGAGCGCGTGGGCGGCAACCAGTCCATCCAGGTGGACGCGCGGGTGATCGCGGCCACGCACAAGCCGCTGGAACAGGCGGTGGCCGCCCGCGAATTTCGCGAGGATTTGTTCTACCGCCTGAACGTGGTGCGCCTTCACATCCCCCCGCTGCGCGAGCGGCGGGAGGACATCCCGCTTCTTGTCAACTATTTTTTAAAGAAGTTCGCCCAGGCCCAGGGGCGCGCCCCCAAATCCATCGTGCCGGCGGCGGCCGAATTGCTCGAGCGGTTCCACTGGCCGGGCAACGTGCGGGAGCTGGAGAACGCGGTGCAGCGGGCCACCGTCATGGCCAAGGGCGAGGTCATTTTGCCGGGCGACCTGCCGGCGGAGATCTCCAGCGTCACCGCGGCCGGACCGGACCGGACCGGACCGGCCGTGGCACCGGCGGCGGGCGCTCCGGCGGGCGGCGGCGGCGCGCTGGATTGGGCGGCGGTGGGGCGGATGTTGTTTCAATGGGCGCGCCAGGAGGGCAAACTCAAAGTGCTGCCCGCGGTGGAACGGGAACTGATTATCCAGGCGCTGACGGAAACCAAGGGCAACCAAGTCCAGGCCGCCAAGCTCCTGGGCATCACGCGGGCCACCCTGCGCAAGCGCGTGGATAAATTCAAAATCAAACAGGAGTTGGCGATTGGATAGGGCAAGGCCTATTGCACTTGAACGCGGTAGAATCTCGCGGCGGGCGCCGGGGTGTTGGTGTCGGAGAGTTGCATCATCTGGCCGGTGCCAGGGAGGTTGCTGGCGGTGGTCGCCCAGCCGGTGGAGAACAAGGAAGCCGAACTCTGTACCATATAGGTTTTGCCAGGCACGGACGGCCATTGGAGGGTGAAGCTGGAGGAGGATGTCATCGGCGTGAGTTGCAGCACGGAAGCGGGATCCATCGGATTGGTTCCGGCGAGGTACTCCTGCCAGTTGGACGCGCCGTCGCCGTCGGGATCGAGGTTCGCGGCGGAGAGGAGGTTGGAAATCGTGCCGAAATAGATCAGCCGCCAGGTGTCCGGGATGCCGTCGCCCCAACTGGAGCCTGTGCGATTGCCGACCGTGATCAAGCCGTCATTGATGGTGGAATGGAACACGGCGAGGCCGTTGGGCGAGGCGGAGAAATGCTCGAAATGCACCAGGTAAGATGAATTCAGGGTGACATTGGGCGGCAAGGTCGCCGTGAGCGTGCCGATAATGCTCGTGCCGCTGACGCCGGAGTTGGAGGAATTGAGCCAGGCGGCGGCGTAGTTATTTGCGCCCTGCGACATGGAGGTGTAAGGCGAGCCGAGGCCGGCGGCGGGGGAGAAGGTGACGGCATTGATCAACGCGGGCGAGCCATCCAGAGGGATCAGGTCCACGTTGAGCGCCAGAACGCGGATGGGAAGGGAATCCGCCGCCAGCACGCGGATGGGCACTTGCACGGTCTGGCTGCCGCCCGCCTGGACGGTATCCGCCGCGACGGTGATGAAACGCGGCCCGGAGGCGGGGATGGCTTGCGGAAGGACGCGCGCTTCCATGGCTGGAACCGCCGATGGATTGTACTGATTCGACACGTACTGGAAGTTCTGGATGCCATTGGACCAATAGCGCTGGACCCATTTCAAGGAAGGATTCAGGGAGCGGCGGTAGGTGACATAAACATCCGTCACGTCCAGATTGGTGTCTCCGTATGTGATCGAGTCAATCTGCGCGTCGGTCTCTGTGTAAAAATTATTGATGAACCCGCTGGAAGAATCCATGGCGTCAAAAAAATCGGTGCCGGAGGGAGGCGTGTTCAGGCTGTAAACGGCGGAGCGGAAAACTTCGAGGACGTCGTTGTTGAGGATCTGGCCGTCGCCGAAATCACCGGCGTTGAACCACTGGAACGGAGCCACATCGCCCACCAGATAAGGCGTTACGCCCACTATGACATTCTTGATCGAGTTGATGGCGCCCGCCCCGGTCGAGCCGTTGGTCGGAGTCTGCATGAGAACATTCTGCGCGAAACCGTTGGCATCGGCCGAGGGGCGGCCGAGTTGAATCTGATAGCCCTGGTTGGTGACCGCGCCGGCGGGAATGACAAAGGAGTAGGCGCCGACGATCACGCTGTCAGGCGCGCTGAGATTCGGGTAAAGGGTTTCGTGAGCCATCGAATAGGTCATCAAATTCTGGGACTGAGTGTTGTACAGATTGGTTTCCGGCGGGATTTCCAGCCAGCCGACGCCCAGCAGGTTGAGGCTGGAATTGGTAAAGAGCAGGCTCTGAAAGTGCAAATTGGTGAACATTTCCGGGAGAATCGGGATATAGAGCGTGGCTCCGTTGACTTGGATCGGCTTCTGCAGCATGGAGTCGAAGGTGTAGGTTGGCGTCGTCACGGCAGGGGCGTTGGAGAGGCTGTTGACGGTGACGTTGAACTGGAGGGAATACATGGTGGCCCCCGGCATGAGGCTGAGCGTGACGGGCGCGTAGAAGCGATGCCCGGCGGCGCCAATGAACTCGCTGGAAGCTTCCCCCGAGGCGAAGCCAAAAGTGATTTGGTTGGCCACATAATTGGAGGCCACGAAGACTTGGGTGGCCAGGGGGCTGTTGATAAAGCCGGGCGAAAAAGCCCGCACCGTGAGAGTGGTGTTGCTGGTGACGACGAAGGATATGTTGGTGGGAGGTACCAGCGGCCCGAGGCTGTCGTCCCCGTTGACCGTCGGCGGCTTGCCGTCCAGGGTATACCACAGCGTCGAAGGGCTGGTCAGATCGGTCAAGGGCACTGAGGCTCCGTTGTTGCCGCCGATGACCGGAGTGGCGGCGATATAGCTGAAGTTGGCGCTGACCACCGGACTGGGAATGCGGCCTTTGGCCATGCTGATCGCATAGAGCGTGAACGGGTAGGGCTGCGGTTGGAACAACGAAACCCAGTTCTGGGAGTTCTCCAGGGTTCCGTCGCCCGGATAATTGAGCGCGAAATGCGAATTGGTGTCGGGAACCGGCGTGGCGACAAACTGGTTGACGGGTGTGTTTGACACCACGTAATAGGTTTGCACGTTGGGGTCGGAGTCGGTGTTGTAAAGGGTGATGATGTTGTTGGTGTAAAAGATGCCGCCGTTGGGCAGGGCGGTGAACAAGGAAACCGGCGTGCCGATCGAGGGACTGATGGGAAAGGTGACCATCCCGATTTGCGGGGCCGGCACCGACGGCAGGGGCGCGCCGGTTTGATAGCGGCGCAACTCATTGTTACCCCGGTCCACGATGTAATAGCCGTTGTTGATGGCATCCACCGCCAGGCCCACCGGAGCGTTAAGTTCGGCGACGGAGGTCAGGCCGTCCGCCTTTCCCGCCACGCGCGGAAGGCCCGCCACGGTCTGCACGGAAAGGCCGCCTTGCGTCGTGTTGTTGGTATAGAGCCGCCGGACGGTGTCGTTGCCGGTATCGCTGATAAACAAACCGGCTCCGTTCGGGTCCCAGAGCAAGCCGCTGGGCAGGTCGAACAAGGCGCCGGCGGCGTTGGCCGCATCGTTGGTGCCTGTCTTGCGATATTTGCCGGCGATGACATAGTTGGTTTGATTGGTGATGACGCTGATGTTGCTGATGACGCAGAGGGTGTCGTTCCGGGTGTCGGCCACCCAGAGGTTGTCTTGGTCGTCCACCGCCAGGGCCGTCGGGCCGAAAAAGTTGGTGTAGTTGGTCGCCACCACGCCCGCCACGACGAACTGGGACACCTGCACGGTCGCGACAGCGTTGTTGGTGTCCAGGCGGCGGATGAGGCTGTTGCCCGCGTCGGCGATGTAAATGTTGGAGGCGGCATCCATGGCGAGGCCGACGGGAAAGCTGAATTGGGCATTGGTGCCGACGCCGTTGCTGGCGCCGCTTACGCCGGCCTGGCCGGCCAGGGTGGAGACACTGAAGAAGCCGTTGGTGGTTGTGATCAGGCGCAACACTTGATTGCCCTGGTCCACCACCACCAATCCGCTCCGGGATGGATCATAGACAATGCCCAAAGGCTGGGAGAATTGGGCCTGATTGCCGTAGAAGCTGTCGCTGTAGCCACCCAGAGCGGTGCCGGATCCGGCCAGGGTGAGCACCTCGGCGGTGGCAGGGTTGAACTGGATGATGCGGTTGTTGGAGGCATCGGTGATGTAAATGGCATTGCCGGGGCCGCTGGCGATGTAGTTGGGCTCATTGAGGCCCGTGGAAATGGCGGTGGCGATTTGTTGCTGGCCGTGCAGGCTGGCGGCGAACAGGAGGGCGGCCAACGCCCCCGAGGCGCGCCTCAGGCCGCCGGGTGGCTGGATGAACTTGCGTTTGGTGGTCATGGCTGGAGTAGTTGGATGCGATAGAAGCGCGCGCTCCCCGGTGGGTTGGTGAGCAACACCTCGAAGGCGTTGCCATCCCCCAGATTGGTGTGAACAGGAGTCCAATTGTTTCCCCCGGGCGCCGGGCTGGTTTCCAGGACGTACATCCTGCCCGGAGCCGTCTGCCAGCTCAAACTGATGTTGTGCGAGCCGCCGGCGGCAAAGCCGGGGTTGAGGAATTGCAGCGCCGAGAGGGCGTTGGCGGGATTGGTCCCGGCCAGATATTCCTGCCAATTGGGCATGCCGTCGCCGTCCGGGTCGGCGTTATCCTGCGCCGGCGCGCCGGTCAGGCTGCCGAAGAAGCACATCCTCCACTCGTCCGACGTGATTTGCGGCGGCGCCAGCGCGGGCGACCCCACCCAGGCCGTCCCCGGCACGCTTTCCATTTGATAGAGCGTGTTGAAGTCGGGCGATCCGTCCTCGCCCGAAAACCGCAGAGTGTAGGATTGGCCGTATTGGGCGGAGCGGGGGACTTGGAAAGAAATGGAGCCAAGCGCGTTGCTGCCTTGGAGCGCGGGCGTGAAAGGCTCAAAGAGCGACCAGGCGTAAATGATGTCGTTGGGCGAGAGCCCCTGGGCGCAAGCGTAAGGCGCGGGCAGGCCGGGCGCGGCGGCAAATTGAATCCGGCCCGGCGCGGGCGCAGCGCCGTTGGGCGTGAGCGTGGCGCGGAATTGGAGGCCGGACAAGCTGTAGCCCGGCAGGACATTGACATAGACCGGGATGGAATAGGTGTTGCCTGGAACCAGACCGGCGATGGTTCCGGCATGGAGAGAAGCCTGCCGCAACCAAACCACGCCCGGTTGTGGAATGGCGACGGCTTTGGTCGCGGGTATTGCCCGGGACATCTTCATTAGAGGGGCGCCCACGGGGACGACCTGGCCGGGAGCCCAGTTGGTAGGATAGTGGGAGAGCGTGCCGCCATCGGTCCAGAACCGGACCCAGTTGTTGGTTTCGATCCCGAGCGAACGCAGCAAGATATGCTGCCAATCCAGGTAGGTGATGAAGCCGTCGCCTATTTCTGTGGCCGTCTCGGGATACACATCCATCGCGCTGTAAGCATCGGTGAAGGTGAAAGGAACATGGAGGCCCAGGGAAGCCAGGAACGCATTGTTGACATCGTTATTGTTGAGGATGCCGTCGCCAAACTCGCCGGCGTCGTACCCGCCGGAGGGCGAGGAGTCCCCCGCAAAATAGAGCACGTTGGAAACGGTCAGGGTTTGCGCAGGCATGGCGGCCAGAGGCACGCCGGCTTGGGCGCCATCGGAGGTGCCGGAGGGAAAACGGACGTTGAGAGAATAACTTTGCCCGTTGGTGGCGTTGGGGGGAATCGGCACTTCGAGCAGCATTACCACCGCGAAATTCTGCACGGAGAATCCAGAGCCGCCCAACGCGAGAATTCCCAACCCCACCCCGTTGCTCCCCAGAGTCCCCTCCGGAGTGTAAGCGAAGGATTGGAGATTGACCGGCAAATTGCCCGGCGCCGGGCCGATAAGCTGGAGGAAATCGTTGGTGGAGATCGGCAGGAGAGTGACCGAGCCAGGTGGAAGAGGCGGAGTGCCGATCGCATTCGTGATTTCGATGTCGAATTGCAGCGAGGCCAGCGTGGTGTTGCTCTGCAAAGTGACCACCACCGGGATGACCGCGGTGGAACCGCTGCCGGCGATCTGGGATTTCGGGAAGCCAATCATATTGTTGGGGCTGCCGACCCCATTGGTAACCACGCTGACGTTGGTTCCGCTGGCGGCGAGAAGGCGCAGGGAACTCAAATCCAGGAGGGGATTGCACCACGGTAACAAGCCTTCATAAATGGCAGGGCCGTTGGTGAGGATCTTCGCCATGTTCAGCACCATCAGGCTGTTGGTGGTGGGGATCGTTCCGTCTGTTGTGTAATACACATTGGAGACCGAACTGGTCACCAGGATGTTCGTGCATTCGGGGAAGTATCCGTAATTGGGGCTGAAAGTCGGCGGCTGGATGACCACGTTGGTCGTGCCGACGCCGTTGGTGCCGCCGTTGGTGCCGCCATTGGTGCCGCCATTGGTGCCGGCCCCAAAGGCGACTCCACTCACCTCGCGCAGCAAATCATAACCCAGTTCGGTGACATAGATCGTGCCGGACGGGGTCACGAGCACGCTGGCGGGGGCGTCTCCGGTGGCGTTGGTTTGATAGGGGCCGAAAGCGCCATCCACCCAACCCGCGAAAATTCCTTGCGAGCAAACGGAGGAACCCCACAGAGTGGATTTGACGCCGTAAATGGTGCTGGTGGTTCCGCTGACGTCAATCCGCCGCACCGCGTTGTTGGCCCGGTCCGCCACGACCAACTGGCCGTCGGGCGACCAGCACAAGCCGGCGGGTTGATTGAACTTTGCAAAGGTCGGACCGCCATCCACCCACCCTGCCGCCGCCCGGCTCGCGCCGCCGGCGTAGAGGGTGGGAACGGAGTTGTTGGTGCCGGCCAGGAGGCAAATGGCATTATTGGCCAGGTCGCTGATCGCCAGCACGCCATCGCTTCGCCAGGCGATCCCGCCGGGCTTCAAATTGGAACCGAGGCCGACGATGGTATTGGTGGCGACCAAGGCGGCGCCGGACTGCCCATATTCCTTGACCACCCCATTGGTGAAAGCGACAAATATGTTGGTGGCCGAGTCCCGGGACACCGCCAGCGCGCAGGGCGAATAAGGGAGGAGATTGCTGAAAACCAAGTTGAGCGAATAATTGTATTTTCTCAAGGCGTTTCTCCCCTGCGCGTTGTTGCTCTGGGTCAGAACATACAGGTTGTCGGCCGCGTCCACGGCCACGCCCACGACCGCGCGCAGGTTGGTGAGAATGGGCGAAGTGACGGTGGTGCTGTTGACGTCATCCCCAACGGAGGTGACCATGCGGACGGCGTTATTGGTATAGTCGGCAATAAAGAGAACCGCCTGGGAATTGAGGGCCATGGCCACGGGGCCGTTAAATTGGGAAGCCTGGAGGGTGTTGCCATTGACGAAACCAGCCGGCTTGGCGCAGAAGTTGTTCCCCGGCGGTCCGCCGCCGATGGTGGTGACGACGACATTGGTCTCCGCGTAATTGACTTGCGCCTGAAGCGTGGGCGCCAGGGCGAGGCAGGCCAGGAGAGCGGCCCCGAGCAGGCTGATGGGACGACTTGGACCCGTCGGACGGATCGGACCCATCAGATTTATTGGACCAAGAGTCCTGTCCTGGGCCTCGGTCGGGCCAGGCCGGAGTCTCGCAATCCGGCGCTCATGAAAAGGATTTTTAATGCTCATGGGAATCAGGGCTGATACACAGGCTCAACGGATGATTTTGGTTTGGTCCAATCGTAGGGCGTGCCCCTATCCCAGGCCGAGTCTGTGCCGGTCGGCATGGGCTCATTCTTGCTGCGCAGGAAATCGGTGGTCGTCGGCTGGAAGTCCGAGTCCTTGATGATGGTCGGGGTGACGAAAATCAGGATCGTGTCCCGCGTATGGTTCTTGGTGTTGCTGCGGAACAGCGACCCAAAGAGCGGCAGGTCGCCCAGCCCCGGCACCTTGGTATAAGTCTTGGCCATCACGTCGTCATCCAAGCCGCCCAGGACCAGGGTGTACCCGCTCGGGACGGAGGCTTCGGTGGTAATGATGCGGCGGTCGAAGATGGGGGAGGTTTCAACCTGGCCGTTCAAGGTGCTGGTTGCTATCCTGGTGTCCACGCTGGAGATTTCCGGTTGGACGGCAATGAGCACATTGGAGGACCCGGCGATCCGTGGCGTGACACTGAGTTTGATGCCGACCTCGTTGAGGACCGTGTCGCCGACCTTTTTTTCATAATTGGGCAGCACCGTGGCCAGCCCTTGGGAAGCGCCAGCGGCCGGGGCGCTCTGCGATTGTTCAAAAATAGGAACATTTTGCACGACGCTCAACATGGTCTTCCGGCCGTCCAGCGACACGGTGCGCGGAAAGGCGATGGACTTGGTGTCCGCATCGGAATTAAGAAAGGAGAGGACCGCGGAAACTCCGTCGGCATTGAGGAATGCGGTCGCCGGGCTGAGGCCTTTGGCGGTGTTGAGCGAAATGCCTCCGGCTTGGGCCGTGCTGGCCACGGTGGTGGTAACAAAACTGCTGCTGTTGCTGACTATGGTGCTGAGGCCGCCTCCGGTGGTGGAGGTCCGCCCTCCGGGAGTGGTCACAGTGGTGCCGGGGGTGGTGGCGGTTTGGGAGCCCTGGTTGACAGTTCCACCAGTCAGGCCGTTTCCAAAAGTGACATGCTGGGCGGCGGCCGTTCCGGTCCAATCAATGCCCTTGTCCGAGCTGATGTCCTTGGTGGTTTCGATGATCTTGGCTTCGATCAATATCTGGCCCGTCGCGCTGTCGAGTTGGGCGATCAACTTCTCCACCGCGGGCATTTCGCGTTCTGTGGTGCGGACAATCACCTGGTGGGTGCGAAGGTCAGGAATGATGGTGACCAGTTCCGGCAACGCTTTGCTGACTTCGGTCACGATGTTGGTGGGGTCGCTGTAGCCCAGGGGGATCACCTTCATGACCTGGGGTTCGACGGCGTTGGGTTCCTTGGCGCTGATGATGACGATCGGAGTGTTGGCGTCCCGTTTCATCTGCCAGCCATACTTGTCCAACAAGGCTTGCATCGCTTGCATCGCGGTCACATTTTTCCACTTCTCCTTCACGGTCGGGGGCGGAATGGGAGTGTGGGTGACCGGATCCACCTGGTTCTCCAACTTAGAGTCAAATTGAATGTTCAGCCCCGCCAGAGCGGCCAACTGCCGGATGGCGTCGGGCAGGGGAAGATCGTCGAAGGCCAATGATTCCTCCACTTCTCCGCCGGAGGCGGTGTTGGTTCCGGTTGGCGCCGTGTTGGTGCCGGCCTGGGCGGGGTTGGTGTCGGCCATGGTGGGAAAGCCCTGCACGGGGAGTGTGGGCGTGGGCGGGGGCGCGACCGGGGTTGCATTGGTGGGCGCCGTGACGGTGGTGGTGGTGGTGGTGACCGGAGGAGGCGCGGTTCCCGGCTGGGCTGTCTGCGCCAGACTTCGCAGCGCCGGCGCCGCCGCCAGGAGAATGAGAAACAAGAGAAGTTTGATTTTCATAAGGTTTGGGCGGGCTGGATCGGGTCAGAGGTGGAGATTTTCATGGCGCGCAGGACGGTCACTTTTTTTGGTCCATGGTCAATCGCCGAACCCCGGCGGTTCCTTCGACCGTTACGTCAGCATAGTTCGAGCCAATCTCGATGACTTTCAGCGTGATGGTGCCGCCAGGCACTCGGATGGTTTCCGCCGGATCGGTGACGGTGAGAATGTGGTTGTTGATGACGGCGACCCAGCGTCCGGGAGATCCCCCCACGCCCTGGAGCTTCAACTGGGGATCCACCGGCCCGGCGGAGGAAGGCGTTTTCGCGATCAAAGGCGCAACCGGGTTCCGGTTGGTCGAGTCGGGGTTGAACGGATCCCGGCCTTTGTTGCCGGGCGGCGGGCTGTCATCAAATACAGAGACAAATTCCGTCACGAGGTTGGTCCCTGTCCCGGCCGCGGTGTTGGTGCTGGCGGCCGGTTTGGCGGGCGGAGGGGCGGCCGGGCGAACCGCTTTCTTGCATCCCGGCAGGACGGCCAGAGCCAGGAGCGCTCCCGCCAACGCGGCGGCCGCGGCCTTCTTCGGGAATGGGGTCGGCAATTTCATTTTGTTTCCGCCCCGCTGGGCATCTGGGGCGTGACGATGTCGAAGCTGTAGGCCAGCATATCCGGGTCCTGAGCCTGACGGATGCCGGGGACGGAGATTTCCAGGTTCTGAATGGAAAAATAGGGAAAGGCGTTCTCGAAGTTGGCGATAAACTTCCCAAAATCATGGTAGTGGCCCTCGCCGGTGATGTGAAACCTGGCCCATTTGTAAGGAAAATTCCCGATGACTCCTTTCTCCGAAATCTCCGGCGGTTTGAAGTCAATGTTGGAAACGGACTTGTAGCGGTGAACTTCCTCCGGCGGCAGATAGAAATGGCCCATTACCTCCACCATCCACGAGTAAGGCTCGCGCGCGGGGGCGAAGGTGGCTTCGCGCTGATTGAGCTGTTGCATGCAGTTGGTCAATTCGAGGCCGATCTTTTCGGCCCGGTTCACCTCGGCGGAGGCGTTCTTCAACTTGTCTCTCGCCTTGATGCAGTATGCCTTGGTGGCGGCCAGTTCCTTGTCTTGGGCGGCCACGACAAGGCTCCACAAGGCCGCCATCAACGCCACCGCGACGATAGCCACGACGATCAACTGGTCTCTTTGCGTTTTGGTGATCTTGGTCATTTGTCCTCGCGCCGAATGTCAGGAAACTGGTTGGTCAGGGTGAAAACGCGATATTCCCGGCCGGCGCCCGGCGCTTCCTGGAGCTTCGGCCCCGGGGCGCCTTCGATGGTAAAGCCTTCGCGTCCGCCCATCTTCTTGGCGAAGAAATCAAAATGATTGAGGGCATCCTCGTACTTCTTGTATCCATCCGTCGCCGGGCTGTAGTCCCTGCCCTGAATGGACAGCTTGACTTTCTCAAAGTTGGCCGTGCCTGGAATGGTCTTGTTGGCGATGGTTCTGGGGGCCTCCCTCTCGATGGTTTGGAGCGCCCAAATATGATTCACCTGAACCTGGTCCACCACGGTTTGTTGCAAGGCGTTGAGGACGGGTCCCCAGAGAAACCGGTTGGTGTTGAGATGGTCCAACGCGGCGATCTTCGCCTGGATGGCGCCGATGCCGGCCTCCGCGTTGGTGACGCCGGCGTATTTTGCCTCATCGGCCTTCCACTGCTCGTCCAGCCCGGCTTTCACCACCTTGGCGTTGTAAATCTCCAACTGCTTCTCCATGATCCACAGCCCCACCAGGGCGACGAAAAACCCGGCAACCCAGATTCCCAACTTGACAGGATTGCGCCGGCGCGCCTCTTCCAGGGCTTGCGCTTCGGCCATGAGGTTGATTCGTATGGGCATATATTTTTATGCGACCGCAAAAACGCTCCCCATCCCCTTGTACCCAAATGGGCCGGAGAGCCGTAAACCTGCATCAAAAATAGGCATTAACTCAGGCACAGCTATGTGCAATGTGGCACGTCCTGCTTTATACGCAACTCGTTCCATGAAATGCAAGCACCAATCGCGCCGCAATCGCGCCAGCAAATCCCAGGCCAAAATGGGGGCATTCCTCAACCGGGATGGCCCAACCGGCGGCGGTTCTTCCAGAGCTGGCCCGGCCGGAAAATGCCCTCCGGCGTGATGATGCCCGTGATCAGCTCCGGCGGCGTCACGTCAAAGCCGGGATTGCGCGCGCCGCTGGAAGGATTGGCGATGCCCACATAGGCCGGCCCGCGGGTCCCCCGCACCGCGCCCCACGCGCCGAGGACTTCCGTTTCGGGGCGCTCTTCAATCGGGATCTCCCGGCCGGAGCGGAGGTTCCAGTCCAGCGTGGAGAGGGGGATGGCGACATAAAAGGGAATCCGGTGCCGGCGCGCCAGGACGGCCTGGGTGTAGGTGCCGATCTTGTTGGCCACCTCGCCGGTGCGGCCCAGAGTGCGGTCGCTGCCGACGATGACTAGGTCAATTTCTCCGCGCTGCATGAGATGGCCGGCGGCGTTGTCGGATATAATTTGGTGGGAAATCTTCTGCCCGGCCAGTTCCCAGGCGGTGAGCGTCGCGCCCTGGCAGCGGGGCCGGGTTTCATTGCAAAAGACATGGAACTTCCTGCCGGCTTTTTGCGCGGCGTAGAGCGGCGCCGTGGCGCTGCCAATATCCACAAAGGCCAGCCAGCCGGCGTTGCAATGCGTCAGGAGGTTCGCGCCGGGCCGGATCAATCCCTCCCCGTGCCGCCCGATGGCGGCGCAATGGCGGACATCCTCGTTGGCAAATTCCTCCGCGGCGGCCAGGGCCAGCGCCTGTTGTTCCGCCACGGTGGTCCCGGCCCGCAGGGCGCGGAGAACGGCGTTCATGGCGTTGACCGGGTCAACCGCAGTGGGGCGGGCGGCCTGGAGCGTTTGGAAGACGAGGCGGAGGCGGGCGGAAAACTTTTCCGGATCGCTTCCGCGAAACGCGCGCGCCCCTTGGGCCAGGCCGTAGGCGGCGGTCGCGCCGATGGCCCCGGCCCCGCGGACGGCCATTTGCGCGATGGCCCGCGCCGTGGCCCGGAAATCGGGCGTGGACACGATTTGAAAGCGGTGCGGCAACTGCCGTTGCTCAATCAGGCGCACGGCGTTGCGGGCGGCGTCGAAGGTGACGGTGCGGTAGTGGCGGACGCGGCCACGTACGGAAACATTCATAATGACTCACCCAAGACGGACGCAGGGCGTTGCGTCCTCAGGTTTCCTTGACGAAAAGACAGCGGACTTTGGCCTGGATTTTCTTATACCCGGCGTGTTCGCGAAGAGGCTGGAGGTCCGGGTCCCGGGCCATCCAGTCAAAATCGTTGTAACCGAGGTTGATGGCGGTGTCGAGCGCCTGCGCCGCCAGATCGCACTGTTGCGTCAACGAATAGCTGCAGGCCAGGTTGTAATGGACCATGGGATCGCGCGGGCGCAGACGGCAGAGGCGTTCGTCAATGCGCAGGCCGTCCTGAAAACGGTCGCGCCGCGTGTAGTCGTCGCCCAGAATTTGGAGGGCTTCGATGTGACGGGGGTCCCGCTGGATGAGGCCCTCCATGAACAGGATTTCCACGTCCAGGTCGCGCAATTCCTGGGGCGTCGGCTTGCGGCGCGGGCTGCTGGTCTTTTTCGGCATAATGGACACCTGCATCTATAAGACACGATTTTGGAGGATGTTCAACAGTTTTTTTGGAACATTTTTATCAAACGGTCTGCGCGGCAGGCGGTCAATTTTCGGCGCCCCGCGGTGACTCGTCCAACGGTTTGAGTCTGTTTAGCCGGCCTTGAAAATAGGCTGGAACGGGTTGCGCGGGTCAACGGCGCGCAAATCTCCCGGCGGAGGGGCGATAAGAATAGCTGGAGCGCAACCAATGCCGGTTCAGGAAAAACGCGGCCACCATCAGGCACATTCCCAGCAACCACCAGAAAGCCGCCGGCCACTGCTCGTTTGAAACCGTCTCGGTGATGACAACCGCGGCCGGCATGGCGAGTATCATCATGATCGGCAGTCCGTCTTTGCCAAAGCGAATGATGAAACTGGACGCGACCCCAACGGCGCCCGCTATAGGAATCAGCAGTGTGGCTGAGTCATTGCGCAGGAAGTGACCCAGAGTAAGCCGCTGATTTATCGCCAATCCAGCGATTACGCCCAAGATGCTAAAGAACGGCATGAGCAACAGGGTCAAGGCGAGTCGCCCAGCCGAGAGAGGCAGGCTTCGCAGCAACCGCGCTCCGCCGGACAAAAGTAAGGAGGCCCCCATGGCGCCACATACAAACAGCCACGCCGAAAAGAATTCGTTTTCGCCGATGCCGCTTCCAAGAACCTGCAAGACTGTTGGGCAGACCAGGCCAATCAAGAAGCCCTTCCACACATCGCCGAAAAAGACGCCGCCAAATCGCGCCAGGCCTGGCTTGAGAGCGGGAATTTGGAAGCGCGCAAGGGTGGGGCGCTCCCCGTTGTTGGAACGCTTCCTGGCTCGTCCGGTGACGAGTTTTTCAGACCGCAAGTATCCCTGGACAGTGAGAAGCAGTCCGAGCAAACCCCAGAGATAAGCAACCGGGCTTTGCGTTGTAATATCGAGAAATTCTTGACGGAAGATGCCAAACATGGCGGCGGGAAACCACATCGCCCACATGGACATCGCGAGAAAATCGCCCGGTTCCCCTTCTCTCACGTCCGGTGCAATAAACGTGAACAGGCAATAGGTTGATCCGGCCGACACCAGGGGGCCAAACAGAATCACCGCGACGCTTTTCAGGGAGATCGCAGACGATGGGGAGTGCAGGCCGGCGAGCGCGATGGTTCCCGCCATTAATAGTGCCGGCAAAAGGACGGCAATGCACCAATAGCTCAAGGCAATCGTTTTTCGAGAAACGGGCAGCGCGGCCATGACGCCAACCGGCCTGCGTCCCAACTCGAACGCAAATGGCAGCATGGGGATACAGACGAATGTTAAACTCTCCTCCGGGCCCATCAACGCGGCCATCGCGCCCACGAAAGGCAACGCGATCAAATACGCGCCCCACCAGCGCCGCAAAAAATCCGCCATGATCCGTTTCATAGGTTTGACTCCCCGGCCAGGGCCACAAAAACGTCCTCCAGCGTGACGGGCGTGGTGGAGAGTTGCCGCGCGCCGCGCGCCGCCAGGCTCTCCGGGCTGTTCTTCCGCCCGTCCACCAGCGCCTGCCAGCGGACGCCCTCGTGTTTTTGGACGAAGAATCCCTGGGGCGGCGCGAACACCGCGCCGTTGCCGGTGACGAAATCCACCAGCGTGAACCGCTCCATCAGTTCGCTCGTCGGGCCTTCCACCAGCAGTTGGCCGTTCTTGATCATGCCAATGTTGTCGGCAAACCGCTCCAGGTCGCTCAAGCCGTGCGAAGAAATAATCACCGTGCGCTCCTCGTTTTGCATGGCGGCGAGCAGTTCGGAAAAAATCTGCTTTTTGGAAATCGCATCCAGTCCCGCCGTCGGTTCATCGAGAATCAGCACTTTGGGATGCCAGGAAAGGGTGAGAATCAAACCGAGCTTGACGCGGGTGCCGAAGGAAAGCGCGGCAATACCGTCGTCCACGCTGACTTGAAAACTTTTCAGAAGTTGCTCGCAGTAGGATTGGTCCCACGACGGATAAAAGCCGCGCACAAAGCGGATCAGTTTCCACACCTTGCCCCACGCCTGATAATTGACATCCGGGCTGGCGTAGCCGACCTGCCGCTTCATGGCCACTTCCTCGCGGCGATGGTCCAGGCCGAGGACGGTGATGGAGCCGGCGTCGGCGTCGCCCATGCCCATGATGAGGTCCAGCGTGGTGGTTTTGCCGGCGGCGTTAGGGCCGATCAATCCGTATATGGCCCCTTGTGGCACGGTCAAATCCAGCGGGCCAAGCTGGAAACGGCCGAAGGATTTCTTCAGGCCGCGAATTTCGATGGCGTTTGAGTTCATGATTTTTCCTGGGAGTTGGCGCGGCGGAACAGGCCGGCGATTTCCCGTTCGGCCAGGCCGGCTTCGCGGGCTTCGCGGACGGCGGCGCGGAGCAGTTCGCGGGCGCGCTCGGTTTTGACCTGGCGGCTGCGGTCGTCGCCGTTGCGGGCGACAAACGTGCCCAGGCCCTGGCGGCGCAG
>Ga0182027_10007158_pt1 | contig 16531 bp, 17 predicted proteins | sample 712E1DmetaG_FD_121300 | JGI IMG/M metagenome (GOLD analysis project Ga0182027, IMG submission 121300) | Permafrost microbial communities from Stordalen Mire, Sweden - 712E1D metaG (Illumina Assembly) | ecosystem: Environmental > Terrestrial > Soil > Wetlands > Permafrost | place: Sweden... | reverse complement strand
TTTGGTGGTAACTTTTTCCCGTTTCATTCTTTTGATGATGCGTTCGCCGGTCTCGTCATTGCCTACCACCGAATAAAATCCGGCTTTCATTCCAAGGCGCGCCGACCCGACGGCGTTGTTCAGGGCGTTTCCGGCCACGGTTTGGTGCAAGGTTTTAACGGGAATTTTGTCGCCGAAATTCATGCACAACTGGCTGACTTTCTTGCCTTGGATATGGGTGACAAACGCGTCATGAAGCTTGAGGAACGTATCAAGCGCCGCGTCGCCGATGGAGATGATGTCTAACATAACAACTTCGGTAAATGCTAACAACTAAGAACTAAATTCCAAGGAAATTTCCAACCACTAATTTCCAATATCCAAAATACCACTTTTTGGATTTTAGTTGTTAGTTGTTAGTTATTACCCGCAGGTTATTATAACACAAAAGCCATACCAAAACCCCCTCTTAAGGTAAGAGGGGGTAGGGAGGGTTATGAAATTATTTTCTCTTCAAGACCGCCTTGACCGCTTTAACCACGTCTTTCACGCCCATGCCGTAGAACTCCAGAAGTTCGTTCGGCTGACCCGATTGGCCGAATTGGTCGTGAACGCCGACGAATTCCATCGGTACGGGGGCGTTTTGCGCCAAGATCTCCGCGACGGCCGAGCCCATGCCGCCCGCAATTTGATGCTCTTCGACGGTGACGACCGCGCCGCAGTCATGTGCGGCCGCGAGAACGGTTTTTTCGTCCATCGGCTTGATCGTGTGGTTGTTGATCACGCGGCACTGGATCCCGTCTTTGGCAAGTTCTTCCGCTGCCATCAAGGACTGATAAAGAAGCGGACCGCAAGCGATGATCGCGGCGTCCGCGCCATCGCGCACGACTTGCGCTTTGCCAATGGCAAACGGCGTGTCGTCATTGGTCATCACCGGCGTTTTTTCGCGTGCCAGACGGATGTAGACCGGGCCGACAACTTTGGCCGCTTCGATCGTGGCCTTGCGCGCTTCAATAGAGTCGCAAGGATTGATCACGATAAGCCCGGGGATGCAGCGGGTGATGGCCATGTCCTCGATCGCCTGGTGGGTGGCGCCGTCGGGGCCGACCGAAACGCCGGCATGCGAGCCGATTACCTTGATGTTGGCCTTGCTGAGGCAAGCGGTACGCACCTGTTCCCAGCTGCGGCCGGGGGAGAACATCGCGTAGGAAGTGAGGAACGGAACTTTTCCGGCGAGCGCGAGCCCGGCGCTAATTGAGACAAGCGCCTGTTCGTAAATGCCCATCTGGATGAAGCGGTCGGGGAATTCTTTCTTAAACGGGCTCATGCGCGTCGAGTCGGTGAGGTCGGCGCAAAGCGCGACCACGTTCGGGTCGTTTTTGCCGGCGATGACCAAGCCATCGCCAAATCCCATTCTCGTTGGTATTTGCGTTTTGCCGCTAATGTCTAGTTTAATTGTATTGCTCATAATATTTTAAACTAATCGCTATTCCGACTCTATCTTCCCCCCCAGCGTCCGCAGTTCTTTAAGGGCCTTTTCGGCCTGCTCGGGGTTGGGCACCGCGCCGTGCCATTCAAATTTGTACTCCATAAAGTCCACACCCTTGCCGGCAATGGTGTGCGCGATAATGCAGGTCGGACGATCCTCGGTCGCTTTGGCTTCTTCAACGGCCTCGACAAATTGGCGGATGTTGTGGCCGCCCACCTCGATAACGCGCCAATTGAACGATTCGTATTTGGCTTTGAGCGACTCAAGCGGCATGACGGTTTCCGTCGGACCGTCGATCTGGATATTGTTGCGGTCGATTATCACGGTCAGGTTGGCGAGCTTTTTTGCTCCGGCGAAAAGCAGCGTTTCCCAAACAATGCCGCAGTCCTGTTCGCCGTCGCCCATGACGCAATAAGTGCGCCACGCCTTGCCGTCCATGCGCGCGGCGTAAGCCATGCCGGCCGCTTGCGCAATGCCTTCGCCAAGCGGCCCCGAGGTGGTCTCAAGGCCGGGAAGATGCATTCGCTCGGGGTGTCCTTGAAGGCGCGATCCGAATTTGCGCAAGGTCTTGAGTTCTTCGACCGGGAAATAACCGGCGCGCGCCATAGCCGCGTAGCGCACCGGGCAAATATGGCCGGCCGAGAGGATCAGTCGATCCCTGTCCGCCCAGTCCGGGTTCTTGGGGTCGTGGTTAAGGATGTGAAAATAAAACGCCGCAAAAACATCGGCCATGTCCAAAGACCCGGCCGAATGGCCGCTTCCGGCCGTAAGCAGCATTGAAATGATGTCCTCGCGGATCGTGTTGGCTGACTCCTCGATCGCGAGCACCTTTTTGTCGGTTAGATCAAGCATGGGATTTTTAGTTAAGATCGTTCTTATTATACCACGTGCGAGCGCTACTTGCTAACTTCGACGGCGCCGCCGAAGGCGGGATTTTTTCCGTCCTGATAAAGCCAGCGCCCGACCTTGCCAAAGGTATAGGTAAAGCTTTCGCCGGGCGCGAGGTCCGTCTTTGAAGCAAGATCGGCAAGTTGTGTTTTGGGGTCGTAGGAAGGAATAATGCTATGCGTTTTGTTCGTCGTATTTTTAAAAGTGACCTTTGTTCCCGCTGTGACGAAGGCGGTCACCGGATCGAATTCGCCGTCGGAGGCGAACGTGACGGTGAACGAGCCGCTCGCCGGTTTTTCCCGAACGGTTCCGACCGCGGGCGCGTTCACGTTCGCGTTAGTGTTCGTATTTGCCGCGGGCGAGCCGGCGCAGCCGGCGCCCAAGAGAGCGATGACGCTCATGGTCAAAATTAATTTTGTGAGTTTCATATAATTTATAACGATTAATTATGAATTATGAATGATGAATACGACACCGTCATTGGTCGTTGGTCGTTCATCGTTGGTCGTTCATCGTTCAAATCCTCGCATTCGCCGCGATCTCCCGATAAGCGCGAGATGGATCCTTGGATCGCCAAATGGCCGAACCCACAACAAGATCGTCGGCGCCGCTTGCGGCAAGCTCGCGCGCTCGGTTCTCCGCGTCGGTGACGCCGCCGTCAACCCCCACGGTCAAATGCGGAAGCGCCGTTTTAACGGCTCTGACCCGCGACGCGGTTTCCTGATCGAACGGTCGGCCTTGGCCGCCCGGGCGCACGCCCATGATCTGAACATGGTCGATGAAAGGGGCGAGGTCCTCAAGGACCGAAAGATCGCTTTCGGGATCGATTGCCACGCCGGCGAGCCGGTCAGCGTGCCTTATGCGCTCCAATGCCAGACCGATGTTGCCATCGGCTTCGGCATGGATGATGATGCGGCTCGCGCCGGCTTTTATCCAGTCCCTGACTTTTTGCTCGGGCGAATTCACCATCAAATGCGCTTCAAATTGCATGGTGAGATGCATGGCCATGATCGCGCCGGCGTCGGAAAACGACCGCTCGGGGAAAAGTGTGCCGTCCAACACGTCGATCTGTACGAGTTTAGCAAAGGCGGCCGCGAGCGAGATCTGGCGCCGGAATTCGTTCTCGTCATTAACGAGGATGGCGGGGATGATGCGGGACATAATTTGGCACGTAGCAAATAGCACGTGGCAAATGGACGATAAAAATTATTTTTCCAATGCAGCGATTTTGGCCAACCGCCGCTTGTGGCGGGCGGCGTTCGAGAATTTCGTCTCGAGCCATGTCTTTAATATTTTTTCCGCGACACCCTTTTTGGCGACGCTGGTGCGTCCGCCCAGGCAAAGGATGTTGGCGTCGTTGTCGGTGCGCGACATTTTTGCGGTGTAAAGATCGAAGCAAGCGACGGCGCGCGCGCCTTTAACTTTGTTGGCGGCCACGCATTCTCCCAAGCCCGAGCCGCCCATAACGACGGCGCGCGCGCCGGTCGCTATCGCCGCGCGCGCCGCCGGCACGATGAAGTCGGGGTAATCGTCGCCGGCGTCAAGCACGAAAGCGCCGGCATCGATCGGTTCATAGCCGAGCGCGGCCGCGTATTTTTTCAATCGCTCTTTTAATTTAAAGCCGGCATGATCGGCGGCGAAAAAAATCCTCGTCATATTTTTATCCGTTCGCGCCCGGGCGGCGGATCTCCTTAAGGTCGAAATATCCGGCCTTGCTGTATTCTTCATGAATGGCGGCGATCACTTTTTGGACCAAAACCTTCGGTTCAGTGCTGTAGATCATTTTGCTGCTTAATTCTTTTTTCGCCGTGTGCAGGAGGTGGGGGATCTCGTCGGCGATGCCGCCGGAACCGAGCAGTACGCCCAGTATTTTTTGATCCTCGAAAGCGATCGTGAATTCGTTCAATGACCCCATGCGGCCTCCGATCGTGATGACCGCGTCCGCCGAGCGGGTGAGGAGTAAGTTGCGTCCGCTGTAGTTAAAGCCGGTATAGATGATGACATCATGGTAAGCGATCGGCAGCTTGTATGCGTTCACGTGCTCCTTGATCGTCGAGGCCGGAGAAAGGCCGATTGCGATCCCGCCGCACTCGTAATTTCCTTTGGCGGCGAAAAACGGAATGCCGGTCGTCGCTCCCGTGAGGAGCACGGCGCCTTGGAGCGCGATCTGCCGGCCGACCTCGTAGGCCAGGTCCTTGTCGGCCTCGACCGTTTCGCCGGCCGCGGCGCCGGAGACGCAGACCTTGTATTGGTGCTGCAAGCGGTAAGGGATATTTGCGGTTTTCGGCGCGGCCTTCTTCTTGGGCATAACGATATTTCGATTATTGAATAGTTGTTTATTGTAAGCGGTTCGCGGCTTTAAGTCCAGCGGCTCAACGCTTGACGAAAAGCCATTTTTGTGCTATATTATCTTTGTTTTTCGCGTTAATCCAGAACCTTTGCAAGGAGAAAAGAATGTCCATATTTCTTCGAGGATTGATCGTATACTTGATTGCGATGACCGTTTTGATCCTAATCAGCATCGTCGTCGGCGACCTGGATGGGATCCGCAAGCAGAGTCGCGATAAGATCGGATCTCTAACCTTTCTGCTCGCGGTCTATCTGCTCCCCCTGCTCATTTTGTTTGAACTGGTGGATCCGGGATTCCTCAACGAACTGCGGCCGTTCTTGTTCAAGCCGACCCAATTTACGATCCTCAAGGGGCGGCGAACCGACGTCTAGGGTTGGATCGCAATCCATCCACAAGGGGCAACGCGCGACGCGTCGGCCCTTTTTCTTTTTGATTAATTCGAGTTTAACTGTTAACTTTTAACCATATGAGAATACTTGGCATTGAAACATCGTGCGATGAGACGGCGGTGGCGCTTGTCGAAGGCAAGAACGGGCGCGTTCGCGAACTTGAGGGGCTCGTTGCCTCGCAGATCGACATTCACGCGGTCACGGGAGGCGTCGTCCCGGAAGTGGCGGCGCGGGAACATGTGAGCGCCATTATTCCGCTTATTTCGACGTTGCTTGGGAAGTGGTCCAAGCGGCCAAAAATCGATGCCATTGCGGTCACGGCGGGGCCGGGGCTTTTTTCGTCTTTAATGGTTGGTGTGGAAACGGCCAAAGCGCTGGCGTTCGCTTGGGATGTGCCGCTTGTGCGCGTCAATCATATCGAAGGGCATTTGTATTCGTCGTCGATCAATGAAACAAAGCCGATCAAGTTTCCGGCGCTCGCCTTGATCGTCTCGGGAGGACACACCGAGCTTATCTTAATGAAAGGTCACGGCTCGTATCGGCTCATCGGCCGCACCAAGGACGATGCCGCGGGCGAATGCTTTGATAAGACGGCGCAGATGATGGGTCTGGGGTATCCCGGCGGGCCGGCTGTTTCGCGCGCCGCGCTCAAAGGCGATGTTGCCGCTTATGTTCTGCCGCGGCCGATGCTTACAGAAAAAAATTTCGATTTCAGTTTTTCCGGACTTAAGACCGCAGTTCTATATACGATAAGAAACAAACACTTGGCCGTCGAAGACCCGAAAGTTGCCTCCGACCTCTCCGCTTCGACCCAGGCCGCGATCGTCGAGGTGCTGGTTGAAAAAACGATCCGCGCCGCCAAAAAATTCAAAGTTAAAACGTTGATCGTCGGCGGGGGCGTGATCGCCAACGACGCGCTTCGCGCGGCGCTTGCCGCGCGCGTTAAAAAAGATCTGCCCGGCGTGGCGTTGCGTTTGCCGCAGAAAAAATACACCACCGATAACGCCGTCATGATCGCTGCGGCGGGATATTTTCATGCGTCAAAGAAAGATTTTATTTCGCCAACAAGAATCAAAGCCGATCCAAATTGGGAGCTTGTTTGACCCCCTCTCTTAAGGTAAGAGAGGGTAGGCCTGCCCAGCGGAGCTTTAGCGGAGTTGGGGTGAGTTATGAACGCCTCATAATGCCTCCTACTCTCCCTACCTTAAGAGAAGCGTGCAAATTATGAAAAAGAATATCACCATAAAATCAATTAGAGAGATGAACTCGTTCGCGCTTGCGGTGGCGCGTACCCTTAAGGGTGGCGAGATGCTGGCCTTAACGGGCGAACTCGGCGCCGGCAAAACGGTCTTTGTAAAAGGCCTGGCCAAGGCGTTGGGGATAAAGCAGGTTGTTCAAAGCCCCACTTTTCTGTTAATGAAGTGCTATCCGGTTGGAGTTGTTCATTGTTCATCGTTCATCGTTCATACGCTCTGCCACGTGGACGCTTATAGGATAAAGAATGAACGCGAATTGCTCGCGATCGGGTTGGGCGAGAAAATCGGCGACCCGCAGACCGTTACCGTTATCGAATGGGCCGACCTCGTGCCGGAGCTGATCTCAAAAAATGCTATTAAAATAAAATTCGAACACGGTCGGAATAATACCGAACGCATCGTCACCGTAACTCACCACTCGTAACTTGCAACTCGCAACTAGTTATGCCAACTTTGGAAAAGGCGCTTGAAGGCGCCGGACTGTCGGAAAAAGAAGCCAAGGTCTATCTGGCCGCGTTAGAGCTGGGTTCGGCCGCGGCCGTCGCCCTCGCGCGAAAATCCGGGATCAACCGCGGCACCACCTATCTCATCGCCGAGAATTTGATGTCGCGCGGCCTCATGAGTTCGGTCGATCGCGACGGCACGCGGCACTTTTCTTCCGAGCCGCCGGCGCATTTGCTCGCGCGCATTGAAAGGGAATCGTTCACGATGAACGACCGCAAAGCGTCGCTCGCCGCCGCGCTCCCCGAGCTCGAGGCCATGGTGAAGTGCGGCTTGCCTCGGCCGTCGGTGCGCTACTACGAGGGCTTGCAAGGGCTGGAAACGATGCGGCAGATCCTTTACCGTGCGCGCCGCGACGAAGTGCTTTCGGCCATCGACCTAGACAGCTTGCGCCATCACGTTTCTATAGAGAACTTGCGTTCGCACCAGCGGCAGATGAAGCGCTTTGACCTCGGCGGACGCGTACTCTACACCTGTTCGGAACCGGCGAACGAAGAAACGGTCCTCAACTCGGCTTCCGGAAAGACGCACGAGCATCGCCGCGTTTCCCACGATGATTTTCCGTTCGCCGGCGAAGTGGTAATTTTCGCCAACACCGTCGCGCTCATCTCGTATTCCGAACGGATCGTCGGCTCGATCATCGATCACAAGGATTTTTCGCGCACTATGCGCTCGCTCTTCGAACTGGCATGGAAAGCGGCCGCGACGAAGACGCTTGAATAAAAAAGTAGCCCCGCCCCTCCGTCGAACGGAAGAGCGGGATCGTGGCGCGTTGAGATCGGTTTGGATTTATGCGAGCAAGGGCTGCACTACCAAAGAACGAAATGTTGCGCCTGGGGAGTTTTTTTTACGCTTTGGTATCAGCAACCTTTCGGCCGCCATTGCTTTTAGTTTTTCTGACGTTTTATGGAGGAACGCTAATGCACCTCAATGAGTTGACTCGCGGTCCGACACCCGTCGGACCGCTTCCCCCCATGAGTCGCGGCCGGTCACGATGTGCTGTGTGATCAGCCAACGTGCATCTTCGTACCCTCCTGTTTCATGGGTTGCCTCCTTGTCTCCCTGTATGGGAGCGGTTTTTGTTTCGTAAAGAACAACGAAGAAAAGCATTCTGCCACAGGCGCGCGCGGCGCGCAAGGGCAAGGGCTGGGGATGACGGAACGTGGCCGTTAATGTTAAGATTCGTTAAAGAATATATGACGGAACCGACAACGCCGGCCGGAATGATCTTGGAAAAGATCTATTCGGAGGGATCGTCTTACTGGAAAACAATGCGTCGCATGAACGCTTTGAGGGTCTTTCGTTCTTCGGCGGCGCGCGTCCCCGCTTACGGGGATTTTTTGCGCGCCGCGGGCGTCGATCCCGCGACGGTCAAAACAACGGCCGACCTTGGAAAAGTGCCGCCGGTCGGAAAAAACAATTATCTTCGCGCGTATCCGCTTGAACGGCTTTGCGTGAACGGTTCGCTTTCGGAGCATTCCACCGTTTTCACTTCGACCTCGGGCTCGACCGGCGACTCGTTCTATTTTCCAAGAGACAACGGGATCGACCTCAGGTCGTCCGTCTATCATGAGATGTTCTTGAAGAATTCGCGCATGAGCGCGAACGGTTCGACGCTCATCATGGTTTGCTTTGGCATGGGCGTTTGGATTGGCGGGATCATCACCTACCAGGCCTTTAAGATGATCGCCGAGCGAGGATATCGGCTCGCGATCATCACCCCGGGAGTCAATAAGGGGGAGATATTTGAAGCGTTGAAAAGCGTCGCGCCTCGCTATGATCAGGTTATTTTGTGCGGCTATCCGCCGTTTGTAAAAGACATTGTCGACGAAGCGTCGCTCCACGGCGTTGATTGGAAAAAGTTCAAGGTAAAAATCATCTTCGCCGCCGAAGCGTTCTCGGAAGATTTCCGCGACCATATCGCCGCGCGCGTCGGGATCCGTGACGTTTATCGCGAGACGATGAACATTTACGGCAGCGCCGACCTCGGCACCATGGCCGAAGAAACGCCCATCTGCATTTTAATAAGGCGACTCGCGCTCGCGAACAAAGCGCTTTATGGAAAATTATTCAAAGAGGCGTCGCGCCTTCCGACCTTGGCGCAATTCCACCCCGGTTTTATAAATTTTGAATGCGACGACCGAAAGGTTTATTGCACGAGTGAAAGCGTCTTGCCGCTCGTGCGTTATGAAATAGGCGACAATGGCGGCGTCATGGACTTTGACGAAATGGAAAAAATTTTTGCCGAAGAGGGGATGGATCTGGAGAATGAGGTTAAAAAAGCCGGCCTTGTTGATTCGCTTTCCGAATTGCCTTTCATTTATATCTACGAGCGGACCGACCTGTCAACCAAGTTCTACGGGGCGATCGTTTATCCCGAACATGTGCGCGGCGGCCTTTTAGAGGCCGATCTCCAAGAGCACATCACCGGAAAATTCACCATGTCGGTGAAGCACGATGAAAACATGGACGAATATCTTGAGATCAACGTTGAATTAAAGCCGGGCGCGAACGGTTCCGAAAAGTTGGCTCAAGACGTGTCAAAATGCGTCTTTGAAAGTTTGACGGCCAAAAGCGCCGAATATAAGAATAACGCCAATATGTTCTCGGCCAAGGTGAAGCCGAAGATAATCTTCTGGCCGCACGAGCATCCGGAGCATTTTCGCCCCGGCGCCAAGCAAAAGTGGGTTAAAAAGTGACCAAAGTCCTTTAACAAGACGATCTTTTAATGTATGATTCAATTGTCTTAAGACGATCAAATATGGATACGATCAAAAAGTTTATTGAAAGCGCGCGCGCGGCGCATATCGGATACAAGCCGGTTTTTTTCGATCTTAACGAAGCTTCGGCGCGGGAGGCGTTGGGCAAGCTTTTCGCCGAAGGGCGCGTTTGCCGCGTTTCCAACGATTTTAAAGAACAGCTTCGCGAACTTTTCGCCGTTAACGATCCGCCGCTTGTTTATTCGCCGGACTTCAAAACCAAGTTCGAGGAGTATTACGACGGTTTGCAAAAGGATCGCGATATAAATGCTCATGGCAAATGGGTGTATTTCCCTTGGAACGCCGGCCTTACCCATATCCTTGACGAAGCCGATTTTTTCAAGGTCAGGACGGCGCGGAACAAGAACCTGGTGAGCAAAGACGAACAGATGAAATTTTATAACGCCACCGTCGGCGTTGCCGGACTTTCGGTCGGTTCAAGCGTGGCGCTTGCGCTCGCGATCGGGGGAGGGGCCAAGCATATAAAGCTCGCCGACATGGACCGGCTGGCGCTCTCAAACACCAATCGGATCCTTGCCGGCGCCGATGAACTCGGCGAACTCAAGGTCGAATTGTCCGCGCGAAAAATATACGAGATCAATCCGTATGCGCAGGTCGAAATTTTCCCGGAAGGGCTGACCAAGGATTCCATCGGCGGTTTTTTTGACGGACTCGATATCGTGATCGATGAGATCGACGGTCTCGCCTTCAAATACTTGATCCGCGTCGAGGCGAAAAGGCGCGGCATTGCGGTCGTCATGGCCGCCGACAACGGCGACAACGCGGTGATTGACATCGAACGATACGACCTGGATCCGGCCACGCTGTTCTTCCACGGCCGCATGGGCGACGGCATCTCTTTTGAGATGCTTTCCGGGCTCGACAAGTTCGGCATCGGCAAAATGATCACCAAACATGTGGGCCCCGAGAACGTGACGGAAAGGATGCAGCAGTCGCTCCTTGAGATGGGCAAGACGATCGTCTCGTGGCCGCAGCTGGGCGGCGCGGCGCTTATAAACGGCGCGGCCGTCGCCTACTGCGTGAGAAAGATCTTGAACAAACAGCCCTTGGAAATGAATCGCGCCCTTATTTCGCTTGACCAACAACTCGTACCTGATTACGACTCGCCGGAACAAGTTGAAAAACGCCAGCGGTTATCCGAATCGTTCAAAAAGATCTTCGGCTTATAAATTTCAAGACCGTTATGAATAACGATATCGAGAAGATAATAAGGGACGGCACACTCGCGCCGTCGGGGGAGAATTGCCAGCCGTGGAAATTCAGCGTGTCCGGCGACAGGGTCAGGATATACAATCTGCCCGAAGCCGACCGGTCGCTTTACAATTCCAAGCAAAAGGGCTCATACGTCGCGCATGGCGCGCTCATTGAGAATCTCGTCGTGAGCGCCGCGGAAAACGGGTATGAGACCGCTGTCGAGCTTTTTCCCACGCCCGCCGTGCCCGATCTCGTCTCGGTCATTACATTGAAAAAAGCGGCGCCAAAAGCCGATCGCCTGTATCCGTATTTGGAAAAACGCTGCACCAACCGCAAGGATTTTTCCGGAAAGAAATTGTCGCCGGAACAAAAGAACGCGCTTATCACTGCCGCGCGCGAAACCGGTTTCGGCGAATTGCGGCTCATTGACGATGAGCCGTCGCTTGCCAAGCTTGCCGCGGCGCTCGCGGTGAACGACCGGCTGATCTTCGAGAATAAATTGTTACACGATTTTTTCTACGGCCATATCCTTTGGAAGGACGAGGAACAAGATAAAGCCGGCGGATTCTACATCAAGACCTTGGAGTTCCTGCCACACCAGCTTAAGGGCGTTCAGATGATGAAGAAATGGCCGGTCCTGAAGATCATGAACAAGATCGTCGGCGTGTCCAAAATGATCGCCAAAGAGAACGCGGCAAAGTACGCGGCCTCCGGTACCTTGGGCGCGATCATGATGAGTGGCGATGCGAGTAAGGACTTCGTGAACGCCGGCCGCGCCGTGGAGCGCGTTTGGCTTGCAGCCGCTTCGCTTGGCCTGTCCGTCCACCCCTGCACCGGCGTCGTCTTTTTTAACGAACAAATAAAGGACGGAGGCGCGGCGAATTTTTCCGAGGCGCAGCGGCTCATGATCGACGAGGCGTACAAGCAGATCGCTTCGGTCTTCGGCGCCGAGGACAAAACCATCCCCATGCTTTGGAGGATCGGATATGCCGACCCTCCCACGGCGCGTTCGATGCGCATGCCGCCTAATATCACCAATTAAAAATATGTCCAAAAGGATCCAAGAGATAAATGACGCGATAAGCAAGCTTGAGTCGTTCAAAGCCGACCCCGCTTATGCGAAAGACACATACGCGATCGATGAGAATATTATTTTTTTAAATAGCATCAAGAATATTTTCAGTTATATCCGTTGGCTTCTCGAGCGTCCTAAAAAGATCGCCCCCGATCGTCTTTTGGAACTCACCGATTTTCCGGTCGAGGAGTGGGATATCAAGATGCATCGTCGGTTGATCGAGGTCGAGCGCAATAAGCATATCGGGGTCGGAAAACCGCTCGTCGACAAGATCCTGGCGTTTATCGAAGCCGAAGACCGCCCGCTCACGCTCGTCAATTTGGGCGCCGGCGGCATGGAGGTCGACCGCCAAGTGATCGCCGCGCTCATCGAAAAAAAATATCAACATCCGCTCATCATTATCGGCGTCGACAAGTCGTTAACGACGCAAAAGATCGCCAAAGAAAATCTCGGTTCGTTGGGGAACGGGGCGAAAGTGATCGAGCGCGACCGGTTGACGCGCGCCGAGCTCGACGCGATCAAGGCGGGCAACGCGGGGATAACGGTCATTCTGTGCGGGAACGATATTTTCGGCTTGGACAAGGAATTCCCCGCCGGCTCGTTCGACCTCATGTACCATTCGCTTTTCAAGCATCATCTGCCGTCCGATACGCGGCCGTGCCTTGATGAATTGATGAAAAAACTGTCGCGAACCGCCTATGAGTACGATGGGTATCGGACTTGGGGCGTCATTGTCCCGCTAACGATCGTAGCGTGGAACCATCCGTTTTTTCTCGGGGCGGTCGTTTTTTCAAACATCAGATTCAATACCGAGCCGATCGTAAAAGCGTTCGCCGGCGCGCGCAACCTTTCTTTTTATAAGAACACCGGGCACTACCTTCTGGAGCTATGAACATATATAGCGTTTTGATCACCAATATTATTGAGGTGGTCAACAATCTTCACCTGAAAAATCTCGACCTGCTTACGGTCGGAGTTTCGATCGCCGCCATTTCTATTTTGGGTTTTGTCATCTATTTCAACAACCGCTCGAGCGTCACGAACAAGACCTTTGCCGCCCTCTCCGCCTCCGCCATGATCTGGGCCGCTGTTAATTATTTGAGCTATCAAACGAACAATTATGCCGAGCTGACGCTTTGGCTTCTGCGGATCGTATTGTTTTTTGCCGTTTGGTTCGCATATTATCTTTTCAAATTAACTTATGTTTTTCCTGGGAATGAAATGGTTTTTCCCAAGTGGTACAGACACTATCTGGTTCCTTTTACGGTCTTTACTTCGCTTTTAACCTTGTCGCCGTTTGTTTTTTCCGGGATCTCTCAGATCTCCGCCGTCGGTTCGGTCTCCCACGCAACGGTTCTTCCGGGGATAGGTGTTTTCGGGATCGCTGTTTTTATTTTTATTTTCGGAAGTTTTTTCAATTTGATCAAAAAATTGCGCGCCGCGAAAAAAGACGAAAAACCCAAGTATCGCTTGATGCTTGTCGGAACCATCATCACCTTTGGCTTGATCATCACCTTTAATTTTATTTTTCCGATCGCGCTCTTTAACGTTAAATACATTCCCTTGGGCGGTCTTTTTATCTTTCCGTTCGTCGCCTTCACGGCCTACGCAATTTTTAAACATCGGCTTTTCAATGTTAAGAACATCGTCACCGCCGTTTTCACGTTTTTCCTTTGCTTCGTGACGCTGGTCGAGATCGTCTTCGCTCCCGACACGACGCAAATGCTCCTGCGGATCGCCGTTTTTTTCGTGGCGCTCATGATCAGCATCAAGTTGGTTCAGAACACTTTTGAATTGGAAGCCGCCAACGAAAAAAAAGCCGAATTCATGTCCTTCGCCTCGCATGAATTGCGGTCGCCGATCACCTCCATCAAGAATTATTCCGAGCTGCTTCTTGAGGGCGGCATGGGCAAGCTTAATCCGGATATTAAGGACGGCGTGCAAAAGATATTGGTATCGGCGAACGGCGCGATCGCGCTTATTGCCCAATACTTGAACAAGGCCAAGATGGAGCTTAATCAGTTCACGTATTTCGTCACCGTTTTCGACATTGCCAAAACGGTCCGCGCCGCCGTCGATAATGTCCAAGTGAACGCCGAACAAAAAGGCGTTTTCGTGACATTGAAGCTTGATGAAAAAGCGGTCGTTAACGTGAGAGCGGACGAAGGCAAGACCAGAGAAGTGATCGGCAACGTCTTGGACAATGCCATCAAGTTCACCAAGATCGGCGGCGTTCTTGTAACGGTCGAGGACGGGCGCGACAAAGTGTTGATCAAGATCGCCGACACGGGCGAAGGAATAACCAAAGAGATGATGCCGCTTTTATTCAAGAAATTCTCAAAGAATGAAGAATCGAAAAATATCATGGGCAGCGGCCTCGGGCTGTTCTTGTCAAGAACGTTCATCGACGCCATGAAGGGGCGCTTGTGGGCGGAATCCGAAGGCGAAGGCCGCGGCTCGCAATTTTACATCGAACTTCCAAAAACATGAAAAGAGACCCCGAGGGGTCTCTTTTTAGATCAAGCCTCGTTTTTCGATCGCGGACATTATTTTATCGGCGTTTTCTTCCGGGCCCTTGGCATCGGTCGTGTCGAGGACAAAGTCGTAATGCGAACGGTCGAAATAATTATCAATTTTATACAGGCGCTTGAATTTAGACACATATCGTTCGACGCGCAACCTCATTATTTTTTCCGCTTCGTCGATCGAAGCATAATCCGGCTCGTCGGTGCGATGCTTGCCGGTTTTTTTGTCGTCATATATGCGTCGCGCGCCCTCGTGCTCGTTTACGGTAACCAGTATCTTAAAGGACTTCGGGATCATGTGCCAGGCGATCTTGCCTTCGACGATGATGTTGTCTTCCGATTTCCCCAGTTTTTTCTGGAAACCGTCAATTTCATGGTCGGCGTCGTCGTTGCCTGAAATAAGCTCGTCGATCGTGATGCCTTTTTCGTCGGCCATTTTTTCAAGGATGTCGCCGGCGGAATAAAATTTCATGCCCAGCCGCATGGCAAGCACTTTTGCCACTGAAGTTTTTCCCGCGCCCGGCGTACCGGTGATGGTGATGATCATATTTCGAATATCTAATGTCTAATGTCTAATTTCTAATCCGTTTACGGCACATTTTTAAATTCATCTGGCAGTGGCGACTCGTAGGATACTTCGTTACCCGCCATGTCGGTAAAGCCGATTTTTGAAGCATGAAGTAGCAAGCGCTTGGCTTTGACGCGGGCGTCCTTGGGCGCATAAAGCGTATCGCCGACAATGGGGTGACCCATGTGTTTCATGTGCACCCTGATCTGGTGCATGCGTCCGGTTTCGGTCGTGATCTTCAATAGCGTTGCTTTTTTGCCGCTCCTTAATATCTCAAAGTGCGTGACGGCGCTGAGTCCATCGGGCTTCACTGACATTCGTCCTTTGCGGTTGCGGCCGATCGAGGCGCGGATCGTTCCCGAAGGCTGTACAACGACGCCAAGAACAACAGCGGCGTACTCCTTGTTCATTTTGTGGTCGGCGAATTGATTTTTCAAATAATCATAAGCCGCTTCGGTCTTGGCCGCGATCATGACGCCCGAGACGTCGCGGTCAAGCCGGTGCACGATGCCCGGGCGGTGCGCTTCGCCGACGTTCCGGATCGCGGGATCGTAAGCAAGCAAGCGGTTAACGAGCGTGCCGGTCTTGCGTTCGGCTGTGGCATGCACCGTGAGTCCTGCCGGTTTGTCGATGACCAGATAATTCTTTGTTTCGGCAAGCACGGCTAAAAGCCCGGGTTCTTCGGGCAGTTCTTTGCTTGAGGCGGGCAAAGTCGTCACCTCGTCGCCGGTTTTTAGGCGCAGCCCGGCGCTCGCCGGCTTTCCGTTCACATTTGCTTCGTTTCGTTTGATGGTATGCAAGACCGCCGAGCGGGTAACGCCAAGCTTCTCGGACAAGTAAATGTCGAGTCGTTTTTTTGTATCAGTTGGATCAACCACGAATTTCATAGCAAGCCGGATTAGATATTAGACATTAGATATTCGACATTCGTCATTCTATATTCCGTACGAATCTTTCCGCTTCCCGTCGCGTCTTCACCTTGCCTTCCAATTGCGCTTCGCGCAAGGCCGCGATCAGTTCGCCCACCTTGGGGCCGGGTTTAAGCTTAAGGAGTTTCATGATCTGCCCGCCGTTCAATATCGGCGGCGGGAGTTTATTGCCCGCGCCGAGCGCGGTCAGTTCGTCGATCCGTTCCATGAGGCGCACCAAGTTTTTCAAATGGTCGGGCCCTATCCCGCCTTTGGGCACGGCGGCCATGCCGTCGCAGTACATGACCATTTGGAGATCGCGACCGGGCAGGTTCGGATTAAAGAAATATTTTTCCAGCGTGTTCGGACGGATCTCGTCAATGTGGCCGTTTAAGACGAACAAATGATTGCGCACGATCCACGCGAGTTTTTCGGTATCAATGTCAAATCCTTCGGCCGCCGAAAGCGTGAGCCGCTTGGCTATCGCTTCGGTCATGTCCGCGCCGACGCGGTCATGGTTGGTGTAACGCACGCGATCGGTGCCGTGCTCCTCCGGCGTTTGCATGGTCGAGGGTTTTCCGATGTCATGATACAGCGTGCCAAAGTAGACCAAGGCCGACGGTTTCTCG
>Ga0182027_10007157_pt1 | contig 16533 bp, 16 predicted proteins | sample 712E1DmetaG_FD_121300 | JGI IMG/M metagenome (GOLD analysis project Ga0182027, IMG submission 121300) | Permafrost microbial communities from Stordalen Mire, Sweden - 712E1D metaG (Illumina Assembly) | ecosystem: Environmental > Terrestrial > Soil > Wetlands > Permafrost | place: Sweden... | reverse complement strand
GGCACGGGCTCCGGGTGCTCGTGCCGCCGCCTGAGGACCGCGCCGAAGTCCACCGCATTATCTACGACGAGCTCTGCCTGGGCAAGGTTACGGAGATCTCACGACAGGTTTACCGCGACGTCATTGCCCGACTGGCACATGCTGGCGCCGAGGGCGTTGTCCTGGGCTGCACGGAGATCGAGCTGTTGGTAGGGCCCGAGGACAGCCCCGTGCCGGTGTTCCCGACCACCCGGCTGCACGTCGAGGCGGCCGTCGCCCTTTCACTGGCGCCTTAAGTCGAGGGACCGGCCCCAACTTGTCAGTAATCTCCACGTTGCCTGCCCGGCGGCCCGCGTATTTGGGACTTACTTACGCGTCCTGACGACATTTGGCCGGGCGTTTGGCATTTTATGCCGGAAAACGAAAGGAGATGCCAAAAGCCCCGGGGGAGGGCCCGCTGAACCGTAAGGAAATGCCAAAGACGCCAGCGTATCGGCGAGCTAATGGCAAAGTTAATTACCAAGGCCCACAACGAGGCCGCTGCAACAGGGCGTTCGTCGTGCGACGGCCCGCGGCGGGCGCTGGTGCCTGTTACCGGTAGGGAACAACCGGGGTTAACCCTGAGTGACCGGTCGGGTTGCCGGCATTAGCGTGACCGCTGTCCCACCGAGCAAGGAGCCGAACAGTGGAAGAGGGCTATGACGAGCATGCAGAAAAGACGGCGGCGACCGCCGGGTCGGTCGCTGGGGGCATCTCCGGGGCCGTGCTGGTGCGGTCATTGGTCCCCATCCCTTTCGTGGGGCCCGTGGTAGGTGCAGTTGTGGGCGCCGCTCTGGGTAGCGAAGTAGGACGCCGCCTAGGACGGGCGACCCTCAACGGAGGCACGGCCTTCTTCAAGACTCTCACTTCGCCCCGGCGCTGACTAGGGCAGGAGGGGAGCCGGACCGGCGCTACTGCGCCGTCCCCTCGAGGTCGAGACCGGCTCTGGTTTTGTCAAGCTTGTCCTGAGCGGACCGGGCCCGGCGCTCGGCCTCAGCGAGCTGTTTTTCTGCTTGGCGTAACTGGCTTTCGGCCTGTTGCTCGCCGGCTCGGGCTGCGTTCATTCGCTCTTCCAGCTCGGCGACTTGTCGGTGCTGGCGGTCCCGCTCCCGGCGCGCTTCCTGAGCCCGGCCCCGCTGCTCCTCCAGGTCCTGCCCGGCCTCGGCCACGGCGGCCTCTGCCCTTGTCAGCGCAGCTCGGGCGGCCAGGAAGCGTTCATGCGCCGCCTTTCCGGCGTGGGCGCGCCCAGGGTCGGCGTCCCCCGCGTTGGCGCGTCCGGTATTTGCGCGCCCCGCGTCGGCCTTTCCGGCCTTGGCGTGCGCAGTGGGCCGGCTGCCATCAGAGCGAGTTGAACCGACCGGCGTGCCACCGGCCTCTGGGGGGACCGGGCCGTCGGGGCCCTCCCAACCGAGCCCCGTGTAGCCGAGCGCGACGGCCAGACGGCCGGCTTGCAGTTCGCCGGCCGCGCCGGCGTCCAGCAGGGCTGCCTCCAGGGTGGCCTCCAGCTCCCGGGCGGCGGCACTGCTGACGGTTTGGCCTCGGTCACGGGCCAGCTCGAGCGCGTCGCCCACCAGGGAAGCGACGACCCGGCGGCGCTCCTTCGACAACCTCCGCAGGTCTTCGTTGGCCAGGCGGGCCTGGGCTTGGCGGAGCTCCGCGCCCACGGCGAAAAGCTTCGATACTTGCTCGTGACGCTCGCGGACGAGGAGGTTTGCCAGCCAGGCGCCGGCGCCGGGCCGGCGGAGCTTTTTGATGGCATCGGCCAGTTCCCGTTCACCGACGCGCCGCGCCTGCGCCGCCCGCTCGTCACGCATGGCAACAAAGTCGCCCGGCGGCACCCCGTAGAGCTCGCCGGCCACCGCGTCCAGGTCCATGGCGACATTCTGGTCCACGGTCCACCGACACGGCCGGCGAACCCGCAACGAGCAGAAGGCGAGGGGGCGGTCGGACGGTTGTCGGCGGTACCGAGCCGGCGGGGGCCGGTAGGGGAGGGAGCTGTTCTGGGCCGGGCCTTGACAAACTATGAGCCCATTAGTTTTGTCTGCGACGCATCGCTCTTCCGTTGCGGCTGAGTTGCCCGTAGAGCTAGTAACAGGTGCACGCTCATGCCGCACCCCTCATCGGGGTTCAGGCACCGCAGCCCGAGGTCGACGCCGGCCCTCTTTTTGTGAGCCGGGGCATGCTCGTGTTTTTGCACGATGCAGGCGAAGGAGACGAACAGGCGACCCCAGCGCTCGGACAAGGTGGCGCTGAGGACCTTGGCCCTCCCCACCCGGACCAGCCTCTCCAGCCTCCGGGTGTTCTCCTTGGACCTGAGCGGGCCGATCACGGGCAAGCTGACCGTGCGCCGGTCAGCCTCGACCCTCATGGCCCCGGTGGTGAACCGTACCCGGCCCTGGTCCTTCCTTTTTTACTTGAACCGGGGGAAGCCGACCTTCTTCCCTTTGCGGGCCCCGGCCTTGGAGGCCTTCCAGTTCTTCTGGGCCGTGCACAGGCAGGAGATGCCGCTGGAGTAGCACTCCTTGGAGTTTCCAGCCCACCACGGTGCCACCTGGTCTTTTACCCGGGTCCACTCCTTGCGCAGCGAGTACAGGTCCCAACCGACCGAGACGTGGTTAGGGTCGAGCTTTTTGGCGTCCATGTCGGACTTCACCTGGCCCAAGGCCCAGTTGAAGGCGAAGCGCCGGGCGCCCAGGTGGGACCTGACCAGAGAGACCCTGTCCTCTTGCTCGGGCCACTCCACCTCGAAACTGAAGCCCTTGGCTAAATAGCCCTCGGGTACCTCGAACCTCTGGTGGGGGCCCTTCTTTTTGGGCCCCTCCTTTAGTCCCTCAGCCTCGATGGGGAATAGCTCGCTCAGCACCAGCAACAACTTTGCCAGCAGGGGGTGGCCATAACGCTGTTTGGGTACCGCGTGCCCAGTCCCGCCGACTGCCAACTGCCCAAGCAGTAGTTGACAACCCTCTTGAGGCTTGTGGTTGGATGGGCCCATGACGCCGACTGAGCCCACCCCGACCGCGCCTCAAATGGCGGGCACCAGCCCTCGCTGGTTGTCCTGGCAGCGAGACGGTGTAATGGTGGTGCTCGATGTAAGGGGCCCGCACCTACCCCGGGTGCTGCACTGGGGCCAGGACCTCGGGGCACTGTCGGGTGCCGATGTGGCCGCGCTGCCGCTCGCCGCGGAGCAGATGCACGGTCCGCGACCGGCGGACACGGGGGTGCCGTTCACTCTTTCGCCCACCCGCGCCAACGGCTGGTCGGGCTGGCCCGGCCTCACCGGCAGTCGTGATGGCCACGCCAGCCAGCCGCTGTTCGTATTGGAAAGCGTCACTACGGACGAACGCGACAGCGGCGTCCACCTCTCCTACCGGGGGGTGGACGCCCGGGCCGAGCTCGTCCTGGAGGGCCAGTTAGAGCTCACTGCTGATGGGGTGATCAGGCACCGCCAGGTGCTCACCAGTACGGCGTCCGCCGGGGCGGCCCCGTACACCGTCCAGGACCTGCTGACGTTGTTACCCGTCCCCGAGGACACCGTCGAGGTGGCCGACTTCGCCGGGCGCTGGTGCGACGAGGCGCAGCTGCAGCGCCATGACCTCAACCAGGGCATCTGGCTGCGCGAGCAACGGCGCGGCCGCACCGGCCCCGACACGCCCCTAGTGCTGTTTGCCGGCCGGAAGGGGTTCGGGCTGCGCACGGGGGAAGTTTGGGGCATCCACCTGGGCTGGTCCGGGGACCAGCGCTACCTGGCGCAGCGGCTCAATTCCGGGGCCACCTTGTTAGGGGCGGGGGAGATCCTGGCCGCCGGCGAGGTCAACCTCGGCCCCGGCGAGTCGATGACGACCGCGTGGGTTTATGCGGTCTACTCCGCCGCTGGTGTGGACGGGGCCTCGGCCCGCTTGCACTCCATGCTGCGGCGGCGGCCCGGGCACCCGGCCCGGCCGCGGCCTATCGTGCTCAACACCTGGGAAGCCGTCACCTTCGACATGTCCTTTGAACGGTTGGCGGACCTGGCTGACGTGGCCGCCGAGATAGGCGTGGAGCGCTTCGTGATAGATGACGGTTGGTTCGGCGCCCGTCGCGACGACTCCGCCGGCCTGGGGGACTGGGTCGTGGCCAAGGACGTGTGGCCGCACGGCCTGGGGCCCATCGTCGACCACGTCCGTTCATTGGGCATGGACTTCGGGCTGTGGTTCGAGCCGGAGATGGTCAACCCGGACTCTGACGTCGCTCGGGCTCATCCGGGCTGGGTACTGGGGACCGAAGGCAGGATGCCCCCCTCATGGCGCAACCAGCAGGTCCTGGACGTCGCCCACCCGGACGCTTTCGCCTACCTCCTGGAGAAAATGGACGGCCTGGTGGGCGAGTACGGCATCGATTTCATCAAGTGGGACCACAACCGGGACCTGGCCGACCCCGTCCACCGCGCCGGGCCGAGGCGGGGCCTGCCGGCGGTGCGGGACCAGACCCTGGCCGCCTACCGGCTCATGGACGAGCTTCGCCGGCGGCACCCGGCGCTGGAGATCGAGTCGTGCTCGTCTGGGGGCGCCCGCGTCGACCTCGGGGTGCTTGAGCGTACCGATCGCGTGTGGCCGAGCGACTGCATCGACCCGATCGAGCGGGTGCGCATCGTTTCGGGCATGTCCACGTTGTTGCCGCTCGAGCTCATAGGCACCCACGTCGCCTCGGGCCGCTCACGGACAACAGGCCGCCAGCACGATCTGGCGCTGCGCCTGGCAGTGGCGCTGTTCGGCCACCAGGGCATCGAGTGGGACATAACCGCCACTACGCCGCAGGAGCGAGTGGCCCTGGCCGAGTGGGCCTCCCTGGCCAAGTCCCTGCGACCGCTGCTGCACCGCGGTGCGCTGGTCCGTCTCGAGCGCCCGAGCGACCCCGGCACGGCCGCCTTCGGTGTCGTGGCCCAAGACCGGTCGGAGGCAATCTTCGCCCTGGTAAGGAGCCAGACCATCCCGGTGTCGGAGGCCCCGCCGCTTCGCCTTGACGGCCTCGAGCCCGGGGCCCGGTACCTGGTCAAGCGCCTTCGTCTGCCCGGCGAACCCCCTCGAGGGCCCGGGGAGGGCCGTTCCCGGCGCGGCAACGAAGAAGTCGTCGTCCCCGGTTCCCTGCTCATGAGCGCCGGGGTGGTGGCGCCTTTGCTAAACCCGGACGAGGCCGCCCTGTTTCACCTGACAAGGCAAGCGGGATAGTCAGTCCGGCGCGCCCGGGCCCTCGCTACGCCAGCTGTGCTGGGGCTCGTAGCCGAGCAGGCGGCGGGCCTTTTCGATGGAGAACATCGACTCGTGGGGCCCGACCTCGTGGCGCCAGGGGACGTCCGGGAAGAACTGCGCCACCAGCTCGGTGATGGGCTTGGTCATCACCGTGTCCGCGTTAGCGATTATGAAGACCTCGGCTCCCTTGATAGGGGCCTCGAGCCCCTTGCGGACCGCCTGGGCGGCGTCCCTGGCGTCTATGTAAGACCACAGGTTCCATTTCCGTAGTGCGGGGTCGTTGTCGAAGTCCGAGAAGGCGGCGTAATCCTCGGGGAGCATGACGTTGGAGAACCGCAGGCTTAGTACCTTCATCTCCGGTTCCCAGCGGCAGAAGTGCCGGGCCATTTCCTCGCCGACGGTTTTGGACAAGGCGTATGACGATTGGGGCCGCGGCGGGTACTCCTCGTCGACGGGCACGTACGGCGGGGGCACGGTGAACGGCAGCCCCAGGACGGTCTCGCTGGAGGCGGAGATGATGTTGCGGATGCCGAGATGACGGGCGGAGGCGAAGATATTGTAAGTGCTGACCGTGTTGTTGCGGAACAGCTCCGAACCGGGGGCAAAGCCGGGCGCCGGCACCGCCGCCAGGTGGACCACGGCGTCGACGCCCCGATGACAGTCGTCCACCTGGTGCAAGACCTCCATGGTCTGGCCCATGTCGGTGAGGTCGGCCCGGACAAATGGGCACGGGTCGTCCTTAGGCCGGACAAGGTCGACATTGGTCACCGAGTAGCCGTGATCGAGAAGGTCGGTCAAAACTGGTCGGCCGAGCCTGCCGCTACCCCCCGTTAAGACCACTTGCGTCATTTTTACAGCCTCCCTCGATCAGGCGCGGGCCTGTGCGGGAAGCACGCTACCAGCAAAAGGACGTCCCGTGCCCTTGTGCTTCTGGTCCCGCTTTTCATAGTGTCCTAAAGGCACCTCGTCCGCTCGATTTCCATAACGGAGGTCCGCTGACCTGGAAAGGGGCTTGACGATGAACTACCGCACCCCCCCGGGGGGTAGGAGCCGATGACGCCTTCCCGGCGGACTGGGTGGTGGAATGCACCGAAAGGAGCCTGGCTAATCTCGGGCCCGAGACCATCGACGTGCAGCAGTTCAATGTCTGGTCGGACGAATGGTTGGGCCAGGGGACGTGGAGGTGCCCCTGGACGAAGGTGCCTTGACGGGCCGGGTCGGCCCCGAGACCGAGTTCCCTGAGGGCGATTGGCGCAACCGGTACTTCGGCGGCGACCGCAAAGACCAGGTTTGGGACCGTGTCCAGGCGGTCACCAAAGAGCTCGGCGTGCCCCTCGAGCGGCTCCCGGAAATGGCTCTGCGCTATTGCCTGTCGCACCCCGCGGTCTCGACGATTATCCCAGGGATTCGTTCTGTGCGCAACGTGGACGCCAATGTCCGTAGCGTAGAACTCGGCGCCTTATCCCCCGAGCAACTCGAAGTCCTTCACCGCCACCGCTGGGTGAAGAACTTCTACCAGGCCCCCTAAGTGCAAATAACACAACTCGCGACCTATTGGTGACAAAATGGCGTTGTGTCGAGCGACACCCTCTATGAGGTGCTAAACGTTGCGCCTAACGCCAGCGCGGAAGAGATCCGCGCTGCGTTCCACCGTCTCGGGGCAAAAGTCCATCCTGACAGGGGCGGGTCCAATGCATTGTTCCGCCGTGTGAAAGACGCCTATGACACCCTGTCGGACCCGCGGCGCCGCGCCGACTACGACAGGTCACTGATGGCGACTGGTGCGGGCCCGCTGGCAGCATACGACGACCGGGCCTGGGTGGGGACGCAGGCCATGTCCGGTTGGGCACTTTCCCCTACCCGACCGGGGGGTGCCGTCCCCATGCGGCCGGAGCCATCTTTCGTGGCGCGGCACTTCGGCCCGGCCGTGCTCGCCCTCGGTGCGCTTGTCATCGCCATCTTCGTCGTTGCCTACGCCGTGGCCGGCCCCGTCGTGTTCATTGCCCCCTCCCTGCTGATCGTCGTCATGGGGCTGGTGGCGCTGGTCGCTGTACGCAACACCGACGTGAGCGGCCGCAGGCACCGGCCCGCCCAGGGCCGGACAAGGGGCACCTCTCCCACCCCTCGGCGTTTGGTTGTACTGATGTTGCTTGGACCGCCCGGTCCCGGGAGGCCAGAGCCGCTGTGGTTACCCGGGTAGGGGGACGGGGCGGAGAGGCCAGGTCTACCTCGGGGAAAGGGCGGGGGCGGCTGTCGCCCTCAGGAGCGAACCACCTGTCACGACGTGAATAGCGGTGACGGGTCCCATGGCGCACGTAGTCCGTGAGGGCTTGTACCAGCCGGTCGATGTCGTCGGTCGTGGAGCCGAGACCAAAACTGGCGCGCAGGGCGCCGCGGCCGTCGTTGACCCGGGCCAGCAAGGGATGGGCGCAGAACTTGCCGTCCCGTACCCCTACGCCGTGCTCGCCGGACAGGTAGGCCGCTACGAGGCCGGCCTCATGGCCCTGGACCTCGAAGGCCACAATGCCGACGGCGTCGGTACTGTCCGACCAGATCCGCAGCAGGCGGACGCCGCCGAGGGACTCCAAGCCCTCCCGCAGGCGCCCGCGCAGCGTCGATTCATGAGCTTCGACGGCACCGCTTTGGAGCAGGCCGGTGACGGCGACGGTTGCCTCGGCCAGAGCGACGGCCCCGACGAAGTTCGGCGTCCCCCCTCATGGCGTTCCGGTGACAAAGCCCAATTGGTCTTGTCGACCGTCACGCTCTTCACCGCGCCCCCTCCAGCCAGGTAGGCAGGCGCCTCGTCGAGCCAGTCGCGCCGGCCCACGAGCACGCCGGCCCCGAAAGGCGCTGAGCACTTGTGGCCGGAAAACGCCAGGTAATCGACGCCCTGCCCCGAGATGTCGATGAGCCGGTGGGGGGCCAGCTGAGCAGCGTCGACCGCCACCCGTGCTCCGCGCTCGTGGGCCATCTTCACGATGGGAGAAAGGGGGACCACCTCGCCTGTCACGTTGGAGGCGCCGGTAATGGCGAGCAGGGCGGCAGGGCGTTCTTCCAGGTCCCGGGCCAACCTTTCGACCGTCTCGGCCAGCGTGGGGGCCGAGGGGACGCACCGGTTGGGGTGACGCTGCCAGGGGAGCAGGTCGGCGTGGTGCTCGATGTCCAGGTAGACGACCTCACCGCCGGCGGGCACGGCCCGGACCAGCAGGTTGAGCCCGTCGGTAGTGTTCCGGGTGAAGATGACGACGTCGTCGCGCCGGGCGCCCACGAACCGCTGCACCGTGGCCCGGGCCGACTCGTAGAGCGAGGTGCTGACCAGGGAGAGGTAACCGGAGCCGCGGTGGACGCTGGCGTACCAGGGAAGCACCTCGGCGACGCGTGCCGCCACCTGCACGAGGCTCTGTGTGCTGGCCGCGTAGTCAAGGTTGACGTAGCGGGCCTGCCCCCCTGCACCAGAGGTACGGCGATGTCGGCGCCCACCAGGTCGGCCAGGGGGCGATGCCCCAGGGCTACGGTCACCGGGGCGGGCGTCAGCGCGCCGCCCCCGTCGTTACGGAAGTCCTCAACGTGATCCCACCATGTCTATGGCTGTAGTATAAATGATTGCACACGCTATAAATGAACATCACTGGCCGAGCGAGCGCAGCTATGGTCGGCCGGCACCGCGTGGTGTGGGCCGTCCCAACGACAGCTGTGGCCGAGGCCCCAATTATGAAGGGAGCAGTATTGCCAACCCCAGGCCAACGTTTGGTGACTCGTCGTGACTTGTTGAAGTACGGCGTTGCCGGCTCTGCCGTGGTCCTGTTGGGCCCGCTGGCGGCGAGCAGCGCCTCTGCCAGTGCCCGCGCCCGTGTGAGCGCCGCCGTCCGTTCCTCCAATGCAGTCAAGCGGGGGGGCACCCTGCGCTTCGCCCGCAGTATCGGCCCTACGACACTGGACCCGGCCAATACCATCATCGCCGGCGACATTTACACCCTGGACAAGATCCTCGAGCCACTTTACGTGACCAACCCTGCCGGTCAGCTGGTCCCCTGGTTGGCTACGGGCTACGAGTTGAGCACGGACCACCGGACGTTCACGTTTTCGTTGCGGCCCGGCGTGAAGTTCTCCAACGGCAAGCCGCTGGTGGCCGACGACGTCGTGTTCTCCATAAACCGGACGCGCAAAGATGCGGCCGGCCCGCTCTCTTTCCTCGACTATGCGATTACCGACATCGAGGCCAAGGGCACTGACAGCGTCGTGTTCCAGTTGTCACAGCCCTGGGCGCCGTTCCTTTCGGACCTCTCGGTGTTCGCCAACGCCGTGCTGCCGGCCGATTTCGCCGGGCAGAGCGAGAAGGACTTCTTCACTGCGCCCATCGGTACCGGGCCGTTCACCCTGGACGGGTTCACGCCGGACGCCAACTCGCTTACTTTGAAGGCCAACCCCAACTACTGGCAGGCCGGCAAGCCCTACCTGGACGCCGTCGAGTTCCTGTACGTGGACAACGACAACCAGCGGGTGCTGCAAATCCAGGGTGGCCAGGTCGACATCATCGACACCGTGCCACCGGCCAACGTTTCCTCGCTCAAGGCGAGCAGCGGCCTCGACGTGGACCTATTCTCTGCCTGGCAGGTCGACTTGTTGGTAATGAACGAGAGACTGCCCCAGTTTGCCGACCGCCACGTGCGCCGGGCGATCACCTACGCCATCGACCGTCCCGCCCTCGTGCACGCCGCGAGCTTCGGTACGGCCAAGCCCGGAGGTTCGTTCTTCCCTCCCAGCCTGCAGTACTACTCGGCCAGCACCTCGGTCCTCGAGTACAGCCTCGCGCAGGCAAAAGCCGAGCTGGCGCAATCAAAGTTCCCCAATGGCTTCTCGACCAAGCTGCTCATCGACGGGGGCGTCCAGAAATGGGTGACCTTCGCTCAGATCATCAAGGCACAGTTGCAGTCGATCAACATAAACGTCGACATCACCCCTCTTGACCACTCCGCGTTCGAGTCGACGTTCCAGAAGTACGACTACGACATGTTCATCGACTACGCCATCAACGACATCAGTGACCCGGACGAGATGGCTTCTTTCGAAGTGGACGTGAAGGACGGGGGGTCCGAGTCCTACTGGTCGGACTACGACAACCCCAAGGCCATCGCCCTGGTCCATGCGGCGGAAGCCGAGTACGACGCGACCAAACGGGCCGCCCTTTATGCACAGATCCAAGAGATTGTGGCCGAAGACGCGCCGTTCGTGGCCCTCGACTACCCGCCCTACATCTACGCCGTGTCCGATCACGTCAACGGGTTCGAGGTCAACCCCGGGGGCGCCTACCGCCTCGAGGATGTGTGGCTAACCTGATCTGATGCTGCGTTACGCCGCCCGGCGCGTGGCGGCTGCGGTACTGGTGGTTTTCGGGGTCACGCTCGCCACGTTCCTGCTTATGCACCTGGAACCCGGTGACCCGGCCCGAGCCGTGCTCGGGCTCCACGCCACTGCGTCCGCAGTCGCCACGCTTCGTCGGCAATGGGGCCTCAACAGCTCGTTGCCGGTGCAGCTCGGTCATTTCTTGTCCCAGCTGGTGCAGGGCAACCTGGGCAAGTCCTACATCTACAACGTGTCGGCGGCGTCGCTCATCGGCGGCCGCGTCGGCCAGACTGCAGCACTGGTGGCGGTGGCCACCGTTTTTGCCATTATCTTCACCGTCCCCCTTTCGGCCCTGGCCGCGTCGCGCCAGAATGGGGTGGCCGACCACGTGGTCCGGGCCCTTTCGGTCGTCGGCCTGGCCCTTCCCGCCTTTTGGTTTGGCATCGTGCTCATCGAGGTCTTCGCCGTCCGCCTCCACCTGCTCCCGGTCGGTGGCGAGGGCAGCGGCTTTGGCGGTCACCTCGAGTGTCTCGTGCTGCCCGGGCTGACCGCCTCGTTCGCCATGGCACCGATCCTGGTGCGCAGTCTCAGGGTGGGGATGCTCGAAGTTATGGACGCCGAGTTCATAGCCGTGGCCCGGGCCAAAGGCCTGGGGGAGCTCCGGGTCCTGTTCGGCCACGTGGCCCGCAACGCCCTGGTGCCGACGGTCACCTTGCTCGGCCTCAACATCGCCTATCTGATCGGCAGTACGGTCATCGTGGAACAGGTCTTCAACCTCAACGGCCTCGGGTCATTGCTGTTGAGCTCGATACTGAACCGGGACTTCCCCGTCGTCCAGGCCACCACGCTGGTGCTCGGCGCCGGCGTCGTGATCGTCAACCTGGCTACCGACCTCCTCGCCGCCCGCCTCGACCCGAGGATCAGGTTGCGATGACCGCCATTGTCGGCCGGTACGGCGCGGGCCCGGCGCCCGAGGGCCCGGGGCCCGACGGGGCGCCCGTGGTGGCCGGCAAGCGTCCGCGCTCGGTCTTGGCCTACCGGGCGCGCCACAGCCCCACGCTGATTATCGGCGCCACCATCACTCTGGGCCTGGTGTTAGTGGCGGTGCTCGCCCCGCTCATTAGCCCGTACGTGCCCGACCATCAGGACCTCTACAACATCCTGAGCGGCTTTTCGTCCAAACACCTCCTCGGCACCGACGAGCTCGGGCGCGACGAGCTTTCGCGCCTGATCTGGGCGGGCCGGACCGACCTCCGGGTGGGCATCCTGGCGGTCATCTTCCCGTTTTGTTTCGGCACGGCCATGGGGACGCTGGCCGGTTATCGCGGCGGCTGGCTCGACACCGTCGTTATGCGGGCCGTCGACGTGCTGATCGCCTTCCCCTTTTACGTGCTCGTCATCGGGTTGATATTCGTCGTCGGCGCCGGCACCACCGGTATTTACGTCGCCTTTGCCGTCGTCGACTGGGTCGTCTACGCCCGCGCCGTGCGCTCCACGACGCTCGTGGTGCGCGAATCGGACTACGTTGCCGCGGCCCGGACCGGCGGCCTTCCCGATTGGCGCATCCTGTGGCGTCACGTACTGCCCAACACCATCACCCAGGCCGTCGTCTACTTGACCAACGATGTCGTCCTCGTAATAGTCGCTGTCGTGACGCTCGGCTACCTGGGCCTCGGCGTCCAGCCGCCCACCCCGGACTGGGGCGCCATGATCAGTGAGGGCCAGGAGTTCCTGACCACATACTGGGCGCTGGCCACGCTGCCGGGCATCGCCGTGCTTATCACCGGTCTGGGCTTGTCACTGCTAGGGGACGGGTTGGCGGACGTCCTGCGCCCCCAATGAACGGGCCTGTGCTCAAGGCGCCTGTGCTCGAGGTCCCCGTGCTCAAGGTGTCCGGCCTGACCGTGAGCGTCGGGAGGGGGGCGCGGCGCCACGTGGCCGTCCAGGACGTCGGTTTCGAGGTCCCCGCCGGAGGGTCCCTGGGCGTGGTCGGCGAGTCCGGCTCAGGCAAGAGCTTGACACTGAGGGCGCTGATGGGGTTGTTGCCCCCGGGCGTACGGGCCGAACGCGGCGTCGTCGAACTGGCGGGGGAGCCTCTTCCTTTCACCGGCCCCCGTGCCCGTAGCGCCCGGCGGGGCCGGTTGGCGATGGTCTTCCAGGACCCCCTCAGCGGTCTTGACCCCGTGCACACGGTGGGCGCACAGGTGGCCGAGGTGCCCCGGCGGGTGCTCGGACAACCGGCCGTGGCCAGTCGGCGGCGTGCTGTCGAGCTGCTGCGCCTGGTGGGGCTGCCGGACCCCGAACGGCGTTCGCAGGCCTTCCCGCACCAGCTCTCGGGAGGCATGCGCCAGCGCGTGCTCATCGCCATGGCGTTGGCCTCCGAGCCCAAGGTGCTGCTGTGCGACGAGCCGACCACCGCCCTCGACGTCACCGTGCAAGCTCAGGTCCTCGAGCTCCTGGACGACGTGCGCCGCCGCCTCGGCGTCGCCGTCGTGTTCGTCAGCCACGACCTTGCCGTCGTACGCCAGGTGTGCGACCGGCTCGCCGTCATGTACACCGGGCGGCTCGTCGAGACGGGCCGGTCCGCCGACGTCCTGGACCACCCTGCTCACCCGTACACCCTCGGCCTGCTCGAGGCGGTCGTGGACCTCGATGACGTGGACCACATGCCGGTGACGATACCGGGCGCGTTGCCCGACCTGGCCCACGTCCCGAGCGGTTGCCCGTTCCATCCCCGTTGTCGTTTCGCCAGCGAGGACTGTGCTCAGGGGGTGCCTCCGTTCCGTTACTTGAACGACCGGCAATGGGGCGCCGGCGAGGGCAGCGACGGTGAGGGCACCGACGAGGAGGGCAGCGACGGTGAGGGCACCGACGAGGAGGTCACCGACGGGGCCCGGGGGACAGCCTGTAAGTACCCTGAACGGGTGACCGCAGGGTGAGCCGTGGACAGGGCCCTCCGATGGACCAGGCCGTCGCCGTCGCGCCTCCTGCCGCCCCGCCCGGGACGGCCCGGCCCCTGCTGGCCGCGGACGGGCTGAACGTTTCCTTCCCCGTCGGGCCCGGGCACCGGCTCGTCGCCGTCGAGGACGTGAGCTTCACCCTGGGGGAGGGCGAGACCCTCGGCATCGTCGGCGAGTCCGGCTGCGGGAAGTCGACCGTGGCCAAATGTCTGGCCGGGCTGTTGCGCCCGGGTTCGGGGACTGTCTCCCTCCAGGGCGTGGCGCTCCCGGCCCGGCGCTCGCGCCAGCAGCACCGCGCCGTTCAGCTCGTTTTCCAGGACCCTTACTCCTCGCTCAACCCTCGGCTGTCCGTGCGCTCGGTCTTGAGGGAGCTCCTCTTGTTCCACGGTCTGGCCCGCGGCGACGCAGTCGAGGGCCGCTGCCGGGAGCTGATGGCCCTTGTCGGGCTGGCCGACGGCGCTCTGGACGGCTACCCATCGTCGTTCTCGGGAGGCCAACGCCAGCGCATAGCCATCGCCCGGGCGCTCGCCGTCGAGCCCCAGGTCCTGGTGGCCGACGAGCCCATCTCGGCCCTGGACGTTTCCGTGCAGGCCGCCATCCTCGACCTCTTCGCCGACCTGCGGGACCGGCTCGGTATCGGTACCGTCCTGATCTCGCACAACCTGGCCGCAGTACGCCATGTGTGCGACCGCGCCGCGGTTATGTACCTGGGGCGCATCGTGGAGATCGGGCGCAAGGACGAGATATTCGCCGACCCCCGCCACCCCTATACCAGGGCCCTGCTGGCGGCGGCCCCCCGCCTGCGGCCCGGTCCCGACCGGGTACGGGCGCGGCTGAAGGGCGAACCCCCGAGCATGACGGAGCGCCCCACCGGGTGCCCGTTCCACCCCCGTTGCCCCCGGGCGGAGGCCGTATGTGGGGCGCAACTGCCCGAGCTCTTGCCCGCCCCGGCCGGGAGCAGTCGCCTGGCCGCCTGTCACTTCCGAGACGAGAAACCATGAACCAGTCCCACCTGCTCGACGTCGCCCCGGTCGACGCCTCGGAGTACGCCGCAATAGAGGACCTCTGTCGTGAGGTCATAGGGACGGATCAGACGACGCTCGTCCTCCAGGGCGAGGCCATCGTGTTCCTGGAGGCCGCGGCCCGGGGCCTGGGGCGGCCCGGTGGGCGCGCCCTTAACCTCGTCAGCGGCCCCTATGGGCGCATCTTCGGGGACTGGTTGTCAGAAGCGGGGTCCGAGGTGGAGAACCTGGTCGTGCCGTTCGACCGGGCCGTGCGGCCCGAGGAGGTAGAGGAGGCCCTGGAGCGGTCCGGCCCGGTGGACCTCGTCAGCCTGGTGCACGCCGAAGCGGCCACCGGGGTGGTCAACGACGTGGCCACCATTGCCGAACTGGCCCGGTCGCGGGGCGCCCTGGTGGTGGTGGACTCGGTGGCAGCCGTGGGGGCCGAGCCGCTCGCCATCGACGCCTGGGAGCTCGACCTGGTGGTGCTCAGCGCCCAAAAGGCCCTCGCCGGGCCCTCGGGGGTAAGCGTGGCGACGGTCAGTCCGCAGGCCTGGGCCGCTCTGGCCGGGGCCCCGTCCCCATGGCGGGGCTCGGTCCTGTCGTTGCTCGACTGGAGAGACCACTGGGCCGGCGCCGGGCGCTCGGTGTTGCCCGTCATCCCGAGCCACCTGGAGACCAGAGCCCTGGGCGCGGCTATGGAACGCGTCCGGGCCGAGGGGCTGGACAGGGTGGTGGCCCGCCACCGCGCCGCGGCCCGGGCGACGCGGGCCGCGCTGGTGCCGTTGGGGCTCGAGCCGTGGGTCCGCGAGGCGTCCGAGGCGGCGTCGGTGGCGACGCTCGTGCGTGCTCCGGCCGAAGGGGCGCCGGCCCTGGTGAAGGCGGCGCGGGAGGCTGCTGAGGAGCTGGCGGCCCCGATCGGGCCTGCTCCGGGGCCCCTGGCCGAACGCGCTGTGAGGGTCAGCCACACGGGGAGGCGGGCCAGCCTCACGACCGTGTGGAGCGCCCTGGCGGCGCTGGCCCGGGGTCTCGGCTCGCTCGGTTACGAGGCCGACCTTGAAGCCGCCCTGGCCGGTGCCACCGACGCCTGGTATGCCGCGCTTGGCTAGCCGCGGTACCAGAGCGTGGAGCGTTTGACAGCCCTGCCCAGTCCACTAAACAAGTGCTCCTACCAATTTCATAGGAACACTTGAGCGCCTCGCAGGGCCCGATTTCCGGGGCCACCCCGCGAGCCAGAGAAGGGACTGCGATGCACCATCGTTCTGTCATGTTCGTGGCTGTGGGCACAGCTGCGCTCACACTCTTCACCGGCGCTACTGCGGCGGGTGCCGGCCCGCGACACCTGGCACCGCAGGCGGCCACATCGGGCACCCTCGTGATCGACACGGCCTTCGACTTGGCCACCGCCGACCCCGGCCGCATGTTCGAGTTCACCGGTCAGATCGTCGACCGGGCCCTGTACTCAACCTTGTTAACATATTCGGACGACAACCTCGTCCTGCAGCCCCAGCTGGCCAGCAGCTACAGCGTTTCCGACGGCGGCGACCGCTACACCTTCACCCTTAACCCGAAGGCGGTGTTCTCCGACGGGAAGGCGGTGACGGCGGCGGACGTCGTGTTTTCGTTCCAGCGCCTGCAAAACCTACAGGGGAACCCGTCGTTCCTGCTCGACGGAATTACGGCATCGGCCCTCGGGACCAACAAGGTCGTGCTGTCCACCAAGGCACCCAATGCCGCCATTCCCGAGATCGTCACCAACCCTGCCTTGGGAGTGCTTGAGTCGAGCGTCGTGGAGGCTCACGGCGGGACCGACGCCGCTAACGCGGCGACGGCCGATAAGGCGGAGAACTGGCTAAACGCCCACTCTGCCGGAAGCGGGCCCTACGAGATGTCCGAGTGGGACCTGAACGGTCCCGTCAAGCTCACCGCCAACCCGGACTACTGGGGCCCGAAGCCTAAATTTCAGACCGTCGTGATCCAAAATGC